>RCNB010001841.1_pt1 | contig 13220 bp, 14 predicted proteins | sample 2041321 | NCBI WGS metagenome assembly RCNB01 (sample SAMN09708232, study PRJNA481090) | Marine sediment metagenome, whole genome shotgun sequencing project. | reverse complement strand
GAATCTGCTGGGCTGCTTGCTCATGGGTATTATCGCGCAGCTGATTACCAGCACTGCATGGTTCAACGCTGCGGGCATCATTCCTGACCAGTACCGACTGCTATTCGCCGTCGGATTCTGCGGCAGCTTTACGACCCTGTCGTCGATGGTCCTGGAGATTAATACGATGTTGCAGAAAAACGAAATCTTCTATTCGTTTTCGTACTTCGTTGGGACATTGATCGGCGGCTTCGCCTGTTTTTATATCGGCGTTATGTGCGTGCGAATGTTGATGCAGCTGCAAAGCAGTTAGTCAGAGCGCGCGCAGTCCTCTAGCAGATCGAATATTTTGTCTGTCCAGTCCGCGTGCTCGGGCTTCATCAAGACCGATCGCAGGCAGGTAATCGAAGCCGAATCGGTGGCGATGTCTTGCAACCAATGTCCGGCCAATGACATCGGCAACTCCATAAGCGCGAGGTGCAGGCCCTGACCAGCCGCCTGTTCGAACAGCTTGCGTGCCCGCTTGCTGGACTCTGTGGTGGTTGGCGCCTTGACCGCGTAAACGATGATATCCAGTTCCGGGGGCATCAAAGGAACGAAATAATCGCTGTCGCCAAGTCTTGTATGCAGGTCTCGGGCAGTGGAGAGGGAACTGTCGAGACCGGCCGAGAATTCGCCACCCTCGTGCAGCGGCAGCAAGCGCTGCGTCGCCCACAGCGCAACTGCTGAGGCGCCCGGTCGAGAGCACTCCAGAGAGATTTCACCGAGGTGCAGGTCGTCTGAACTAAAGTAAGTAAACGGCGAGTCGTGTTTGTAGAATTTGCCCACCGCGGGATCTTTGAAAAGAACGCAGCCGCAACCGTAGGGTTGCAGGCCGTGCTTATGTGGGTCAATGACGATGGAATCGACTTCGACTAAATCGGCAAAGGCCTGTCGAGTGTGGCTGTCCAGATTGCTGGCCAGTCGGAAATAGCCGCCGTAGGCCGCATCGGCATGAATTCGAAAATCGTATTGATCGCGAAGCGCCAATATCTCCGATAGTGGATCGACGGCGCCAAGCCCGGTATTACCCATCGTGACGACAACAGTGCCAACATCGCCTGCCTGTAAAAGCCGTTCGATAGCTTCGATATCCATGCGTCCGTTATTGCTAACCGCAACAGGGGAATACGGGATGCCCAGGACTTCACTGATGCGACTGTGAGTGTAATGTGCCTGCTCGGAGCCGATAATGCGTTTGCCTGGCTGAACGCGGCTAGCCACCCACAAAGCCTCAAGATTTGCCATCGTCCCACCGCCTGTCAGGTGGCCGAGTGGATCTTGCCAGCCAAACATAGCCGCCAATTCAACGATGCATTCTTTCTCCATCGCTGAGCTTGCGCGTCCGCCGTCCAGTGCGTGATTATTGGGGTTGATCCAGAGCGACATCGCATAGGCGAGTCGTGCGATCGGGTGGGGCGGTTTCAACATCTGTCCCGCGTACTGCGGATGGAAATAGGGGTAGTTATCCTGCATGCGTTCAGCGACTTCGCTGAGAACGTCGCTTACCGCCACCGCATCGAAGTCGGGCGTAAATTCAGGTAAGTCGGTGAAGCCCGTCTCGAGCTTGTCGAGCGCTTCCCGTAGTAGTGTTATCTCGTTTTTATTGATCATCACAGGCCCGGGTTCAGGTTAACATACAGCCATGAATCTGATCGCCATGGCCGCACCGTTCTTTCTGCTCTCGCTGGTTGTTGAGTTTGCTGTCGATCGGTGGCGGGGCACCGGATACTACCGCAGCAACGATGCGATCAACAGTATCAGTGCCGGCATCCTGAGCGAATCGACCAAGTATTTCACCCGGATAATTCAGTACGGCATCTGGGGTGTCGTGCTGGGCAATTTCGCGCTTTTCGAGATGCAGAGAGACTGGTTCGACGCGTCACTGAACGGGGTGCTGCTCTGGGTGCTTGCGGCTGTGCTTTGGGATTTTTGCTACTATTGGAATCATCGCCTGGGCCATGAGATTTCAATTCTTTGGGCCGCGCACGCCGTGCATCATCAAAGCGAAGAGTACAACCTGTCTACAGCGCTGCGGCAGACCAGCAGTAGTTTTCTATTCAGTTGGATCTTCTACGTCCCCTTATTCGTCATCGGTTTTCCGACCGACGTCATCGTCACCGTAGGGGCTGTGAACCTGATCTATCAGTTCTGGGTTCATACCCGGCACATTGATCGTCTCGGCGTAATGGACCGCATCCTTGTTACGCCCTCAAACCACCGCGTTCACCATGCCCAGAACGAGCGCTACATTGATAAGAACTACGCCGGGATTTTCATTCTCTGGGACCGTTTGTTCGGAACCTTCGCCGAAGAATCCGATGACGATCCTGTGATATTCGGTGTACGCAAGCCACTAGCCAATTGGAACCCGTTCTGGGCCAATTTGCAGGTCTATAACTACCTGTTATTCGATGCCCGACATGCGCGCCGTTGGCAGGACAAGATCGGCGTCTGGTTTCGTCGAACCGGTTGGCGGCCCGCCGACGTTGCCGCGGCGTTTCCAAAAGAAGCGGTCGATCTGAAGGAATTTCAGAAGTTCGATCCACAAATATCCAACGTCCGTCGTCGATACGTCATTGCACAATTCCTGGTGGTGATCGTGTTGGCGTTATTCATCGCTAATGTTTTCGCAAACACGGGTCCTAAGGCCGTCCTCGTTCCTTGTCTGTTGCTTTGGTCGATTCTGTATACGCTGGGTCTGCTGAATGAAGATCGACCGTACGCGGCGCGATTTGAGCTGCTGAGATTAATTGTCGTTTTTCCCATCGGTCTTTTCGCAATGGGTGGGACGCTCATCGCATTGACGCCGACCGTCGGTTTCGTATTCGCTGCCTATACATTGGGATCAGTCTTGTGGCTAAGAAAAAACTAGTTCGAACCGGGACGAAATGGGAGCCGCTGGCCGGTGCCTGACTCGAAGACGTCGATGACGACTAGGGTCCTATGAGTCGAAAAGCAGGCATCACGGCGGGCCAAGCTCGCCGCATAGCGTTGGCGGCACAAGGGTTTGATCGTGCGCGGCCAAAAGCGGCAACGGATGTTCGACACTTTCGCCGTGCACTCGCCGCCATCAGGGTTCTGCAACTCGACTTCGTAAACGTTTTGATTCCGGCGCACTTCTTCATGATCTGGTCGCGACTCGGCGCCTACGATCGTGCGCGGTTCGAGAATTATCTTTACGAATCCGGTGAGCATATCGAACAGTGGGCTCACGAAGCGTCAGTGGTGTCCTGCCATGACTGGCCCTTGCTCGCACACCGCCGCGATGAGCATCAACCCTGGAAAAACAGCCCGATAAAGAAGATGCGCGATTCGAAGGCGTATCTGGAAGAGGTTCTTGAGCTTGTACGAACCCAGGGGGCGGTCACATCGAATGACCTGCCGCCGGTAAAAGGACCGAAGCGAAAGCCTGGCGATTGGCATCGCTCCGTACCCAGATCGGCGCTTGAATATCACTTTGGCAGGGGAGACCTGGCTGTGCGCCGCCGGCTTAAGAACTTTCAGCGAGTCTATGACCTGCCCGAACGAATTCTCGACGATGGGTTTCGCTCAACATCTGTTCGCAAGGAGGATGCAGAGCGTGAGCTGCTTAGAAAGGGAGCTAAGTCTCTGGGTATCGCCACGGCGAGGGATATCGCAGACTATTACCGAATGACGACGCGAGACTCACTGCCCCGACTTCAGGAGTTAGTCGAAGAGGGCGCTTTAAGCGAGGTACGTGTAGAGGGTTGGACAGAGACGGCGTACTTGTCGACCGGGGCAACGTCGCCGCGACAGATCCCGGGTGCCTCATTGTTGTCGCCGTTTGATCCCGTCGTCTGGTTTCGACCCAGAGCAAAGCGCTTGTTCGATTTTGATTATCGTATCGAGATCTACGTTCCTGCGGCCAAGCGCCGGTGGGGTTATTATGTCCTGCCATTTCGTGTTGGTGACGACATCGTGGCACGAGTGGACCTGAAAGCGGACCGCAAGGAATCGGTATTGAGGATTCAAAATGCGTACCTTGAAAATGGCGCCGACAATGAGCGCACTGCTGCGGTGCTTGCCGATGAACTACGTTCGCTTGCTGACTGGCTGGGTCTTGAGCGTCTTCGAACGAAAAAGGCCAACGCCTTCGAAAAGTCGCTGGCCTCGTTACTCTAGAAGCGGGTTCTAGTAGCGCATTGGTTCAGGATTCTGGCTGCTCGTCCTGTTGCCCGGCACCCTTATGCTTGCCCTTACGACGTTCGCCACCTGGACCCTTGCGTTGCTCGTGTTTGTCACGGGCCGCCGCTTTTTCTTCATCGCTCATCGCTTCCCAACGGGCTTTGCGTTCTTCGCCTTTGGCCTTACGTTTTTCTCGTGCCGCCGTGCGCTCTTCCTCTGACATGGATTCCCGGCGCTCACGCATGGCCTCACGATCGCGTCCTCGATCACCACGTGTTTCGGCGCGTTTGTCCCGCATAGCCTGTTTCTCTTCGTCCGACAGGTTTTCGTACTCGCTACGCCACTGCTCTCGCATAGCGGTCCGTTCATCCTCTGACATGCTCTCCATATAGGCGCGCCGGTCTTCAGGGCTCAGATCCTGAACATCACTGACAGACTGCGCCGAAGCCGCTAGCGGCGCCAACAGGCTCAGGCTGGTTACCAGTAAAATCTTCTTTAACGTACGCATGTTTAATATCTCCATAGTTATCGCGATACTATAGCAACGCATTCTATAGCCACCGGTTGACCTATGAGCTCACAAACTACCCATTTTTCCCAAGGACTTGGCGTGTTGGCGCTGCTGCTTTTAGCTGCCTGCAGCTCACCGCCGGTCCTTGTATCCAAGAGCGCCGCGGTCCCCGTCGGCGTGGATCTCAGCGGGTTTTGGCATCTTATTGACGGTGGGCCGAGTCGCCGGATGGAAAACGCCGAGGGTATTCGTGAGGAGCTGATTGACCTGAAGAGTACGCAACGTTCTCGGCGCAAGCGATCCAGCGGCGGCACTTCTGCACACATATTTCTGCAATACGGATCGAACCTGAAGCTTACCCAGACCGCGTTCGGTCTTTTCATTAGTTATGACCGATCCGTTGTTGAGGAATTTACGTTCGGCGAGAACCGGATGGTTGAGATCGGCCCAATCGAGGCGCTTCGGGTGTCGGGATGGGAGGGCGATTCCTTTGTGGTCGAGACCCTGGATGATTCCGGTACGACCTTATCGGAGGCATGGTCTTTGGAGCAGAACGGATCTGAATTGGTTCGCGATGTTCGAATCAGCAAAGGCGAGCGGGAAAATTTTGTCGAGCAACAACGATTCGAGCGTCAAGATATTCAATAAAGTGGGCGACGACTCTTCGGTCAGCCTGGCGGGAAGGAAAGGCCTTCTTCAGAGCCGCCGCCCGGGGTTCTATGGCGTATCGAGCTCAAATCTGAACAGGTTTTGAATTCCAAAGGTTTCGAGTGGAATGCCGTCGACTATTCGCGGCTTGAATCTAAATTTTCGCGCCGCTTTGACGGCGGCACCATCAAATACCGTGTGACTGGAGTCAACGACGGCGACATTGATGACGTGGCCGTCCGTTGACACGTCAAACTGAACCACAACATAGCCCTCAAGCCCCTGGGAGAGCGCTCGGGCCGGGTAGGTCGGTTGGACCCTGACCAATGCGACCAATGGGCCGTCCGTAAAAACACCGATAGTTGTCCGAGATTCCTCAGTCGGTGGAAGGGGTGCGGATCTAGGCAGATTGATGGTTTCTTGCTCTGTAGGTGACCGTGCCCTTGGTGGCGTAATAATTGGTTCTACAAGGTCCTTCTTCCGAATGGTGTCGTCCCGCCTTTGAACGGGCGAATCCGGCGTTGCCAGTTTGATAAACGCGAGGCTCATTCTGTCTCTGGGATCGCTCTCAGCACCGGGCTGAAGCGAGATCAAAGACTGCATGCTCAAAAGGAGGCTAAAGGTGACTATGGCACCGCTGGTTGCGGCAGAAGCGTATCTGGCGATCATGATGGTTCTCCTTCCTGCCTCCCGCTCGGTTGGATACCTTGAACTTATAGGTATCATACATACCTAGAACTACAAAGTATGCTTGTAATACCTTTTAGTTCGAGGTATGTTTTCCCGATGGCACAAAGTAACCCTCCATTCATGAGTGGCGTCCCGGAATTGCTGCTATTGAGACTGCTCAATGAGCAGGAGATGTACGGCTACGAGCTCGTACGCGCCATCAAGCAAGTTACCGACGAGGCGATCTCGCTCGGAGAGGGCGTCATATACCCGGTTTTGCATGGCCTGGAACGCAATGGCTCCCTGAAATCGAAACGCAGGGCCGTTGGCGGTAGAACACGCGTCTACTATTGCGTGACGAGGAAAGGCCGGGATCGTCTGGATAAGCTGCATAGCGATTGGCGTCGTATACAGGGTGGGGTCGCGACCGCTCTGATCAGGGGCTCAAATGCGTGAGCCCGATTTCAATGATCTGGCAACGAAACTACTGAAGCGCGGTATTGCGCCCCGTCATGCCCATCGCACGGTTAGCGAATTACGTGACCATTACGACGACCTGGTCGACGCGGCGGTTGATGACGGCGCTACCAGCAAGAAAGCGAGGCGTCACGCGGCCGTCCGACTTGGCCCAATGGACGATTTCGTCTCGGAGATGGCATCGCACCGCGAACTCAAGACCTGGGCATATCGCTACCCGAGATTAGCTGTCGTTGTCTATCCGGTTGCCTGCCTGGCCGTTTTGCCGGCGGTGCCGGTGGTCGCTGGAATAGCGCATCGCACGGCGTTGATGCGCTGGGGCGTGAGTCTGCTCGGAGCAGGCCTGGTGACCGCCGTGATGCTGCTGGTGCTGCAGCTGTCGATTATTCTGGGCTAGTTTCTACTGTGGGCGAATATCTCACGAGCGACGCACGAAAATTGAGTTTGCCTTTTCGATGCTGCTCGATGATCACCGGCAGATAGCCCAGTTCCTCAACACACCATAGCGTCGTGATTCGGGAAGAGCCTTCCTTCTGATGTCGAATTCCGACAGCCGTGAACTTTCCCGCCTTTGTCGATACCTGTTTTGTGCCAATGGTTGAGGCATTAACGAGCTTGGTCTTGTCAATATCAAACAAGCTGTATTGATCAGCAACGCCACCGTTGAGCAAATCCTGCATAAGCGCGTATTGGATAGAGACACTGTCGTAGGTAATGCCGTCCAGCGGCAGAGTGACCGCATCACCATCGACCGTGCCTGTCGCTTCGTTCTTGTCCCAGTCAAACACCAGGTCGATCTTCGGGTCATCTCGAATGGTATCGACCGATTTATACTCGATCGGCAGCACGCCGTTAGCGGTATTGATGAATTCGGACGTCACATCCATCGTTCCACGCGTGATCAATCGCGCCATGCCAGTGGGTCTGATGACGTGGTTCGCGACATAGCCGTGGTCAGTACTGCGCAATTCTGTGTTGAGCTGTCCGGAGACCACCTTTATTTTGACCCGGTAGACGGCCGTATGCGGCGTCAGCGACGTCGCGGCGTTTGCCGGCAAAGCCAATAGCAGTGCGCTGAAAAGCAAAAAAGATCGAACAAACCTCATGCTCAAGCCTCCTGAGAGCCGTCTAATACGGTCTCACAGTCTCGCATAAGGGACATGACTGCTTCCTGAACGTGCTGTCGATGGGGCTCCAGGCCGTCCAGCGGGGCATCCGAGGGTATAGGGTAGGGTTCGCCAATGGCCAGGGCGACTCGCGCAAAAGGCTTTGGAATCATGAAGTTATCCCAGCGATTGAGGTGCCAGGCTCGATCCGCAGCGCAGCCGATCGGAATGACCGGTACCCCGGCTATTCTGGCCATCAGGATAGCGCCCATTTTGAATTCGTATTTAGGGCCTCGTGGGCCGTCGGCCGTCGTAACGATCGAATATCCGTTTTTCATCATGCCCTGCATGTCGCGCAGGGCCAGTGCGCCGCTCTGGTTGGCCGAACCGCGTATGACCTCAGCCCCCCAGGCGCGAGCGATTCGCTCGGGAACATCGCCATCGACGGATCCTGAAACGAGGAAGCAGGCCTTAAATCCGCGTTGAACCCAGGATCGAACGAGTGTCGAACCCAGCACGTGATGCTGGTGCCAGTAGCAGGGCGCGCATTTTTGCTCGCCGTCAATAAACGGTTCGATGTATTGCGCGCCGGTAGTGCTGACCACCCTGTAGGTCGATGCCAATAAGCGAATAAGGCCCCGCATTACCGGTAAGCCAATGAAATAGTAGAGCCGTCGGGCCGCGCTCATTTGCCGCCGGGACGCCGTGCTGCGACGCGATTCGATCGAATTGAAGTCTTTGTCGGGAGGATTGCTCAAAATCTGGCCTGTAAAAAAGGGGAGATATTACTCGTGCGGATGAGTCAGGGGCGCGACCGCACCTGAGTTTGCAGTATCGAATCTTGGCCGGTCAATGTAATATTGCGCCTGCTTTTTCAATACGATACCGCCGATTCCATTTCCTCATGACGTCCGTCGAGCGAAACTTCAGAAAACCACCCGGCCCAAGTGACGCCGTTGCCCTCGGTATTGACCCCGAGACCTTGGCAATGCTGCAGCAAATACAGGGTGAATACGGGGATATGGTGAGTATGACCAAGCCCAACGGTCGGCTCGCGTATTTTGTGAATGACGCGAGTGAAGTGCGCCGTATCCTGACGAGGCGTCATAGTAAGTACCACAAAGGGCCTGGCTTCGAACGCGTAAAGATGTTGCTCGGTAACGGTCTTATTGTGAGTGACGGAGACGTTTGGCGCCGGTCACGCCGTATGATTCAGCCGGCCTTTAGTCGCCAGAACGTCCATCGCCTGATGAAAGTCATGGTGGAATGCAGTGATCGGCGTGCGGTCCATTGGGCGGATCTTGCGGCGAAGGGCGAGCTCTGCAATATCACATCCGAGACATCCGACTTCGCGCTGGAACTGATTTTGATCAGTATCTTCAGCAGCGACTACGAAACGCGAATTATGACTGGCGGGGATAACCCTTTTGCGTTTCTGAGTCGGGACTCGACCCGCGATTTGAGCGTTGTGATGAAAGTGCGCCACTTGCGGAATTTGCTGTTGAGCATCATCGAAGACCGGCGAGCGGGAAAGGGCTCGGACGAATTCGATTTTCTGTCGATGTATCTGGAAGCCACCGACAAGGACGGGAATGCATTTTCGGATGCAGAACTCCTGGACGAGTTAATGACCCTGATCGTGGCGGGATTTGAGACGTCCGCAAATACCCTGAACTGGGTCTGGTATCTGCTCGCCAAAGATGAAGACGTTCAGACCAAGGTGATTGCGGAAGCGGCAGAGCACCTCCCCAACGTCTCCGCGTTGAATGCCGATGCGTTGGCAAATATGCAATACACGCAGCAAGTCCTCGAAGAGGCGCTGAGATTGTATCCACCCGTGTGGCTGTTCACTCGCCGTTCGCACGAACTGGATGAGCTTGATGATTTCGACGTTCCGCCCGACACCGATATTTACCTGTCACCGTTTGTGCTGCATCGGACGGAGCGCTATTGGCCCGATCCGGAACGTTTTGATCCGGACCGTTTTGCCCCAACGGACAAGCCGAAAAAAGACCGGCCGTTTTTCCCATTCTCGCTGGGACCGCGCCGCTGTCTGGGCGAGTACTTTTCATTTCTGGAAATGAAAGTGCATATTGGACTGCTGTTGCCACGTTTTCGAATGGTGCGAGTTGAAAGCAAAGAACCCGAACTTGAGCTCGGCATTAATTTGCGGTCGAGCGAAGATATATTCATGAAACCGACGGAACGCTAGAAGACTAATGGAGCTATACAACACATTAACGGACTTGCTGACGGACGTTCGTAGCAAGGACCGCGAGATTCGATTTATCGATGGCGAGAAAGACGAATCAGTCGTCCCGTTCCCGGCTTTGTGGGAGCGTGCCATTGAGCTGCTGGGTTCGCTGCAGGCGAAAGGCATGCGTCCCGGCGATGAACTGATTATCTTCAGCAAGTCCAACGAGAGTTTTGTTATCGCTTTCTGGGCTGCCGTTCTGGGCGGCATAGTACCGGTTCCGGTCGCCGTCGGAATCAGCGACGAACATCGGCTGAAGCTCTTTCGAATCCTGTCTCAACTGAACCACGCCACTCTGTTCACCGAGCAGGATTTGCTGGAACGACTGTTGGAGTTCGCGTCGCAGCGTGAGCTCGGCGATATTCGCAACATCCTCGAGAATAAGACCGCGTTGATGAACGATGTTGTTGCCGGCGAAACGGGAGTTGTCCATCCAACAACACCGGATGACACGGCTTTTATTCAATATTCATCGGGCTCGACGAGCGACCCCAAAGGCGTGGTGCTCACGCACCGAAACGTTTGCGTAAACATACGTGCAATCGTCGAAGGTGCCGGCTGGAATGCGGACGACCAATCGCTGAGTTGGATGCCCTTGACCCATGACATGGGCCTTATCGGGTATCACCTGAGTGTGCTGGCCGCCGGCATGAATCACGCCGTGATGGATACCAACGTTTTTGTGCGTCGGCCATTGCTGTGGATGAGCAAGGCGAGTGAACTACGTGCGACCCAACTGTGTTCCCCGAATTTTGGCTACAAGCACTTTCTTAAATTGTTTGTACGCAAGGGTATGGATGGCATCGACCTCAGCGCCGTCAAACTTATCCTGAACGGTGCCGAACCCATCTCCTGGGAGCTGTGCGAAGAGTTCCTGGCTGCTTTGGCGCCGCACGGCCTGGCGCGAAGCTCAATGTTTCCGGTGTACGGCCTCGCTGAGGCAACGGTGGGCGTCTCGTTTCCGGCGATCGGGTCCGAGATGAACCGGATTACCGTTGATCGACACAGCCTGCGCGTGGGTGATCACTACCGCACGGTTGCCGCTGATGACGACGATGCAGTCAGCTTCCTGAAGGTTGGTGCTGCGATTCGGGATGTCAGCATTCGAATCACAGATGATAACGATCGGGTAATGGATAAGGGAATCGTGGGCAACATTCAGCTGCACGGCGACAGCGTCACGGAGCGCATCTATGGTGATGAGTCAGCGACGGCCGAGTTGTTTACGGCGGACGGCTGGCTGCGGACCGGTGACTGTGGTGTATTCGCGGATGGTGAGCTCGTCATCACCGGACGTCTGAAAGACATCATCATTGTGAATGGCCAGAATTATTATCCGCACGACATTGAAGAAATCGTCGCTGAACTGGATGGGCTTGATCTCAATAAGGTCGTCGTCGCGGGCGCGACGCCGAAAGGGGGCCAGACTGAAGAACTCATGGTGTTCATACTGCATCGCCGGTCAGTGGACGATTTCAGGCCGATGGTAGATCCGGTTCGTGAATTAATCGGGGAGCAAACGGGTCTTGAGGTCGATCGAGTGATACCGGTTTCCCGTATACCCAAAACCACCAGCGGCAAAGTGCAGCGTGCGAAGCTCTTGCAGGCGTATTCCGACGGCGAGTTTGACGATGTTCTTGGCGAACTACAGCCCGCCGAACCTGCAGAAGAGCAAAGCGATGAAGACCCACTCATTGCGGAGCTCGAGAAGATCTGCCGCGAGTTCTCGAAGGACCGAAAAATCGGACCAGATGACAACTTGTTTGAGGTTGGGGTTAGTTCATTGACGTTGACCGAGATCGTCCTGGCGATCGACGAGGTTCATCCGGGCAAGCTTGATATCAGCGACCTTTTTGACTACCCAACGTTGAGAGAGATTGCGGTCTTTATGAAGGAAAAATCATGACCTATGCCCGAATTACCGGAATTGGGAGCTGTTTGCCCGAAAAAGTCGTGTCGAACAAAGATCTCGAAAAGGCCATGGATACATCGGATGAGTGGATTCGGGAGCGCACTGGCATTAAGCGACGTCATGTCGCTTCTGATAACGAAACAACCTCATCAATCGGCCTTGAAGCGGCCCGACGCGCGATGGCGGACGCAGGCGTTGGCCCCGAAGACATCGATCTCATCGTCGTAGGGACTTGCACGCCTGACAAGGTATTTCCGTCGACGGCCTGCATTATTCAACGACAACTGGGTGTGAAGGGATCGGCAGCGTTCGACGTCAACGCGGCCTGCAGTGGCTTTGTTTACGGTCTGGACCTGGCGAATCGATACATTAAGACGGGTGGGGCAAAGACAGCGCTCGTTATTGGCGCGGAAACGCTGTCCCGGATTACAAACTGGGAAGACCGGGGTACCGCCATACTGTTTGGCGACGGTGCAGGTTGCATCGTGCTTCAGGCGAGTGATGAGCCGGGCATTTTCGCAACCCACATTCATGCGGACGGTGAGTATGAGGACCTGTTACATGTCCCATACGGCGTTTCGGTCGGGTACGACAAACTACAGGCCGGCAAGGCCTTTATCGAAATGAACGGAAATGCCGTATTCAAGCGGGCCGTTGCGACCTTCGACAATATAGCCAGAGAAACCGTCGCTGATTTTGATGGCGATCTAAGCGATATCGACTGGTTCGTTCCGCATCAGGCCAACATGCGGATTATCAAAGCGGCTGCCAGGAAACTGGGCATGCCGATGGAGCGGGTTATCGCCACTGTTGATGAGCATGCCAATACTTCAGGGGCTTCTATACCGCTCGCGTTTGATCAAGCGGTAAAGGATGGAAGGATCAAACGCGGGGACACAGTGATGTTTGCGGCCTTCGGCGCCGGCTTCACCTGGGGCTCGGCGATGTTGAAATATTAGCAAGAACGGTCAATTTAGACATCGAATAAACATTAAATATCGATTGTATATACTTAATTATTAAACGAAAAACTCATATCCTGAAATACTGCTAGACTGTCCCCGACCGCGATATAACGCGGCATACAATAATAAAAAATCCAATAACTACAAAAACGTAAAGGGGAATTTCATGGGTGTAGGAAAAATCATTCAGCTGGTTGCTGTTCTGGTCGCGGTTGTCGCGGGACTTTGGAGCGGTCTTCCTGAGGCCGGTTTGATTATCGCGGTACTGGGTGCTGTAGCCGGTTGGTTTGTTGCCGCAGAGGATCGTCAGCGTGTTCTGATTGCTGCCATTGCATTATCAGCTGCCGTGGGAGTTGGTGGCGGTCTGGGTGCTATCCCAGCGGTTGGAGAGCATATCTCCAATGTCATGGGCAGCCTGGGTAGCCTCTACGCCGCGGGTTCCGTAACAATAATCTTGGTCGCGATCTACGAAAAACTAAAACCTTAGGTTTTAGAAAGACAGTCTAAAGAG
>RCNB010001840.1_pt1 | contig 13222 bp, 12 predicted proteins | sample 2041321 | NCBI WGS metagenome assembly RCNB01 (sample SAMN09708232, study PRJNA481090) | Marine sediment metagenome, whole genome shotgun sequencing project. | reverse complement strand
GCACATCAATGACACTGCGGATGTATGCCAATCGAAAGAAGCTATCGCTCGATGACGTTCAGGTTCGTTTACAACACGAAAGGATACATGCCGAAGACTGTGCCGACTGCGACAATAAAAAAATCGAACGTATTACCCGACGGATTACTCTGGTAGGTGATCTCAGCGTCGAGCAACGGCAGCGGCTGTTAGAGATTGCAGATAAATGCCCGGTGCACAGAACCCTCGAAAACGACCCGCAAATAGTAACCGAACTCGACTGATGCAGTTAGGGAACCTCTAATTAATTTAGAGTTTCTGCGGTATAGGGATGGTCTGCCATTTGCGTCCTCAAGCAGGGTTCTTGCCATTCCGGCCATTTAAGTTAAGGTCACACTTTAATCTGTTGCTGCATACGACTGCATCGCGGCATTAGCTTGCGCAAAGTACAGGTGTAAACGTGTCGCAAAGTCTCCTTAATGCGCGGTCTAGCGAAGAATTGAACTAACCAAGATTGACTCTCAGGATCTTAGTCGAGGAGTTGGCGCAGCAGTTGCAAATGGCGCGCATCATCCCACTCGCGTTTGCCCACTATTTGCTGCGCTATTTGACCTTGCGGGTTGATCACGAAGGTGGTTGGCATGCCGGTTAGCCGCCAGTTTTTGCTGACTTGACCATCGCTGTCGAGCAGCACTGTAAATGCAATTGGGTAGTCATTGAGAAATGCTTCGACTGCCGTATTTTCTTCGCCGACATTGACCGCCAGCCAGACCACTGCTTGATGACGCAAGGCCGATGCGGCGCGGTTCATCGACGGCAATTCCTCACGGCAGGGCACGCACCAGCTAGCCCAGAAATTCACCACCACCACTTTACCTTGGTAATCGGCTAAGTGATGGATCTGCTGATCGAGATCCTGCAGTGCAAATTGCGGCGCCTTGCGCAAACTAGTGTCGGTTGCGGTTGTCTGGAATGCCACAATCAAACCGGCAATCCCCAGTAGCGAAATAACCCTTTTCAACTTGAGTGTCATATCGTTTGCGCTATTTTAGAGCGGCAATCATTTCGTCCAACAATGATTCAATGTGCGCGGCCGGGAAGCCGAAGGGGACGATCGCATTAAGCACGCCGCGGTGGTCGATCACAAACAAGTTCGCGCTGTGGTCCATGGTGTAATGCCCATCATCGCGGGCGTGTTTTTGGTAAGTGACTTTGAATTGTTGTGTAGCCTGATCAATTTGTTGTTTTGTGCCGGTGAGTCCTAGCATTGTGCCACCAAAAAATTGCATGTACTGCTGCAACACTTCGGGGCTGTCGTTTTCTGGATCGACGGTGATGAACAATCCCTGAGCAAGTTGCGCGTCGTCGCCCAATCCTTGCAAGGCACTCGCCATGGTTTGCAATTCGATCGGGCAAACATCGGGGCAGCGAGTGTAACCGAAGAAGACCAACACAATTTTGCCGCGCAATTCATCCAGATCAAAACGGCTACCTTCGTGGTTGATCAGCGAAAAATCGAGTTTCGTATCATTAGCCATCACCGGTGCTAAAACCGTCAAAACAAGAGCCGTCAATGCGACCAACAGCAAGGTTAGATGTTTCTGGAGCAGTCGCAGATCTCGGTTCACTCACTGCACCTCGACGTTGCTGCCATGCACCCAACTCGGGTCACCCTTGCGGATATCGCCAATAGGTGCAGCGAAGGCGTCAGAAACCAGTGTATCGACGTTGCTCCCGGTGAGCGATTCGAGGAACGCCACCAGATCCTGCTTCTCTTGCTCAGTCAGATTGAGTTGATTGATCCGGGGCGACAGCACTTCGTTGGCAATTCCGCCAGCATCATAAAAGTCGATCACGTCGCGCAAGCTACTGATTGATCCATTGTGCATATAGGGAGCGGTCAGCGAGATATTACGCAGGCTTGGTGTCTTGTACTTCCAGCGATCGGCCGGATTTTGGGTGATCTCATAATACCCCACATCCGATGGCGGTGGTTCGCTGACCCGCTCTATGATCGCGCGATCAACTTCCAGAATCACGCCGGGGGCGACCTGCACCAGCTGCTTGTCTGGCAATATCCCCATCGACTCGCGATAGCCAATGCCAGTGTTGTGCAACTGGTCATCCATAAACAATGCGCTGTCTTCGCCGACGAGATGACAGCCGCTACAAGCAGCCTTACCACTGAACAACGCATAGCCACGCTGCGCCGAATTCGACAAGGCTTTGGCGTCCCCGGCATAGTGCCAGCGATCGAAGGGCGAATCGGCCGACACCAGGCTGCGCTGATAACTGGCCAGGGCGCTACCGAGCGTGGTCATCGACACACCATCCCCGGCATAGGCCGCTTCAAACAAGCCATCGTAATCGCCAATCTGGCGAATTTTGTTCAACAAGTATCCAACCGAAGGATTGCCCATTTCGTTGCGCGCGAGCAGTGGCGACCAAACCTGTTGCTCAAGCTTATCTTCACGCCCGTCATGAAACAGGAGTTTGGCATAGGCAACATTGTAGAGTGTCGGGGTATTGCGTCGCACGCTGCGCCCCTCGATGCCAACGGCCATGGCGAGTTCATTGCTGGAAAACCCCTGATCAGGGATATGGCACATGGCACAAGAAAAGGTATCGTTGAGCGACAAACGGCGGTCAAAGAATAGTTTTCTTCCCAACTGAATTTTGCCGTGATCGGCCGTTTCAGCACCCGGTACCGCGGCCAAGCCAAGAGGCGGATTAAGTAACATAGCCAGTAAATCTGCGTCTTGCCCAGTACGCAATTCAAGCGCACGCGAACGCGTCGTATAGTCTTCAGTTTCATAGCCCCGCTTGTCATCTCCCGGGCCGGATAACCCGCCTGACGAGTGTTCAGCCGCTCTCTCAGCTATTGGCACCAAAGCATCTGCGCGCGCCTCGTGCAACAAGGTCTTGAAGTCGTTTAGAATCAAATCCTGGTGCAGAAACTCTGCGCTGTAAATATTGCGGATTTTGTTTTCCGGGTCAATCAAGAAGACTCGCAATAAGTGCGCAATGGTGCCCGCATAGTCACCGTCAGCGGTAAACTCACGCTGCACATCCTGATTGTAGGCCTTGAGAATCGGTGCTAATGCTTGGGTTGACGCAGTTGTGGCAAATTGCCATTCACCCACATTGCCGGCATATCGAAAATTGTTGCCGTAGAGTTTCATCATTTCGGGTGTGTCGACGACAGGGTCAAAACTGAGGCTGATCAGCTTGAGCTGTTGTGCGATCTCGGGGTCACGCTTCATCGCCGCCTTGATTTGGTAGAACACGTGGGCGGATAACGGGCAACCATTGATGTCGTTGCAGCTGCTGTAGATGAATGCGAGCAACACGTAGTTGTCGTCATAAAGGTCATAGAGTTGTTGCGGTTCGGCGTTTGCATCGAGGACAAGCCCGTCAGCGGCAAGCCCGAGCACCGGCAGTGCATAACTACCCGGAATCGGCGGATTATAGCCCAAGTCACCGTAACCAGGTGCCAGAGTGGGGGCTGCGGATTGCGCACTGGATTGCGCGCTTGCTGGCGAAATAGACAGCACCGAAAAAAACACAAAAAGAGTTAAACGAGCGAGCATGATCCTTAGGAGAATAAACCTAGGAGGCCAACAAATCAGCCTCCCAGGCTACAAAGGTAGTGCTGCACAAACTGGCGCAGCGTAAAGCGGGCTACTCAAACTATTGAGTCAATAACTCTAGCCCGGCATCGGCTACAGCAACGGCACTCGCCGCAGGTGAGTTGCTGCTGTAAAGCGAGTAAGCACCAAAGCGCATCTGATGGGCACGGCCTAATTTGAGCGCAGTGAAGTCGAGCGCGAACTGCTCGACCAGCTCGGTGCCATTCCAGACAAAGCTCTTGAAATACTGCTCGTTGTCTTTACCTTTTTTGTCCCAGTTGGCCAGCAAGGACGAGGTGTAGTAAACCCGCTTTCCATCCCAGCTGGACGAGGCCATATTGACCTGACTTCCGATGACCTTTTCATACACCTGCTTCGGATTGTGCGGATCGCTCAAATCAAACAAACGCGTTTTGCCATCCATGAAGGTATTGACCCAGAGCCGGCTGTCGTCGGCGCTAATGGAAATATCGACCGGCAATGGAATTGATGATGGGTCGCCGACATCGGCTACCGCTTTCGCCTGCCATTCGCCGTCGTCGTCTTCATAGATCAGCCAGATCTTCGAAGTCAGTGCCGTAGTCGTAACACACCAGTTATTGTGCGGCTTCCAGGCACAACGAATTTCGAGTGGCGCACCGGGCACATCAAAAACCTTCTTGGGCTTTTTGCTGTGCAGATCCCACAATACCATGGTGTTGCCGAAACGCTTCATCGCTTCGCCGTCTTTCAGCATCTTGCCGAAGTCCATCATGTAGTTTGACCAGCCAGTGAAGGATGACGTTAGCATGATGTTGCGCCTTGGCAGCGCGCGTAAATCATAGCTATAACCGTCAGCGAGCTTGCCAGTCTTGGTGGCACCTTGCAAATTCTGGTCGGTTGGCATCCAGTGGGTTTCTATATAGTCACCCTCGTTGGTGTACTCAACCAGCGCGGTGCGCCCACCATTGTCCTGATTATTGGAAAGACCAGTCACCATGATGCGACCGGGTAGTGCGTAGGTCGTATGCGGCCCGACGACACCACCACTTTTTTCAACAAAGTCGGTGACGACTCGATGTAACTTCGGTTTTGCAGGATCAGCGGCAACGTCGAAGATGAAAATTTTGTTGGTATCGAGACCACCAGCCCACAGGTATTTGCGATCATCCGTAAACCCGGAGTGATGCGCTTCATTCCGGCCACCGACGGATAGGGTATTGATTACTTGACCATAGCCCGATGAATTCGGGTTAACGTCGACCGTAACGAGCTTGTCTTGGCCATCCCCGAGCCCCTCAACGCCAAGCGTCCAGATGTAAACAAAGTCTTCCTGACCTACAATCTTCGCCATATATGGCGATTGACAAGTTTCATCGGCCTGCGCGAGCGGCATGGCTGAAAAAATACTAACAAACAATGCAATCGCGAATGTCTTGATTCGACCTTCGGTGCACTTTCGGGTAAATGATTTCATCGAAACTTCTCCTGTATCTGCTATTTGTAATGGTAATAATGAAAATTCAATCCAACGATTTAAAGCCAATCACGAAACCTGTCAGTCGTGTTTCTAGTTGGCTAAGTGTTAAAAGCCGTCTTGGTACACATGCTCAAAAATGATCGTTCTTCTCGGCCTCAAACCGACCGACTCTGTTCGCGTTTACCATCGGGTAAATGCGATGCATCTAGAAACTTGTCCATGAATATCTGTGCGGCCGGCATACCGCCCGCTTCCAGCACGGCGATGGCGCTATCGATCATCGGCGGCGGCCCACACAAATAAGCCTGAGTGTCACCAAGTTCGAGCGCGAGGTTATTTATATGGTCGGTAACCATGCCTCTTAGTCCCGGCCAGTCACTCGCGGGATCTTCTTCGGACAGGACCGGAATAAACTCGAACAGTTCGTTGTTGGCCTGTTGAATGGCTGTCATTTCGTCTAAACAATACAAATCCTGTTGGCTGCGTGCGCCAAAGAGAAATTTGACTGGTCGGGTAAAACCGTCCTCACCGAATTGCTCCAACAACGCCTTGATTGGTGCCAGGCCACTGCCACCGGCGATACACAAAATCGGTGCGTTTGAACTGCGCAGATAAAACGTACCGAAAGGTCCGTTAACCGACACCTTTTCCCCGATACGACTGTGTTGGTGCAGCCAACCGCTCATTTCACCACCAGGCACCAAGCGCACAAAAAAAGTGGCCTGTACCGAATCTTCACAGGATGGCGCGCGCGCAAATGAATACGATCTCGGAGCATCGAAATCTGCGCAAGCGACTTCGGCATACTGCCCAGCACGGTAGACCGGCAGCGGCTTCTCCAGCTTGATTGTGATCGCCAAAATGTCATGCGTTAGCGGCCTTGACTGGATAATATCGCCCTGGATTGATTCTGGTGCCGACAGTGAATCCTGCGAATCCAGTTCGACCACAACCTCAATAGCAGAACGCGCCTGGGTTTGACAGGCAAGTATCATCCCGGCATCGAGTTCATCACCATCGAGCACATAGCTGAAGTCGTTCAATTCCTTGATCTTGCCGCTAACCAAGCGGCATCGACAAGTCCCACAACTGCCGACCCGGCAATTGTGGGGCCAATTCAGTCCCGATTTCAACGCTGCGTTCAGCAGGTTCTCCCCCGCCGCAATTTCAATCTCGGCAAAACCCGAATTAATTTGCGCTTGATAGGGTTTCTTTTCTGCGAATAGACCGAACAAACTTACCTCGACGGTGCAATATAGATAGATTGTGAGTAAGCCAACAAAATCACCTTGCTGGTTTTACACGTGAGCCGATGCCGCCAGCCCGAATCAGATTGAACGGGATGGCGGAATATGGATTAAAAATAACCTTCCTTGGTCTGATTTAAGTCCTTAGCCAGCCAGATTTACAGATGCACAATTTCCGGTTTTAGCGAATAAAGAATGCAAAGTATCTCGTCTCTTTCTTTCTGAGCGACACTATTTTTATCGAGTGCGTCCAGCACATCATCGATTACGGCAATGAACTCAGTCTCATTGATGTTCATTCCGGTGTGCGTGGTGATCATATCCCTGCCGGTATATTCCTCGGGTCCACCAAAACCTGCACAGCACATTTCGGTCACCAGTCGCTTTACTTCAACCGGGTCGCTGTTCACGTACCTGTTTTGCACCGTCGGATTATTGGTATGATTGTCGAAAATGTCCGACGCGATGGCCGCGATAGCTGGCCTTCCACCCAAACGAGAATATAAAGTCTCAGTCTCTGTTGTCATTTTAATTACTCCTCTCTATTGTCATTGTCTACGTATAGTTAACTGCAAGTGTTGCCTTGCCAATCGTGTCTGGCTCAACGTCGTAACCCACTTTTTTATTAATTTCCTTGGCAATTTCGCGCTCTTCCGGGGTCGCAAAATCTCGATCCCAGATCGCCAATTTCTTTTTCATAATGGCGTGCCATAACGGAGGGATGAGTGCCAGTGAAAACTCCTGGTAATAACCAATGCTGGCATTCGGTGCGCCATCTGGGGCGGCTCCTACACTGGTAAGCTCCCAAAAATGCGTTTCGCCACGATCGTGATGGTCAGCCTGACGTCCAATTTCAATGAACGCCCAGCTGGTAAACAGATTGTCGTTGTCCCAGGAGTGGCGATATTCAATCGGTTCACCTTTCACCCGAATCAAACCATAGTGCTCCATGTAGTTCAGCGCTTCGAGCTCGAAGTTTGAAATGACCCAAACCACCAACATCACCAACAGGCCCAACCAAAGGCCGCTTGTGCCGCCACCAAGCCAGCCGGCATAGGCAAACAGGGCGATCGTCGGCAGGCTCATCAAATAACCCCGTATCCAACGATTTGCGAACGAAAAGAACGACTTGCCCTGTCGCTTAAGGCGACGCGATTCAGTTTTGATGCCGAAGTAGGATTGTCCAACATGTGAGATCAAGAAATGCATGTAAAGACTGCGACCGCGCGGCGCAGTCGCCGGATCGCAGTCGTCACCTAGTTTGTTGTTTTGCGGTCCACACCATGCACGTCCCAGTTCGAGGTGGTGATTGTATACATGGGCGAAACAAAAATGGGCACATCCGCTCAATGCCATCATCAGGCGCGAAACCATGAATCCGAATCCTTTAGTATGCGACAGCTCATGACCAAAAATAATGCCTAAGCCCTGGTGCATGCCCGCGCCGATGACTGCGCCAACCAATTGCCAACCGGTGATGCCGTGCAGGACCGACAAGCCCAACACTTCACCACTGCTAATCGGTACGCCCGCCATGTATTCATATACCCGCCATGCCAACGCCAACTGCAAACAGACGAAAAACAAATACTGTGAATACATCATTAAGTTCAACACCGCTGGAATACCCAGTGGCTTGCCCTTCTTGTCAACCCCGGCTCCACCAGGGTGGATGCCAGCACTCAGTGAATCGACCACAATATTGAACGCGAAAATTCCAACACCGAGCCAAACCCAGTTACCACCGTGCAAAATGCCCCACATACAGGCTAAAATACCCAAGGGGGTATACAGGTATACCAAATGCCCAAATAATAATTTCCTCATCGCTCAATCCTCACGGCTAGTATTCATTGTTGTTAATGATGGTCGATCATCGAGAACTGCCTTACATCTGCTACGCTGACCACCCGATTTGCTCTCGCCCCACACAGGCAGTTCTGCTCCTGATCGCAAGCCCAAATCGCATAAGCAGAGAATTTGTGTAGGTCTTCAGGAAGTTGATTCCGATGCGGGATACCCGCCGGGAACAGACGATCTTCCGGTGTATCCTGCGACATTTGCTTGCGTATGCGATCCAGTTCCGTCTGCAAATCCTGTACCTTTGCGCCGCTCCATGTGCCGACTGCACGGCCCATCCTAGTCGTTATCTCATCGGCCAATTGAATGACTCCATAGTGGGTTCAATTTCTGGTCAAAAAACCTATTGCTGCCGAAAAGTTTGACCCGATAGGAATTTCGCATCTCAGATCTACTCCAAAGCCCTAGAGAATCGTAACCAGTTTTTGCACCGAGCTGGGCAGAACCTTGTCCTTCCCTTGCTTTTGCTCCTGCATGGCAATTTCCATTTGTTTGGCTGTGAATGGGTGACCGTGCTCGTCAGCCATGGCTACATAGAGATCACGAAATCCATCGCGTGAAATGCCGTCATTGACGGCATCAGAAAGTTTGTTTAATAAGTGATTGTCGGCGTTAACTTTGCCGGCGAATTCGCGCATCGCAGATTCGAATGCTCTGGATTGCTTCAACTCTTGAGTCAATGATTCCAACATAATCGCTCCCCCGATTAATTTGTGCTTTGGTTAAACCTTATATTTATGCCATCTAGTTAAAATGAAAAGAGGGGTGCGAGTAAATACGAAAGGTTACTGAAACTAACTTATAAACGTGCGAGGTAAGGGTAGATTTTCAGGTAATACTACGCAGTTGGATTGCTATATCACGTGCTTTTCGATGACTTTAAATTTGTTGAACATTTTAGGGATGAATTAGATATGCTCAGCGCGATAACAAATATCAATCAGTTGGGCGACCGAACTCACCTGCATTTTCCCCATGATACTGGCGCGATGACCTTCCACCGTACGAACGCTGATATTCAAACTACTCGCAATCCCCTTACTCTGCATACCCTCAAGCAACAGCTTTAGTACATCATTCTCGCGTCGGGATAGTGTACTAAGTTGTGCGAAGGCCCTAGCGGAAAGCGTTCGGTCGGCGAGTAACTCGTCATGTTTATTGATCGCCGCGTAAATACAATCGATCAAATCCTGGTCGTTGAAGGGTTTCTGCAAAAACTCGAAAGCACCCGACTTCATCGACCTCACCGCCATCGGCACATCACCATGCCCGGTAATTACGATAACCGGCAAAGACACTCCTATTTCGACCATATGCTCCTGTAAATCGAGGCCACTCATTCCTGGCATTCTGACGTCTAGCACCAGGCAGCCGTAGGCATGCAGGTCAAGTTCATCTAGAAACGCATTGGCTGTGCCAAAGGTTTTTGCCTGCAGACCGACCTCTTCCACCATCCAGCGTATGGCATCTCGCACCGCGCAATTATCGTCGACGACAAAAACAGTGGCCGCATCATTCACGGTAATTTACCGGGCATCAAACTCGCAGCTTGGGTTTCGATAAGCGCTGCCTCATCAAGTGGCAACTCGAAACTGAAACAGGCGCCCGAGTCGCTGTTAGACTCCAGATACAATTTGCCGCCATGCGCTTCGATGATGGCTTGGCTGATCCCCAGACCAACCCCCAGGCCTTCTTTCTTGGTTGTAAAAAAAGGCTCGAAAACGTGCTCGACAACTTCCGCAGGCACACCTTGTCCAAAATCGTAGAGCGAAACTCTGACCGCATCCGGGAAATTGCTATTGAGCTCGAGTTTCAACCTTTTTCTGTTGGCAGGAAGATCGTCAACCGCATCCATGCCGTTGCGTATTAGGTTCAGTAGAACCTGTTCAATCTGAACCTTATCGGCGTAAACGAACGGGTTAGACCCGATATTCGAAATGTCCATCTGAATGCGTCTTTGCGCGAGTTCCGCAGAGATCAGATTCTCTACCTCACTGATAATTTCCAGAAATTCGACCCGCCTAATTGACATTTCACCCTTACGGGAGAAATTTCTCAGCCGTTGGAAAATAGCACTGGCGTGTTCCGCTTGCTGTATCACCTGACCGAGGCCGTAGCCCAGTTTCTGCGGGTCAGAATCATCCGAGTTGAGCACCCGCAAACAGGTTTGAGCGTAGGTAGTAATCGCGCATAAGGGCTGATTGAGTTCATGGGCAATTCCCGATGCCATTTCACCTAGCGTACTGAGACGGGCGACATGTGCTGATTCTGCCTGGTGTCGGCGAATGGACTCCTCGGCGTCAAGTCGTTGGGTCACATCGCGCCCGGTGGAAATGTAGTGTGATATCTCACCGTCAGAATTGAGTAAGGGCGTGATTGTTTTTTCCTCGTGATAAATCGCCCCATCCTTCCTGCGATTGATCAACACTCCCCTAAATACTTCCCCGTTGCTGGTTTTCTCCCACATACGCGCCCAAAATTCTTCCTGCTGGACCCCCGACCGTAGGAAATAGGTTTCCTTGCCGATTACGTCTTCCTTCGAATAACCGGTCAGGCGTTCAAAGGCTGGATTGACATACTCAATGATGCGTTCGCTATCGGTAATCATCACCGCGTCGGCCGCCTGTTCAAGCGCACCTGAGAGTTGGCGCATATGATCCTCGGTGCGCTTCCTTTGTAGCTCGGTGCGTTCTCGTTGGGTAACGTCCTGTAAAATCACCATAAATCCGGAATTTTCAGCACGGTAGGCAATGCGCGAAACCGTAGCTTCGAGGAAACGAACCCGGGAACCTGCCGGAGAAGTTTGCAACACTTCCGGATTCATTCCAAACATTTGGCTAACAGCGCAGCGAGTCAACAAAATAGACAGCTTCTCAGCTGATCCTTCGTCGAAGTAACTATGTAGTTTGGCACCAAGAGTATCGCCTTCATTGGAAGTCAGGATTTGTTCTGCGCAGCGATTAATACCTAATATCTTTGACTGAGAATCCAGACTCACGACACCGATTGGCGCATGATCAAGCAATCTGCCCAAGTAGTGACCCATTTCGGGCTGCGATAGAGACAAGTTTCCAATCTTGGGCTGCACGGATGGAATGGTGTCGAGATAGTGCCGGCGCTGACGATGCCGTTCCACAGCACTGTCAATAGCCTGCGACAGATTGTCGATATTATCTAAAGACCAGGGTGTAACCACATTCCCTAACAATGGCGCAAACAGGATCGCCCTTTGCAATTCGACGTGTCGATCTTGCGGAGACAATATCAGTACAGGAATCGTTTTGTCGAAACGATGCACCCACTGCGCAACTCGAATGGGTTCTTCGATACTGGCCCCAACTAAAACCGCGTCGCCGCGCAGAAAGCCCTGTTCTATCTCTATTGACAGGCGTTTCACGCTGGACAGGGGTTCCCATCCCAGGCGACCGTCTAACTGCCGATCCAAGCTGTCGATCAATTCCCGCTTAACCCCAATGGTGGTTATCGTTCCTTGCTTCTCCGGGAAATCGGTCGCCGCAGAAATATTGATCGCGTTATCCATGCCTAATCCGCCAGCAATGGCTGTCCCAACAGCGCTCGACCAATCCAAATTCTTAAGATTTCCGTTGTCGGTGACATCAAATGTGAAGCTCTCGCATCTCGCATGAAACGGTGGAGTTTGGAACCATCCCGGTAGGCGATGCCCCCCATCAGTGTCATGGCCTCGTTGACGACATTGACGACGCCGTCGGCGACTTCGGCCTTGGCTGACATCAGCGTAATCAAAGCATCGGGTTCATCCGCATCGAAACTCCGGGCAGCGTGATATACCAGTTGTCGGGTTTTCTCGAATTCGCCCCACATCTGTCCAAGCTGATGTTGCAAAACCGGCATCTGAGCCAGCGTCAAACCCACGTGCGCATGGTGTCGATTTATCAAGTGATTTCGGCCCTCTTCGATGGCCGATTTCATAATGCCGAGATAGGTGCCAGCAATGGCCATCAGAAAGTAAGGACATACCACGTTGAATATATACCAGATCTGGTCGCCCTCCTTACCAAGCAGATCCTCCCGCGGCACGTGCACATTATCCATGTTCAGCATTTTCGACGAGTTGCCACGCATGCCCATTCCGTCCCAGGGCTTTCCCCAACTCAGGCCTTGCGCGTTTCGTGGCACAACAACACAGGAAAACTGCCCCATTGGGGCATCTGGGTCCGCAGCAACAGTGGACACAACGTACGAATCGGCATTGTCGCCATTGGTGACGAAAGTTTTGGTGCCGCTGATCCGAAAACCGTCGGGCTGAGCCTCGAGCTTGGTTTGCGGAAGATAAAAGTGCGCGCCCGTACCCGCCTCGCTGAGCGACAGGGTCGTAATGTGCTTGCCCGCAACAATTGGGCTCAAATATCGATCGCATTGGTCCTGGCTAGCATTGGCCGCTATGACCGACGCACCCACCGAATGCATACCGAAACAGATTGCTGTCGACGCGCACTCACTGCCCAACTGCTCACAAATCTGAGCTAACGCGAGGGTTCCATATCCCAATCCACCGTAGGCCTCAGGTACCACCAAACCCGCTAAGCCAGCGTCTTGAAGTGCTCGTAAACTTTGTTTAGGCCAGCGGGCTTCCCGATCGATAGCTTCGGCATTGGGTGCCACTACGTCTTTGACGATATCCGCGGTAATCTGCTGGATTGCATCTATGTTCATCATAGTTCTTGGATCCACTACAAAGCGGCAGCCATTCTCCACCACTTTGACTGCGTTTTGCAAACGGCGGTTTCTTTTGCGCACATAAGTCGGGTGAGATGCAGATGCATAGCGTTTGTCACCCTCATCAAAAGAATGGCTAATCGGCATCAGGTCCATACGTCTGCCGACGCCTCACCAGCGAATCTGAAGAGGACCGAGGAGCGAGAGGAGCGAGGGTCAGGTCTTTCCGTGATGCAAGAATGTGCTTTTTCTTCAGGGTCAAAATGATACCTAGCCTCTTATCTTTCCTTGAAATAGGCTTGGAAGACGTTGATTTGGCGGTCGACCATGTTGTCGATCGATATCGATAT
>RCNB010001839.1_pt1 | contig 13224 bp, 13 predicted proteins | sample 2041321 | NCBI WGS metagenome assembly RCNB01 (sample SAMN09708232, study PRJNA481090) | Marine sediment metagenome, whole genome shotgun sequencing project. | reverse complement strand
GCCATCGCCGTTGATGTCGACGCCGTGGTAGTCGAGGCTCTCGATGTAGCCACCGAAGCCGATGCCGAAGGCCATGAAGAAGATGACCGGCTCCATCGCCGGCGGAATGATCGCGGTGCGCCAATTCCTCAAGAAAACCAGCGCATTTCTGCGAAATACCGCCCATGAACGCCAGTCAGCCACTGCGGTGAGACTCTTCAATGCGCTCACTCGGTCCCCCCATTGCGGCGCGCTAGGGCAATGAAAAGATCATCGAGATTTGGTGGGCGCACCTGCCAACTGGCGTCGGTGAAACGGGTGGTCAAGTCGGCCAAGAGCTCTTTGCTCACCGGAACTCGAAGCTCCCCGAGTACGGTCGCTACTTGCTCGGCGCCGCGCGCTTTCAGCCAGGTCGCGATCTCTTCTCGCGCTGGCTCACTGCGCGGCACGATGATCACATGATCGCCTAGCACGCGGTCGATGACGCGACGTGGCTCGCCGTGCGCCACGCCTCGTCCCTCGTGAATCACGAGCAACTCGTCGCTCAGACGCTCGGCCTCGTCCATGTAGTGGGTCGTGAGGACGATCGCCATGCCATCCGCGCGCATGCTGTCGATCAGCTCCCACACATCGAGCCGGGCACTGGGATCGAGGCCAGTCGTCGGCTCGTCCAAGAACAAGATGCTCGGCCGGTGCACGATCGATCGCGCGATCAACAGTCGTCGAACGAAGCCGCCAGACAGCACATGGGGTGAGGCATCTGCGTACTCGGTCAGGTCGAACCGATCGAGAAGCTCGGCGACCCGACCCGGGAGGTCTTGAACTCTCGGCCGGAAGTAGCTCGCGTAGATCAGGAGGTTCTGGGCGACGGTAAAATCGTAGTCGAGCGAATCTTCTTGGGTGCAAACCCCAATCGATCGCTTGGCCTCGGCTCGATTCTCGTCAAATCGCTTCCCGGAGTAGTAGATCGATCCAGCGTCGGGAGGCACGAACCCGTACAGCATCCGCAGGGTAGTTGTCTTGCCGGCGCCATTCGCCCCGAGGAGGCCAAGTACCGTGCCCCGCCGACAGGTGAGGTCGAGGTGATCCACGACCAGCTTGTCCCCGTAACTCTTGGTGAGGCTGCGCGCTTCGAGAATTGCAGTGGTCATGGAGAAAGCACCCCGGAAGGTGACGGAACATGCGGGAGCATCCTACAATGGCAACGCGATCGCGCACGTTTCAAAGCCGTGGCGATCCGGAGCAGCGATGGCCCAGCCACCTAAAGAGCACGATGGAAAACCTCTGAACAGCGTCGGGCGCGTACTGGACAGCCGGTGGATGATGGCACTGTCGGTGCTCGCCGTGCTGGTAGCGATCGCCTGGGCCCTCAAGGAGCGTGGACCGGCAAGCCAAAAGTCCGCAACATTTCAGTCGGAACCTCCGATGGCGACGGTCGAACTGCTCGGTGTCCCGTCAGATGCCGAGGTCTCGCTGGACGGACGAAGGATCGACAACACCTTGTTTGGCGTGAAGCCTGGGACACGGCACGCACTCGAAGTCACCGACCCAAGCGGCCGCAACTGGCGGCAGGTGTTCCTTGCCAATGGTTCCGTGTCGATGGTGGTCGAGCTCCGCACGCACTTCGTCGAAGTCGAGGTCGAGGCTATCGATCCGGACTCCGATCAGGACTGACATCGTAGCCACGGAGCTCCGCCGAGACGGTCAACGCCCGGTCGCTCACGTTGGAGTGCATCGTCGAAGTGACCGCAACCGGACCCACCTGTGGGCAATAGACGGTGCGCACTTCCAGTTCGAGTTGCCCCCCCGTCTCGATGATCTCCACGCATCGCTCGAAACGCCCGGCTGGGGTTTCGATGCTCGCGTCCGTCGAGTTCAATCGAGCGGTCCGCCCTCCACGGCCAGGCCATGTTGCGCCTTCGACGAGTGGCGCACGTAGCAACCAGGCGTCCTCGGGCGGCACTCGAATTCCCTCCGGAAGCACCTCGTAGCGCACGACCGCACGCCCGGTGTGGACTTCCGCGACTCGCCCGTCGAAGGCCTCCACGCGCGTGGTCCCAAGCGTCGTGGACGAGTCACCGGTGTCGACGTCATAGGACCAGGCATTGCCAGCTTGCAGCGGGTAGAGATCGGCCGGGACGAGTGAAGTTGGCGACGATGCGGGTGGTTTCTGCGCCGCACATCCGACCACGAGCACGATCGCGATGGACACAATACGAGGGCCAACTGACATGGAGGTGAGGGTAGCAGCTCCAATGTAGGCAGTGAGCGTATATTCGCGATGAGCGGACGTGCTGTTAGGATGCAAGTGTGACGGCAAGCAAGACGATCCTCGTGCTCGATGACGATCCCTCCGTGCGGCACATGCTCCGGGTACTGCTCGAGCAGGAAGGGCATACGGTTGTTGCGGCGGGGGATGTCCGCTCGGCGTTGGCTCAGTGCGCGGTACAGCTTCCAGATTTGATGGTCGTCGATCTGATGCTCCCCGTCGAGGACGGGGAGATGTTCTTGCGCGAGTTCCGCAGTCGCTGGAGGCACACCGAAGTCCCCGTCATTCTCTTGAGCGCCAGCACGGCCCGCAACGAGATCGCCCGAAGCCTCGGGGTCGAAGCCACGCTCCCCAAGCCGTTTTTTGCGGAGGACTTGCGGGAGCTCGTGAAGGGCCTGACTCGCAAGCCCGAGACCGTCGCAGCTGGCTGACAGTCGAATCGTCCGGCGTCGCGACGCATGGTATGAGCCGCGTCATGGATCAACTGTACGTGGATGGAGTGTTCTCCGACGAAGTCGTCTTGATCACCGGAGGCGGAACCGGGATCGGTTTCATATCAGCCACCGAAATGGGCCTCCTCGGCGCCAAGATCGCGATTTGCGGACGACGCCCTGACCCACTGAAGAACGCGGTGGCCGAGCTCGAGTCCAAAGGAATCGATGCCTTCGGTGCGCCGTGCGACATACGCGAACCTGACGCGATATCGGCGTATGTCGACTCCGTCCTAGAGCGCTTCGGCCGCATCGACATACTGATCAACAACGCGGGCGGTCAGTTCCCAACCACCGCGGAAGCACTCTCGCCAAAGGGCTTCGCGGCGGTCGTCCGCAACAACCTCACCGGCACTTGGAGCATGACGCACGCCGTGGCCAACAAGGCGATGATCCCGCAAAAGCGGGGGAGAATCGTCAACGTGATCGCGCAGATAAGCCGCGGCTTTCCGGGCATGGTGCACACTGGAGCCGCCCGCGCGGGCGTGGACAACATGACGAAGACGCTGGCGGTCGAGTGGGCGATGCACGGCATCCGGGTCAACGCCGTCGCCCCGGGCGTCATCGTGACGAGTGGTACGAAGCAGTACCCCCCAGAGCTTCTCGACAACGCAGAGAAAGCGAACCCGCTTCGCCGGCTCGGCACCGCAGAAGAAGTGTCGCACCTCATCACCTACCTCGCCTCGCGCTACGCCGACTACATCACGGGCCAGACCTTGTATATCGACGGCGGCGCCAGCCTCTGGGGCGAGCAATGGTTCATCCCGGAGGACGTGCCGCAGTTCCCGCCTTATCCCGTCCCGGAGCGCGGCTAGAGAGCAGGCTTCTTCTTCTGGAACAGGCTGATGAGATACGCGCAGCCAACCCCGACGAAGTAGAGCAGGATTAGTGGGATCAGCATCATCACCATGGTGTAGACGTCTTGCGGTGTGAGCAGCATCGAGATGAACGCCGCGCAGACGATCCACCATCGCGAGAACTTGAGCAGCTGTTGCCAAGTCACTAGCCCTGTGCCGGCGAGAAACGTCACGATGACGGGCACCTCGAACACAATGCCAAACGCCAGCAACATCCTACGAAAGAAGGGCATGTAGTCTTTGACGAAGAGAGTCGCGACCAGTGTCTCGTCGCTGAACCCAAGCAACACCGTGAACGCTTCGGGGAAAACAAACTTGTACCCAAAGACCGCGCCGCCGACGAAGCACAGCGTCGATGCGATGATGAACGGAATCGCCAGCGTCTTCTCCTTCTTGTACAGCCCGGGTGCGATGAACATCCAGAGCTGCCAGAAGATCCAGGGAGAAGCGAGCAACACGCCGACGATGAGCGCGTTCTTCATGTACATGACGAAGGCGTCGGCGGGCCCGGCGAAACGCAGCACCGCCTCACCGGGCAGTTCGAGCTTCTCCCAGGCCGGCTGCAGCGGGGCGACCAAGAAGTCCTTGATCTCCTTCTTGAAGATCCACCCAATCGCGACCGCCGGAATCAACCCTAGGATCGAGCGCAACAATCGACTTCGCAGCTCGCCGAGATGCTGGAAGAACGTCATCTCCTCTTCCTGCTCGGGGATCGGCGGCAACTGCGGTTCGGGAATTTGAATCGGCTCCGCGGTCATGAATGCTTCACTTCGGGGGGCGCGTCCGGATCGGGTGCTGGTTCAGGCTCGCTGGTTGCAGGCGCCTGCGGGTCAGCTTGTTGGGTGCCCGTATCAGCGGCCGCCTGGGTCGCTTCGGCGCTCGGCGCAGGGGCGACGGCCACCTTGTCAGGGACTGGGACCGGTCGCACTTTTGGTGGGCGGACCGGCGGAGGTCGGAACGGATCGCCCTCTCTCATGAGCTCATCGAGCCCAATCGCGTCTTTGAACTCCCTGCTCGCGCCACGAACCTGACGCAGGCCCTTCCCGACCGTCCGCATGAAGGTGGGCAGCTTGTCCGGGCCCACCGCCAAGAGGAGGATCACCAGGAAGAAGGCTAGTTCGGTTGGGCCAATGCCAAACATGAGCCCCAAAGATGAATCGCTGCACCCCCGAAACGCAACCAGAGGCACGGCCGGCCGACCGCGGGGAGCAACCGCCCTGTATTGAAGGGAGTCACGACGCGAAACGAATCTGACGAAGACGCTCGAGCGCTTGGTTCATCATGCGGACGCGCCGCTCGTACTCGCGCGTCAGCTCCTGAATCCGGTTCGCCGCCGCAAGCGTCTGCTCCGAACTCTCCGAATGCTTCCGGTGAGACTGATGGAGCTGAATGACCATGTCGGAGATGTTCTCGATCGCCGTGGTCATCTGGCGCCCGCCTTCGGCCTGCTCTTGGCTGCTGCGCTCCATTTGCTGCGTAATCAATCGCATGTTGTCGGCGCTCTTCATGATCAGCTCCGAGCCTCGCGCCTGCTCTGCCGTCGCGGCTGCGATCTGTTGGACCGTCTCGGCAATGCGTCCGATGGCATCGGTGACCTGCTTCGAGCCCTTCGCCTGCTCGACCGTCGCTCGTGCAATCCCGCGCACCATCGCCGTCGACTGCCGCGACGACTCGAGGATCTTCTTGAGTGCGCTCTCGGCCTCCGCGCTCACCGTCACGCCCCTATCGACGGTGCTGGCGCCGCGCTCGACCGCCTCGATCGCGTTCTTCGTTTCTTCCTGAATGGTCTTGATCAATTCCGCGATCTCTTTGGTCGACGCTCCGGCCCGTTCGGCCAGGTCCTTGATCTCGTCTGCGACGACCGCAAAGCCCTTGCCGTGCTCGCCGGCCTGCGCCGCGATAATCGCGGCGTTCAACGCGAGTAGGTTGGTTTGCTCGGCTACGTCGTCGATGACGTTGAGAATATCGCCGATCGCCTCGATCCGATCGCCCAGGTTGGAGATCGTGCTCACCGCCTCCAGCGACGATGACTTGATGCGGTTGATCTCGTCGGTGATCTTGTGGATCGACTCGGCACCGGTTTCGGCGTCGCTCGCCACTTCCTCGGACAGACGAGCGGTTTCGTTGGCATTCGACTGCACTTGATCGATGGAGACATCCATCTCGTTCATCGAAGATGAGGTCTCTTCCGCGGTGAGAGCGAGCCCGTCGACGTTGCGCGCCACCTCTTTGATGCTGTACGTCATCTCCTCGATCGACGATGCCGTCTCGCGGACGCTCGATCCGAGGTTGCCCATGTTCTCCGCGACCTCGTGGTTGGTCGCCGTCATCTGAAGAATGCTCGACGAACTCTCCTCCGTGCTCGACGAGAGGGCCTCGACCCGATCGCTGATCGCCTGCAACGAGATCGCCATCGACTTGAGCGCGCGCGCCGTCTCTTCGACGGCAACCATCTGCTCTCCGAGACCACCGGACAACGCTTTCACGTTCTCACCGATCACCTCCTCGACCGCTTCGATTTCGCCGTGGATCACTCTAATTTGCGCGTCGACTTCTTCGAGCGGAAGCGACTCGGGCAAGCCCGATGCGATGATCAGCAGTCCGAGCAAGCCGAGCACGGCAGCGACGACCCCAGCGATGGAGGCCACCTGCGCGCCTGCGAACGCGCCCGAGGCGCCCACGACGGGGCCCACTACGAACGCGAGTGCGAAGCACAAGAAACCCGGAACGAGATAGCGACTCTTGGCAATTGCCCGAAACATGACCCCCCGTTGACGAAGATCAGAGTATCGAACCCGAGGAGCGACGGGCAACTTCCGCCACTTATTGGTTGAACCGGCAGCCGCCCGGTAGGGAACTTCCGTTCAGAGGGGGTTGGTCAGGAGCTGCATGGAGAGCTGCAAGGCAAGTGAGTAATCGCCCTCCATTTTGAGCTTACCGCCCAGAAACAACTCCTGAGCCGTGAGTTCGCCCCGCTGGACCATCTCCAGGTCCGAGAACTGCAGTTCCGCCGTGAAGCCGGGTTCCTTCGGCACTTCGGGGACGTTGAAGCCGACCCTGACCTCGACATCGCCGAGATCGGGGACCCCCCGAAGCGTGACGAACGTGGTCATGGGACGCCCGGCGAGCGCGTCTTCGAACCGCTTCGACGCCGTTTGAGCGGCCCCGACGGCAACTTCATCGTCCTCGAGGGCCCCAGTTTTGGCGATTTCTCCAAGCAAGAGGCCCGCCGCATCCCCTGGAAGCGACGCGACGATCTGAATTGGCACGCCGTCAGCCGGCGAATCGCCCGAACTGAGCGTCCCAGCCCTAGCGGAAAGCACGATCGGCGCTTGGTCGTCGATCTGAAGGCTGGCCGCACCGGTGACGCCTTTGACGTCTTCCAGGATGCGTTGCGCGCTCTCGTCGCCTCCCGCAGCGCGACTCTCGAGAACTTCCACCCCCCGGGCGAAGAGCTTCGGAAAGCTCTCCCGGAGGAACTCCATTGGTAATACGGTCATGCGGCGCGGAGTGTAGCCAACAATACGGAGCGCACCAAGCTGGCGAAATCGATCAGAATCGGCCACCATCACGACGATGTCGGAAGTGGAGCACCGGCCTACTGTATTGATGGTGGGCCAGGGCGAGCCGATGCAGACCGCTTTGGGGGAAGCGCTTCGGCGCCATGGGATCTCCGTCGCTGGTTGTGCAACGGCTGAGCTCGAACAAGCCGTCCGTGTGTACGCACCGGACTTAGTCGTTCTAATTGGAGACGCTGCGGTCCGTGGCGGCTCTAGCGTCGTTCGCCGAATGGCTGCAAATCGAGCAACCGATGTGCTGCCGGTCGCCGTCGTGTCGAACGATGCGGTGCTCAAGCACGAGGGGCAGGATTTCCGATCGGGCGCGGTCGCCATCGTTCCGCGCGGTGCGGGCGCAGACACCATTGCGCGCCGGCTCGCAGAGCTCGCCGAAGAGGTCCCGGGGCGGCCCGGACTCATGACCGGCGAGATCAACGAACACAACCTGCAGGACGTCGTCGACCTCGTTTCGAACGATATGAAGACCGGGATTCTGAGCGTTCGCTCGCCCAAAGGCGTGATCGAGGGCATGCCGGTCGTCATCGAAACGGAGCGGGCTTCCGCACACAACGCGGAACTGATCCTCGACCGCCTGCGAGAAGCGATGGACGAGTCGGAGTCGCTCGAGTACGAGTTCCACGAGACGAGCGGCGGGCGACTCTCCACGCTACCGAATGCGATCGAGACGCAGGACGCCGACCTGAGCGGACTGCAGGGCGCGCGCGTCGTGATCCTCGACTCGGACGAGCTCCGGGCCGAAAAGCTCGCGCAAGTATTGGGCGCCCGAGGCGTCCAGATCGCGGCAGCCGATTTTTCGACCGCGGTCATTCCACGAATCCGCGAGGTCGATCCTCAAGTCGTCGTATTGGATTCTGGCGCTGTTGGCGGCCAAGGCATCGAGTTCGTCCGAGCGATACGAAAAGATCCGCAGCTGCGCTGGGCTTCGATGTTGGTCGTGCGTTGGGAGGACTTCTGGCCAAACGCAGCCTCGGGTGCAGAGCCGGATCTAGGGCAACTCGCGAGCCGTATTCTGCCAATGATCGAGCAAGATTCGGAGATGTCCCTCCGGGTCGAAGAGGAAGTGGACTTCGATACGAGGCTCGAGCTCATCGGCCCTGGGCGATTGCTTCGCGCGCTAGGTATGATGCCTGGGGTTCGCCATCTGACGATCTCCGGACAAAAGCGCTCCGTCGAGATCGACATCGCCGACAATTCGATCGTCGGTGCGTACGCGACATTGCACGAGAACGGAACTCAGAGCGTGCAGGGGATGCCTGCACTCCTGGCGCTGTGGGGACTCAACTCCGGACGTGTGTCGGTGCGGGAACAAGACCTCCCGTCTGTAGCCAACATCATGATGCCCGTCGACGAAGCCCTCGGCGTCGTTTCACACGAGTTGGGGTTCGCCGACGACGTCAGGGGTGTAGAGGTCAACGCCGCTACGCTTCCGCCCGCCGACCCCGAAGTCGAAGAGTACGCGACCGTCCCTCCCGGGGCGAGCCCGCCCGCAGAACTCGAGGGTGCGCGCACCATGGCGCCTCCGCGCTTCCGTCATCTCCAGGCCGCGGTGGGCGGTCCGCCCTCTCAAGCTTTTCCCGAGGAAGAGGCGCCGACCAACAAGGTTCGTCAGCTGCTGGGTCGGGTCGAAACGCAGCGACGGACCGTTCCGACAAACGCCGAGGTGAAAGAACACCACGCGGAGCGGGAGCACACCGACCACTCGATCAAGCGCGAGCCGAAAACGACTCAGCTAGGCCTTGCTCCAGCGTTCGAGATGCTCGCCGAAAAAGAGATCGCGGGGGCCAAAACCGTCCCTGCAGCACGGAAACCGACCCCGCCACCACCTCCGCCGCACAGCCGGAAGCCGCCGCCCGCGCCGAGGTACCACGAGGACGATGACCTCGAACTCGCGAGAATGCTCGAAGGACCAGCTACCCTACTCGCGCCGGCGCAAGCGTCACATGGGATGGCCGCATGGATTCAGGTATTGCTCCTACTGACGCTCTTGAGCGGCCTAGGCGTCTTCGCTTGGCAGCTCTGGGTGCGAAGCCACCCGGACCTGGAGCTCGCGGCCGAGACGAGCGGCGTTGCCGACGCCGAGGTCGACGGCAACAGGGGCCCCATCACCGGGCCGGTCAACGGGCTCGAGGCGGTCGAGCGGCGCGGAGACACCGAACGCCCGGCGACCAAGAGGGCGGCGGAGACGAAATCAGCGCCGGAAAAGAGCCCAACCGAGGAGCCGTCCAGCGCGGAGCCTCAACAGGAAGCGCAACCGAAGCCGGCAAAAGCTGATCCCAAGAAGAAAGCGCAGTCGAAGGCAGCCAAGGTCCGCGCCGATTCGAAGCCCCTAACGATTCCGACCCAGAATCTACCGCGGGATCCGGCCAAGGCCTCCGACGTCCTCGTCCACCGGGCCCTACCCATGATCCGCAGCGGCAATCTCGCCCTCGCCGAGGCTACCCTCGATCGGGCGTGGGAGTTGGACCCCAAAAACCCTCAGGCCATGGCGGGGTACGCAAAGCTGTTCCTCGTGAAGAAGAACGGCGACCGGGCCACCAAGTGGGCCAAGAAGGCCGTCCGGAAGCGACCACGGCGGGCGGAGTATCACGTCTTGTACGGCGACGCGCTGCAGCTGGAAGGCGATACGAATGCGGCGCGCAAGGCATGGCGCAAAGCGTTGGCCGTCGACTCGGACAACAAGGCCGCTAGAGCCCGGCTCGCCAATTAGTTGCCCAGGGTAGAGCCTCGGGCCTAGCGTCGGCCCATGGCGAGACAATTCTGGTGGGTCGGTCTGTTGCTCGGCCTTTGCGGCTGCTTGATACAGAACCTCAGCCCTGAGACACGGATGCGCGACTCGGTGATCGAGCTCAACGAGGGTGCTCGCTGGGGCCGCATGGACGTCGCCAGTGGCTTCGTCTCGCCACCGTTTCGACCTCAGTTCAAGCTGTCGCACATGCGATGGGGACGCGACATTCAGATCGCCGACACCGAGATACTCGGCATGAACCCGCACACCGATGACGAGGGCGAGGGCGCCTTCTCGCGTGTGTCGGTTCGCTGGTACGACCAAGACACGATGGTGCTAGCCGACACCGTCATTCGGCAGACCTGGCAGAAGCACAAGCAAACGTTTCTACTGACCAACGAGTCGATCGAAAGCGGACACCCGGGTCTGCTCGTCATTCCGGACGTCGAGCAAGAGGCTCCGCCCGCTGGCAAGCAGGACAACTATAAAAACTTCGACGATGACTCTCAGTGGAGCAGCGTCTACTGAGTCAATCGATCCCGACGGCGCTTCGCACTCGGTGAATCGTCGTACGGGCGCTGGCGCGCGCCTTGTCAGCGCCCGCGTGAAGGATCGCGTCGAGCTGCGCTTCGTCCGCACGAATCGATAGATAGGCGTCCCGCTTGGGACCGATCTCCGCCTCGAGCGCTTGAAACAGATCTTCTTTGGCGTGGCCCCAACCGTAGCCGCCTGCTTCGAGCTTCTGCTTCATCTCGGGGGCTTTGTCGGGAGCCACCAGAAGGTACAGCTCATACACGGTCGCGCCCTCGGCGGTTTTTGGATCGTCGAGCCCTTCCGAGGTGGTCTTGATCCCCATGACTACTTTGCGCAGCTTCTTCGGCGTCTCAAAAAGCGGAATGCCGTTGCCCTTGCTCTTGCTCATCTTCTCGCCATCGGTCCCCGGAACCAACGGCGCCTCGCTGATGAGCGCCTCGGGAACCACCAGGGTGCCCTCCCCATAGACGTGGTTCAGTCGCATCGCGACATCTCGAGTGAGTTCGAGATGCTGCTTTTGATCCTTGCCGATCGGCACGACGTCTGTGTCGTACAACAGGATGTCGGCCGCCATGAGGGCAGGGTAGTTGAAGAGCCCGGCGCTTGGGGACTCTCCGCGTGCCAACGCATCCTTGTAGGCATGGCCGCGCTCGAGTTGCCCAGTCGCCAGGAGGCAACTCAACACCCACGTAAGCTCGAACACCTCGGGCACATCGGACTGCCTGTACAAAAGCGTGCGCTCTGGATCGAGTCCACACGCGAGCCAGGTGGCGGCGACGTCACGAATGTAACCGCGCAACGCGTCTGCATCGCGAACCGTGGTCACCGCATGATAGTCGGCGATGAAATAGAGGGTTCGGTATTCGTCGACGAGCGACAACGCAGGTCGTATCGCGCCCAGGTAATTACCCAAATGCGGAAGGTGCGTCGGCTTGATTCCGGTGAGGGAGGTCTTCACGGGGCGAGATTGTCCCATGTGGACATGCCCGGCAACCGGGGTATGGTCGGACGCTCCAAAAGAGGAAACATGACAGCTCGTCCGTTCAAGGTTTTGGGAATCCAGCAGGTCGCCGTCGGTGCCGCTGACAAGAGTGCTCTTCGCCGCCTCTGGGTGGACACATTGGGGCTGACACCCCACGGCAATTTCAAGAGCGAGAAGGAAAATGTCGACGAAGACATCGTGACCATGGGCGCGGGTGCCTTCACGGTCGAGGTCGACCTGATGCAGCCCATCGACCCCGGGAAGAAGCCCCGCGTCGACACGCCGCCGCTAAATCACATCGGGCTTTGGGTCGACGACATCGACCTGGCGGTGGAGTGGCTCGGAGGGCAAGGCGTGCGATTCACACCCGGTGGGATCCGGCCCGGTGCAGCCGGCCATCGCGTCTGTTTCATCCATCCAAAGGGCAACGAGGCCGCGCCCATAGGCGGGGAAGGCGTGCTTATCGAGCTGGTCGAAGCGCCCGCCGAGGTACGCGAAGCGTTCGAGACGGTCAGTCTGGCTTCCAAGCAAGTTTGAGGTCCGAGACGTCGAGGTCCGACTTCCTCGGTCGCACGATGATTTCCTCGACCTCGGGTCCAGCGAGCGCAGCATCCGACTGAAGATCACGGACCGCGTCTTCAAGCTCGATCTCGAGCGCCCGCTGCGCCTCTTCGAGGTCACGCACGCTCTCTTCCGCGCGTCGTACATCCTCGCGCTCGCGGGCAACCCTACCCGCGCCCCGCGCTGCGCTGGTCGCACTCCCGATCCCTCGCCTGCCAAAGATCGCCCCTAGCACGGTGGCGCCCAGCGAGATCCCGGTTTGCAGTTTCTGTTGATCGACCTGGCCCTGTTCACGCTCGACGCGCGCCTCGGCGCGGCGAACCCTGTCCTCGATCTGCTGAACCTTCTTGGCGTACCGCCCCCGCAGTTTCTCCGCCGCGTCGTCGCGCTTCTCCCGCCTCGCGAGTTGCACTCTCGCCGAGAACTCGGCTTTGGTTTCCCCCGGCTTCGATTGGAGCTTCAAGGCTTTGCAACGCCAGAGGTGCTTGGGCCGATTCTGATAGAAGTGCGTCTTGATTTGCTTGCCGTAGCTGCGGAAGCGGCCCTTCCCCACTGACCCTGCGGGCGGCGCGATGAACTGTGCGTCCTCAGGGGCATCGTGGTCAAACTCAAGCTCGCCCGGCTCACAGACCAACGCGGAGTCCCATGGCGAGTCCTGTTCGAGGGGCGCCAGGATCACTTGCTCTTCCCAAACGTCGAGCCCGTGAGAAGCCCGTACATAGTGAAGGGAGACCGACGCGGCGACCTGGGGTCTGTACGTGCCGGCCTCCTCGCTCAGGAAAACCTCTTCGATCCCCGCCGGAAGAATCGGTCGGACGCTTTGGGAGCCTCCCGCTCGCGTCGGCTTGGCTATGTCAGCCGGGGCCGAACTGGCGCGCTCATCGCGCGGGTTCAGAAGCTTGATCTGTTGGCGCGTGAGCGGTCCTCGCAGATACGACATCGCCCAGCGGGTGTGGAACAAGACCGGGCCGTGCTCGTGTGTGTTGTGCAGAAGGAACACTCGGCTCCGAAGACCGGCGAGCAATCGCTCAATCTCTCCGCGATCGACAGCGCCGCCGGCCGCTGATGACGCTCCTTCCAGCCCATCGACGACGCGCGCCACGTCGCCCGCGGTTTGCAAGCGTCCGAGAAACCAGGTGCCGCAGTTCGACAGCGCCTTGTAGTCGAGGTCGACCGGGTTCTGGGTCGCAAGCACGACACCAAACCCATAGGCGCGCGCCTGCTTGAGGAGTGTGAGAAGCGGTCGCT
>RCNB010001837.1_pt1 | contig 13229 bp, 14 predicted proteins | sample 2041321 | NCBI WGS metagenome assembly RCNB01 (sample SAMN09708232, study PRJNA481090) | Marine sediment metagenome, whole genome shotgun sequencing project. | reverse complement strand
GCCGAAATGGTAAATATAATACTAAAAGATTCGAACATAATTATTTTTGATTTACGTTAATATACTTTCCTACAAAGACACCAATAACAATAACTAAATAAAACTGCCCAATAATAGTCATAACAAGTGTTAATGATTGTGCTGGAGCTGTTAATGGAGTAATGTCACCAAAACCTACAGATGTCATACTTATAAAACTGAAATAATAAAAACTATAGCCTGAAAACCCCTTGATTAATTGAAATGAATTTGCATCCAAAAAATGAACAAACTCAAAAAGTACACCTCCAATAATACCTAAATAGAGGAAGCCCAAAATGGGTCCTAAAATGAACTGAAGGCTTATGTCCTTAATCTTTAATAGCTGTCTAATAAGTATAACACAAAAACAAGCAAATAGTAAAAAGGAAAGCATTAACCTGCAAATTAAAATGGCTGCAGAATTATCGTTAGAAAATTCTAACCAAATAGTTGCAAGTGTTAAAATACCTAAAAGATATGTTATAATTTTCACTCTTTTTTTACTTGCAATTAGGGAGCTGCTTAGAATTACAATCGTATAATTTATAACGATAACATAAGCTGGACTAAAACCACTAATAGCAATATGAATAGGTGTTAACAGAAAATTAAAAGCACTTAAAAGTGCAATCATGTACTTGTAATTTTCCATTAATGTTTTAATCCTACCCATTCTAAATAATTATTTTATAAAAATTAAATTAACTATTCATTTTTACCCAAGCAACATCGGCCAAATCTCTTTTGGCAAGAGGATCTTTAACCCATTGTCTTTTTGCATCAATAATTCCAAAAAGCATACGAGTAAAGAAATACAGTTTTCCATCTCTTACCTCCCAGCTTTTAGGGTTTGGAATGACTTCTTTGTCTTCAGACATTGCTATGGCGCAATAACCTCCATATTGTGGTTCGAATGCTTGAGGTGAAGCTTCAAATTTTGTTTTATTTGATTCTGACGAAAATTGATATTGACCACTACCATAATTTGCAGTGATTGATGTATTTCCTTTTTTAGGACTTCCGTTAAAGAAAGACACAACATCAAACCCTTGTGCTGCAATTCCGTTTTTTAAATTCTGATTCATTTTAATTTATTTTTGTTTCTAATTATATTAAAGTTGCGTCTGTTATTATTTCTAACAGTGCAGGTCCATTGTGTGCTTTTAATTTTTCTAAGGCAGGAAGTAACTCTTCTTTTTTTGTGACTCTAATTCCTAAAGCACCACAGTTTTCGGCATATTTTGCAAAACTCACATTGTGTAAAGATGTTTTCCATACATCGAGTTCAGCGGCTTTTTGTTCTTTAGAAATTTTTCCTAATTCTGAATTGTTAAGTAGTACATGTTTAATGTTCATATTGTATTTTACCAAAGTCATCATTTCGCCTAAATATTGACCAAATCCACCATCTCCTGAAACTGACCAAATTGGCCTTTCCTTTCCTTGTGCAGCCCAAGCTCCCATAGCTGCAGGTAATGAAAACCCAATAGAGCCTAAATATCCAGACATTAATATAGATTGATTTTTAGGTTCAAAATAACGACCAAATGAATACGTGTTATTTCCAACATCGACTGCAATTACTGCATTGTCTGGAACCATTTTATTCATTGCTTCAAAAACGGCAATAGAGCTTAAACCTACTTCACTTTCATCTTTTAAACGGCTTGCTTTTTCTTCATTCCAAATTGCCCAACGTTTTTCGATTTCTGGACGTCTATCGACAGTAGTAAGTTTTCCTTCCGTTTGTTCTTCAATTAAAGCCAGTGTTTCAGAAATTTCTCCCCAAAGTGCCGCATCAACTTTATGAAATTTACTCAATGCTGTTGGGTCGTAATCTACTTGTATGATTGGTTTTTTAGGTGTGATTCCTGTATGATTAGAGAACGATGCTCCAAATACAATTAGTAAATCACTTTCATTCATAAACCAAGAGGCGATAGGAGTTCCACTTCTTCCTAAGACACCACAACCTAAAGCATGATGGTCAGAAATTTGTCCTTTTGCTTTAAACGTAGTAATAACAGGACAGTTTAATTTTTCAGCGAAAGCGGTAATCACTTTCATATGAAAACGTGCTCCATGACCAACAATTATTGCAGGCATTTTAGAATCTGCCAACATCCCTACTGCCTTTGAAACCATTTGCCTTGGCGGCGAAATGTTCATAGGTGTAATTCTACCTTCTGGTGTTTGTGCTTCTTCTCCCTTGGGTTTAGACATAAAAGCTACTTCATCAGGAAATGTTATATGTGAAACATCTCTATTTAATAAAGCACTTTTGATTGCTAAACTCATTAACTCACTATGTTTTGAATTTTGCTGTACGCTATGATTAAAATTAGCTACGGTTTGAAAGGCACTCACCAAGTCTACTTCTTGAAAAGCACCTGTACCCATGACTTGCGTATTTACTTGGCCAGAAATAACTAACATTGGTGAGCGGTCAACTTTAGCATCCCACATACCTGTAAACATATTTGTAGAACCAGGTCCTGCTATGCCAAAACATACAGCGGGTTTTCCTGTTAATTTTCCGTAGGCCGAAGCGGCAAAAGCAGCAGCCCCTTCATGACGAATTCCGAAAAATTGAAATTTACCTTGTTCTTCTAAACGCCTCATAGCATCTGCAACCCCTAAATTTGAGTGGCCAACCATTCCAAAGCCTGTATCAACTCCCCAATTTACCATGGTTTCTATCATCACATCAGAGATAGTATCTTGATGTGTTTCCTCTTCTTCTATGGCTATAAAAATTTCATCGCCATCTTCTTTTACTTCAAAGGTTTTTACACCATCATCAAAACCTCCGGGAGGTGTTCCTGTACATGGGTCAAAATCCCAACCATGCCAAGGGCAACGCAACATTCCGTTTTCAATAGAGCCTTCGCCTAAAGGACCACCTTGATGGGGACACTTATTATCGAGTGCAGAAAATTTTCCATCGTAATGTGTTAAACAAATGCCTTGATGTCCGGCAGTAACCGTTTGAACACGACCTTCAGGCAATGTTTTTTTATCCTTTAGTACACTGTACCATTTTTTGGTTGTTGCCATATTTTTTTAGTTTTTATTAAATTTTGTTTTGAATTGGTCTTGTCGAATACTTACCGCTCTATATGAATATTTTATTAAAGAAAATAAGCCTAGAAGCATAATTACAATTCCGATGATGCTTATATAAGTAGCACTATCTTCTATCATTTTTAACTGTAAACCGCCTATTAATCCTGCAATTGCTAAGCACGCCACAGCGATATAGAATAATACCATTGCACGATTTAAAGTTTTTAATTGCGCTAATTTTCGATGAATAATAGATTCGTCTTTTGTTTGCTCTTTTATGAATCCGCTTAACTCATTAGTTAATGTTACCATTAAGTTTGAGGTTGATAGTATTAACAAACCTATGCCAGGAACTATTGTAATGGGTAAATACCAGTTTTCCATTTTGTTATTGTATTCCTGCGTAATTTATTCCAGTTAAATTATGCATGTCTCTATCGAATGTAGATAAATCATCGTGATTAAATTTTGTAACATCATCATAGCCACAAGACCTTGCAACTACCTTTATTAAATCATTAGTGGCGTCAAAAAAGTTATGCAATTGCTTTGCTGAAGAGTCTATAATTAGTCTACTACGCAATGATTCTTTTTGGGTAGCGATTCCTACAGGACAGTTATTACTTCCGCAAGCTCGCATTCCTAAACAACCAATAGCTTGTAATGCAGAATTTGAAACTGCAATTGCATCAGCACCTAGCATCATTGCTTTTGCAAAATCTTCAGCAACACGTAAACCTCCAGTAATAACCAATGTAACATCTGTAGCGCCAACTTTATCCATATATTTTCTTGCTCTTGCTAATGCAGGAATGGTTGGTACATTGATATGATCTCTTAAAATAGTAGGAGCAGAGCCAGTTCCACCCCCACGACCATCTAAAATAATATAATCGACGCCTACGTCTAATGCAAACTGAATATCTTTTTCTATATGACTTGCCGCAATTTTGAATCCAATAGGTATTCCGCCTGTACGTTCACGAACTTTTTCAGCAAAATCCTTAAAATCCTGTACACTATGAAAATTAGGATTTGCTGCTGGTGAAATAGCTGTTTCTCCTTGTTTAAGCCCCCTAACTTTCGCTATTTCTGCGCTTACTTTATTCCCTGGTAAATGACCTCCTGTTCCTGTTTTGGCACCTTGACCTCCTTTAAAATGAAAGGCTTGTACGTTATCTAATTTATCCCAAGTAAACCCAAATTGAGCAGATGCTAATTCATAAAAATATTTTGAATTACTGGCTTGTTCTTCTGGTAGCATACCGCCTTCACCAGAGCAAATGCCTGTTCCAGCGAGTTCTGCACCTTTACTTAAAGCTATTTTGGCCTCACGAGATAAAGCGCCAAAACTCATATCACTTACAAACAAAGGCATATCTAATTCTAAAGGTTTTTTTGCTTTCGGGCCAATAACGACTTTACTAGCTACGGCTTCATGGTCTAATAAAGGTCGTGATGCCAATTGTGCAGGTAAAAACTGAATATCATTCCATTTTGGTAAAGTATTTCTATCAACTCCCATGGATGCGGAAAACCCATGATGTCCAAGGTTTTTTAATCCGTTTTGCGCTAATTCTTTTATATAACCAGTATAAGGCTCGGTATCTTCTGGATGTGTATCGGCATAAGTGCCTAAATATTCATCACGATTAAAAGGTTGTGGGCTATTTACTAGATAAGCATCAATTTCAAAGGCATCAACTAGTAGATTATCACCTTCAATTTTCGTTGAGAATTTATGTAATACTTCTTTATTATTATATTCTGAAACACCGGAATCCACTCTGTAATCCCATCCATGGACACCACAAATTAGGTTGTCTCCTTCTACATGACCATCAGACATTAAAGCACCTCTGTGTAGACACCTTCCGTAAAGAACAGAAATATTGTCTTCAAATTTTACAATTACTAAATCTAAGCCGTTAACTAATGCGTGAACAGGCTGTTTATTTATTAACTCACTTATTTGTGCAATTACAACTGGTTTCTTCATGTTTTAGATATTTTTGTTAGTTAGTTTAAGTTGATATATTTTTAGAATAATTAAACTACTAAATAGTAGTAGAGAATAATAGCACATTGGCGTGCCTGAATTTGTTTTTGGACATTCTGCATGGCCTGTAAATTGCATAATCGAAGCGATTAAAGCTATGCTTCCTGCTAATCCAGTAAACAAAAAGTATAAGATATTCCATTTTTTTAAGAGAAGTGCTATAAGCGGAACAATAAAACAGATGAGAATAACGAGACACATGGGTATGCCTAGTATTTTTGGGCAACCTTCGCCTGTTTTAAATTCTTCTACTACCAAACTACCAGCACCAAGTAGCCCGATTATTAGAATTACAAAAATTAAATATGTGATTAACTTATAAATTTTCATGTTTTGGTAATTAAATATTTTACTCTTGTTTACTGTCTTCTTCAGAAGTTTCTAAAACTGTTTTGTGCTTTTTAACTTCAGCTTTTAAATCAATAATGCTATTAATTTTTGGGTTGTCGATACTAATTTCTTTATCATTAGCCAACCGAACGGTGAGTTTAGAAATAGTAGTTTCCTTACCTAACCCAAATTGAAGTAACGCCGTCTGGTCACTGGCTAAGCCTTCACCAGTAACTAACCATTCGGTTAAGGTTTTTGTGGGTGTAGTTATCGTTACTTTTGCCCCTTGTGCGTTAACGTATTCTCCTAAATCTACTTGTAAATAATTATTAGTACCTCCTTTATTGATGTAGGCTAATGATGGTGTATCTATATTTACCCATATCATATCTAAATACCCATCTTTATTAAAATCACTAACTAAAGATGTGATGGCAAAGTGGGGATTAACAACACCACTTTTTTCTTCGGTTGGTGCAAAAGTGCCATCTTCTTTTTGAACCAAAAACCTACTTTTTAATCGAAATAATTTGTTAGGTGCTAAATCCACATAATTTTCGGCTACCATTAAATCTTGTAAACCGTCGTTATTCATGTCGGCAAAAGTACAGCCCCAAGAAAACTCGTAATCTGCAATTTTAGTTTCGGCTGCAGTATCAGTAAATTTAAAGTCGCCATCATTTCTAAACAAGATCCATTTTTCGTTAAATAGCGAGGCATCTTTAATGTCACCTTTAGCAAGGGCTCTAGGTAAAGTGCTTCCTGTATTGGAAAACATAAAATCTACTAAACCATCATTATTATAATCGCCAACGGCTAATCCCATTGGGTATGCAAATTTTTTGGTTAATGGGTTTGGTTTCATCGTATAGGTTAGGTCACCATTGTTCTTATAGGTTCTTGCTTCGCCAGTATCATGAACCACCACTAAATCTAACCACGTATCATTATCAATATCTACAAAAACACCTTGAAAAGTGTTATGCACATAATCTAAACCTGCTTGTTTTGTAATACTTACATAATTTTCGTTACCAGTGTTTAATAACAATTCACTTGTAGAACCATAGGTATAATCTTTAAAAATGGTTTGACCTTCCATTAATTCTTTTTTAAGATAGGTAGCTAAAAAGATATCTAAATCACCATCTTTATCAATATCACCAACAGTGATACCAGCAGGTGTGGATTTTTCGTTTATTGGTGTATCAATTTTTTTAGATGTGAATTTTCCGTCAGTATTATAATAGATGGTTAAGCCATCTTCTCTACTTATAATCAAATCTGAAAAACCGTTGTCATCAAAATCGGCAGAAACCACGCCTACAGTTGTAACTGTATTTCCTTTTTTAGGTAAGTTGACTTCCGAAGAAATATCAACAAATTTATTATCTCTATAAGCAAAAATAGCATCCTCTTGATTCATACCTCCACCAAAAAAAACTTCATCTACATTATCATTGTTAATATCGATTAATCCTGCAGGTGCAATTGGTAATGATTTTTCGCCATTATATTGGTGTTTAAAATCGAGAGCGACTTCTTCAAATAAAGGAATTTTACTATCGTCAATAGTAATGTCATATTTTTCTGAAGTAGCATCGTTCCAGAAGAACCAGATAACTAATGTTATTAAAGCGACCAATAATAACCCAATAGTAATAAAAGTTTTCTTGAATAAACTCAATAAATTTCTTGTGTTTTTACTTAACATTATTGTTGGCTTTTAGTTAGTTTGTTTAGTTGATATAATGATAAGGCGAAAAGGATAAAATGCGTTACATTCATTAATATTGGTAACATATGTTTTCCTAAAGAAGGCAATAGCTTACCTAAAACTACTAGTAGAATGAGTATGACTATTGGATTGAAAATAGCCATCCATTTGTTATAATCGGTACCTCCTTTTAAAATGGCAATGGCAAATACTACAGATAGTGTTGCAATAACAATGCGGAGTGCTTGTACTAGCACCTCCATATGATTTGTATAATGAGCTAACAGGTTTTGGTAGGTGGATGCATCGATAGTGTCTTTTAAATGAACAATATTTCCTATAGAAGCTCGTGAGCCAATCCAGATACCGCCAACAGCAAAAGCGACAAACCCAACGGCTAATACAATTCTAGCTAACGTTTCATTTCCAGATTTTAGCATTCTGTATATGTGTATGTATCCAGCAAAATAAAATGGTAAGCCTATAACAGCTAAGAAATGTCCAGTTGTAAGATTGTCTAGTGATACAAACTTAAAAAATTCGTAGTTCTCTGAATGTTCTAAAATATTAGCGGAGTAGTGTAAAAAATATTCTCCTAATCCTACTAAAATTGAGGCAATAAGGCCTAAATATCCTAAGATTTTGGTAAGTTTCATTATGTTGATAATTGGTTAGTTTTCAGTTTGTCGAAATATGTTAAAATTGCTTTCAATAAGAAATACAAAAGGACACCTAATGGAATTGCAGTTAGTGTCCAGCCTACAAAACCACAAAGTAATTCGTAGGATAATGTTTTAGCTGTATCAAAAAACCTAGCTTCATAACTTGCTTTAATGGCTTCGAAAGTGAGCAAGGTATGCTCGGTGCCAAAAATACTAGCTCCTAAATTTATAAATGGAATGAGCACTAAAAACTTTAATGGACCAACAATATAACTAAAGGCAATCATTATTGGTAAGTTGAGCCTAAAAGGCAAAGCTATACAGGTTAAGGCTATGGTACTAAGACCAAATATTGGAAAAATTGAAACCAAAGTTGAAATCACAAGACTTATTGCTAATTGTTTTGGTGTTAAGCCTTGTTTAAGTAATACTTTGAATTTATTCCAAAGTTTAATCAGTTTAGATTTCATTTGATAGTATTATTTGTTGCTTGAAATAAACTGAGCGTCGTAATCTATAACACCATCTTTTCGCATAGCACTTAATACATTACTAACTGTTTGCCTTGATGTATTCGTAAGATTTGCAATTTCTTTATGTGATAAAAGATTTTTTGCGATTAATATTCCAGCTTGATTGGCTTCACCAAACTCCTCTAAATAATCTTTAATAAACTCTTTAATTCTCGTTGAACTGTCTTTATATAGTAAATCATGAAGTCTACGTTCTAATTTTTGTATGCGTAATCCATACACTTTTAAAACACCATTTTTAAGAGACTTGTGCTTTTCCATAAGCTCTTCCATTTGTTTAGACTCTATATAACAGATTATGCAATCCTCTAGAGCATAAGCAACTTCTTTAGTTGCTGCTTCTTTGTTGTAAAGGGACAATTCACCAAAAATATTACCTCGTTTTACAACATATTTAACAGTGTCATTGCCAGAGTTTACAATTTTTACAGTGCCTTTTTTTAGAAAGAAAACACTATCCTTATGTTCATCTGTCAATTCAATTGGCTTTCCTTTTTCAATATTATCCATTTCCAGAATCTCGCATATTTTCATCATATTGAACGTTCCGAGTTTTCTAAAAAGATTGAAGTCTTCTAAAAACCAATATTTTGTTATTGCTTTCAATTATAGCATAGTAGTTATAGTTAAATCAAAGATAAAGGATTTAACATTTGAATAATCCTGTTAATTCTTAGATAGTTACTTTAGGCGACAGTTTTATTTTAAAATAAGCGATAACTAACAGGGAGGCAATAACACAATAATAAATAGGAAGGGATTAAAAAAGCCCGTGAATTTCAGCATCAATAGTAGTTATAACACTACCTAGGTCTTCTGGATTATCTACAAAGTCTAAATTATCTACATCTATGATGAGTAATTTGCCTTTGTTATAACCAGAAATCCAAGCCTCATATCTCTCGTTTAAGCGGCTTAGGTAATCTATGCTTATGGAATTTTCGTAATCGCGGCCACGTTTATGAATTTGTGATACCAGGTTAGGGATTGAGCTTCTTAGATAAATTAATAAATCTGGACCTTGAACAAGAGACTCCATTAAGTCGAAAAGAGACTTGTAGTTTTCAAAATCCCGATTGGTCATTAAGCCCATAGCGTGCAAATTAGGAGCAAAAATATGAGCGTCTTCGTATATAGTTCTATCCTGAATAATTTCTTTACCACTCTTTCTTATTTTTAAAACCTGACGGAAACGGCTATTTAAGAAATAAACTTGCAAATTAAAACTCCAACGTTCCATTTGGTTATAGAAATCGTCCAAGTAAGGATTGTCTACAACATCTTCAAGTTGAGCTTCCCATTTATAGTGTTTTGCGAGTAATTTTGTGAGCGTAGTTTTCCCTGCGCCAATGTTTCCGGCAATAGCAACGTGCATAATTTTTAATTCGTTATTAGTTGGTAGTGATAAAGAAATTCACCGTTGTAAATATACAAGGTTTCGTTGGTTACTAAAAACTGTTTTATTAACAATTCGGGTAGTTTTAATTCTTTAATTTCATTAGATGATTTCTGTTTATAAAACAACTTATTATGCTTCAGAAAAAACATATCTCCACGGTATTCTTGAAATGCTTTGTAACCATTGTGCTCAATTTTAGAAACCAAACTCCCAAAATAATTATAGGTATAAATATGGATATTGGTAAGTAGCCAACAATAATTATAATTGCCTTTAATATCTAGTATATTCTCATTAATTGGTAGAGATTTCGCCCTAGTTTTACTTGTTTTATAGTCAAATAACTCTAACTCTTGAGTATCTTGATTGAAAAGCCATAACGTGTTGTCGTTTCCAGTAGAAATATGAGTAACATTTCTTAAGGGTTGAAGCGTATTAAAATTTATTTTGGTTATTTCGGCTAATCGATTATCAAGAATTACAGCGGTATTAAAATTATTGTAAAACAAGTTTATTTTTAATGGATTGAAAGCATTAGCTGAAGTGATTTCACCAAGTTGGAAATTATTATAGTTTATGGTTTTACTTTTGTTTTGAGAATAAAAAGTGTTATTCTCTATGTAATACAATGTTCCAAACTCGTCAATTTGTACAAGTGTATTGACATCAAGTTCAGATTTGCTAACTAGAGATACTGAGATGCTTTCTTGTGGGAACGTAGAAAGACAAAAAAAGCATAAAATGTATTTGACTAATTGCATATGGTTTTAAAACTACAAAAATCAAATCATATTATAAATGCTAACAGATTAATTTATACCCAAAACCTCTAACATTTATAATTTGAATGTTTTGATCTTGTTTTAATTTTTTTCGAAGTTTCGTAATAAAAACATCCATACTACGCGCATTAAAGAAATCATCATTTCCCCAAAGTTTGTTTAATATTAGTGACCTATCTAATACTTCATTCTTATTTTTAATTAAATGAAACAACAAATGTGCTTCGCGATGGGTCAACTGGGTTTTGTTATCACCTTCAAATTGAAGTGTTTGTTTACGGAAATCAAATGTAAATGCTCCAAACTTCAAAACCTCAGAGGTTTTTTGAAGTTTTGTTCGATTCAATAAATTGTTTATTCTCACAATGAGTTCTTCCATACTAAATGGTTTCTTCAAGTAGTCATTACCACCAATTGTGAAGCCCTCTACAACGTCTTGGGTTTGTGATTTTGCAGTAAGAAAAATAATGGGAATTTTATCATCTTCCATTCTGATTTCTTTGGCCAGTGTAAAGCCATCTTTTTTGGGCATCATCACGTCTAAAACTAAAAGTTCTGGCGTTTCGGTTTTATAAATGTGATATGCTTTTTCTCCATTTTCACATAGGAGCACTGTAAAATTTCTTGTTTCAAGACTTTCTTTTATAATCAGTCCTAATGCAGGTTCGTCTTCTGCCAGAAGTATGGTTGCGTTTTTATTCATTTGGGAAAGACATTTTAAAAGATGTTAGTTGATTATCAAGATCTAAACGAATGGCGCCTCCATGCTTTTCAGCGATTATTTTGGTATAGTACAAACCAATTCCAAACCCTTTAACGTCATGTGTATTGCCTTTAGGAATGCGATAAAATTTCTCAAATACCCTGTCTGAATTTGCTTTTGTTAAGGTATTGCCATCGTCTGAAACAGTTATGGTAAAAGCGCTAGTTTTTTGTTCAAGTCTGACCGTAATATTTTTGCCTCCATATTTTATTGCATTGTCTAAAACATTATTTATGGCATTTTCAAAATGAAATAAATCCACATTTACAAAAGCATCGTTTGCTGAAGAAATATACTTTATTGTTTTAGAATCATTGTGTAATTGATGTTTACTAACAATGGTATTCAAAAACTCATCAATATTTAAATCTTCTTTTTTCAAATTTAGATTATCGCTATCAAGGGTAGCCGTTTCCAACAGTTTTTCAACCATAACGTTAAGCTTTGAAAGTTGATTCCTCGACATATCTAAATATGTTTTAGTTTTCTCCTTGTCATTGATAACGTCAAAATTGTTAATGCTTTCTAGTGCCACGCTAATTGTTGCGATTGGTGTTTTAAACTCATGGGTGATATTGCTAATCAAGTCATTTTTAACTTCCGCAAGTTGCTTTTGATGTTTTATGATTTTTAGAAGATAAAACAAACAGCCTATTACAGCCAACACCAGTAAGGTTGAGATTAAAACACCAGACAAAATTCGTCTCAATATAATTTTTGTTTCGTTGTTAAAATAAATTGTTAACTCGCTGTGATTTGGTAAATAAGGTGATTTAGAAATGGTTTTTAAGCTAGACATTTCTAATATGGGCTTAGATATATATTGAAATCTTGTTAAACTATCACCAAGAGACAATCCATAATCAAGATTTAAGTTTTTACGTTTTAGTTCATTAACGAATAATGAATCAATAGTTTTTAATGATAATGAATCTCTAGTCAAAGAAATAACGACTTTTGATGTTAACATTTTTAAGTTATCAGTTAGTGTCGAATCATTATCAGCTGAGCGATATTGCCTAATAATTTTATCAGGACCTTTTGTGAAAGAATTATGGTCACTTTGATATATTCCAAATATTGAATCTGCTTTTGTGCCTTTATAAATTGAAAATCCATCACGAATTTTAATGTCCAACGAATCCAAATTAGTAATTTCTCCGTTTGACAAATCCATTCTATGTAAAAGACCGTTAACGACACTATTCCTTTCGAAAAAATTATCGGTATTACCTTCAAAAGCAAATCCAACTGTATTCTTTTCGGCTAAATTCGCATAATAGCTTTCTACAGCATTGTCCATACTTACCTGGACATCATTAATAAGTTGTTGCTTATTTATAAGGTAATTTTTATAATTCCAATACACCTGAATTCCTATTGTGCCTAGAATTACAAACATAATCACATACAATATTAAAGTATATCGCTTATCGTTCATAGGTCAAATGTAAATGTTAAAATAGTATAAAACCAATCGGTTAACACACGTTAACACTCATTAACTATAAAAATTCAAATTTGATTTCATCTTTGTTGCAAGAAATAATAAAACACACAATTATGAATACAACACTTAAATTTTTAGTTCTAGCAATTACAATTGTTGCTTCATCAGCTTTAAATGCTCAAGATTTTCAAGGAATAGCCACATACAAGTCACAACGAAAAGTTGATATTAAGTTGGATAGTACACAAATAAATTCTGAAATGCATCAGCGAATGATGGCTATGATGAAAAAACAATTTGAGAAAACACATATTCTAACCTTTAATAGGGAAGAATCAATATTTAAAGAAGATGAGCAATTAGAAGCGCCACAGCGACAAGGTATGGTTATGGTAATGGTTGAGACAGGAGGTTCAGATGTGATGTATAAAAACACAAAAGAAAAAC
>RCNB010001835.1_pt1 | contig 13242 bp, 21 predicted proteins | sample 2041321 | NCBI WGS metagenome assembly RCNB01 (sample SAMN09708232, study PRJNA481090) | Marine sediment metagenome, whole genome shotgun sequencing project. | reverse complement strand
TGATGTCAGAGGAGATGTACTTTAAACAAGAGAATGTAATGGATCGTGTAAGAACAGGTATTGATGGCCTAGATGGCATAATTGATGGAGGATTGCCAGGAAAATCCATCACTCTAGTTTCTGGTCCACCTGGAAGCGGCAAAAGTATCCTTTGTTTCCAGTTTCTATATGAGGGAGTAAAAAAAGGAGAGAAATGTCTGTTTTTAACATTAGATAAGAAAGTCAACGGCCTTTTAATTCAAGCAAAAAAACTTGGTTTTGATTTTCAACCAGCAATAGAAAAAAAACTTGCAAAATTCCTATTCTTGAATGTAAACAAAAAACTTGTCTACGAAAGCATGACCAATGAAATTCTATCCGGAGAATACGATCGGGTTGTGTTAGACTCCATCACACCATTATCTGAAATGCCGATATATGTAAAAGGCACAGAAAATAATTTTGATGTTAGCATAATCAATTCTGAAGAAATTCCCACCAATGCCAATCTACCAGTTAGACGACTGCACTTACGATTCATAATGGATACTTTAGAAACGGCAGAAACAACTTCAATAGTGACGTCAGAATTACCCATGGGTTCTTCCCTTCTTTCCAGGGATGGTATCTCTGAGTTCTTAGCAGATGGCGTCATAACTCTTAATTTTGATCCCACTATGGACAGGAGAAAACTATCAGTGATGAAAATGAGGAACACAAAACACACACTTAGGCCACAGGATATCGAGATAAGAGAAGGCGGAATAAGATTCATTTAAAGAACCGGCAGAGATGTTGAAATATAGGCCCCCTAAAGAGCTACGAGCGCTTTTTATCGTTCACTATGCACCACTATTACTTATCATAATGATCGGACCGCTAACAGCAATATTCGGCGTCTGGGAAATACCTGCAAATAAACTTTTAACAATTATTACTGGAATGGTTGTTTTTCTTCTTGGAACCTTTGTCTATTTTAAATGGGAGATATTCTGGCATAAAACATACAAAGGACAACTTGTCACTGGTGGAATATTTCAATACATTAGACATCCCCACTATACATCTCTACTGATAGTCGGTTTTGGATTAGCATTTTTCTTCTATTCTCTTTTCGCAATAGCAATTGCAGTTATCGCAATACCTATCATGATATGGAGCATACTTGACGAAGAGAAATTATTGACAAAGCAGTATGGCGAAGATTACAAAAAGTTCATGGAAAAAGTACCTTGGAGAATTATACCAAAAATATTTTGAGGTTTGAAATATAATCTACAATACAATATTCTTCAACAAATATTTATATACAGTTCCTTTACATATCACTGTAAAGGGGGAAATAAACGAGTGTGTAAAAATACAATATTCGAAAAAGGAATTATCTTTACTACAATATTTCTGTTTATTGGATCTGGAATAATACCAGCTGCAGGTGGTAATATTGGCGAATCAATTGATATAAAATGTGTAAAAGATTTCGAAGAGAGGAACGCGTATTTTGATCAAATAGGCGAAATGATCCTTATTGATTCAGGTAGTTTCAACATGGGCTATAATTATGATGCCTCAGGTACGTAGTGGTATCCAACAGAAACACCAGTACATGAAGTTTTCACACGTGCTTTTTACATGGATAAATATGAAGTGTGTGACTCTCAATGGGATTTGGTCTACAACTGGGCAATGGATAACGTTTATGAGTTTGATAACGCTGGAGAAGCCCATGAGGCAAATCACCCAGTTTATAATGTAAATTGGTATGACTGTGTTAAATGGTGCAACGCAAGATCGGAAAAAGAAGGTTTAGATCCAGTATATTATACAGATTCAACCAAGACCATGGTTTACAGAACCGGAAACATTGACCTTGGAATTAACGAAGTAAACTGGAATGGTAATGGATACCGGCTTCCCACTGAAGCAGAATGGGAAAAAGCAGCGCGAGGAGGGCGTATAGCCAATCACTACCCCTGGCCTAGCGAGGGTGGAGCATATTCTGACCACATAGATGGCAGTAAAGCAAATTATGATGGGAGCAATGATCCGTATGAATCAAATACCGTGCCTACAACCCCTGTGGGATACTATGATGGTAATCAAACTCCGTCTGGCATAGATATGGCAAATGGTTACGGATTATATGACATGGCAGGAAATGTTATTGAATGGGTTTGGGACTGGTATGATCCTGAATGGTATAGCAAAGAAGAGGCTAGCTATGATGACACAAAAGGCCCTTCAAATTCTGAATCTGGTTGGAAAGTATTGAGGGGTGGTTCATGGCATACGGGACAGGTTTTTGGATTGCGTTGTGCACTTCGACTTCCTCAACATACGCCATCTTACACAGGTCCAGCTTTGGGATTTAGATGCGTAAGACGGGATGGGAACTCATTGTATGCTTGTGGTGACCTATCTTGGATCAAGGTGAACTCAGGTTCCATCGTCACAGGTAGTTTTACTATTGAAAACGTTGGCGATCCAGACTCAGAAATTAACTGGGAGATCACAGAATGGCCCGCTTGGGGAACATGGACATTTACACCAATTAGTGGAGATGAATTAAGTCCAAAAGATGGAGCGGCCACGGTCCAAGTATCTGTCGTAGCGCCAGATGAGCAAAACCAGGATTTCACAGGAGAAGTAAAGGTAGTCAATATAGATAATATTAATGAACATTGTACAATACATGTATCTCTTGCAACGCCTAAAAACAGACCATCGATTAGTTCACTGTTCCCCAGGTTTTTTGAAAAATTCCCAGAGGTACTTTATCACATAGAAACCTGCTTGAACTTTGATATAAAACATATACGTCTTTGGTAAAACAGAACACACAACATTTATATATCATTTCTATAATGCCTTATTCCCTGTCTATACCAGACATTCATCGGGCAATTCTACAAGAATCCCGATATCAAACAGCCCAACTAACATTTTTGGCGGTTTGTGAAATGTCACGGTTTAGATACATGTAAATTGCAAGTACTTACATTAGCAAAATGATATAGAGGGTATGTTATGTCTGAGAGACATCGTCCAAGAAGAGGATCAATGGGCTATTCGCCACGTAAGAGAGCCAGAGCCGAAACACCACATATAAAGAGTTGGCCAGAGGGAAGAGACAAACCGAAAATCCAGGGTTTTTTAGGCTACAAGGCAGGTATGACCCATGCTTTTGTTGTCGATTACAGACCAACCTCAACCACATCTGGGAGAGAGGTAGTAATGCCCGTTTCAGTAGTTGAAACCCCGCCAATAAAGATAGCAGCAGTCAGAGCCTACAAAAAAATAATTCATGGACTACAAACAACAGGCGAAATCTGGGCGAATAAGCTGGATTCCGAGCTATCAAAGAGACTTCCATTGGCAAAGAAAGAGAAAAAGAAAAACTGGGATTTTACTAAGGATGCGGATGAAATACGTGTTTTAGTATATACTCAACCAAAACTCGTTACAGGCATACCAAAGAAAATTCCCGAAATACGAGAGATGAGAATAAGCGGCGGAAGTATCGAAGATCAGATAAAATATGCAAAGGAAATCCTTGGAAAAGAATTGAAAATAAATGACACTTTAACAGAGGGAGATATGCTCGACATTCTTGCCATTACCAAAGGTAAAGGTTTCCAGGGTGCCGTCAAAAGATGGGGCGTTAAACTTTTAACACATAAAAATTCAAAGCACCGTAGAATGATAGGTACTGCAGGGTCATGGCATCCAAACTGGGTACAAGCAACAGTTCCTCAAGCTGGACAGATGGGATATCATCAGAGAACTGAGTACAACAAACGTGTTTTGAAGATTGGAGATAATGGAGAAGACATAACTCCCGCAGGTGGTTTTCCACATTATGGCGTTGTAAGAAATTCATATATTCTACTTCATGGATCAATTCCGGGTCCTGCAAAACGATTAATAAGCATGAGAGATGCAATACGTTATCAACGTGGCGTTAAAGTTGAGAAACCAGAAGTGACGTACATATCTACTACAAGTAAACAAGGAGTGTAAAATCATGACTAAGGTAAACGTTTATGGAATCGACGGAGTATCAACAGAAAAAATCGATTTACCAGAGGTTTTTGACACAGCGTATCGACCAGATATGATACGAAAAGCATTCAATGTTCTTCATTCCAACAAAAGACAGCCCTATGGCGCTGATCCTTATGCTGGTACGAAGCACGCCACAGCATCTGTTGGTAAAGGAAAAGGTTCGTCCCGTGTTCCGAGACTTACACAAGGTAGAACAGCAGCATTAGCACCGTGTGTCGTGGGTGGCAGGAGAGCACATCCCCCAAAAGCTGAGAGAAACTGGAAAGAGAAAATAAACAAAAAAGAACGGCTCCAATCCATAAACTCTGCAATAGCTGCAACAGCAGATAAAAAGATTGTATCAAACAGAGGACACAAATTTGATGATAAGATAACATTACCTATTATAATAGATGATAAATTTGAGAAAACTAAAAAGACAAAGGAAGTAATCGAGATCTTTGAAAAGATTGGAATTTACGATGACGTTCTTCGAGCTACAAATGGAAAGCACATACGTGCAGGGAGAGGAAAAATGAGGGGCAGGAAATACAAAATTCCAAAATCCATACTAATTGTTTCTACAAAGGAAAACATCCAAAAAGGCTCAGGTAATCTAACTGGCGTTGATGTTGTTAAACCAGATCAAATAAATATAGAATATCTTGCACCGGGTGGAGATGCTGGAAGACTTACAGTATTTACAAAATCCGCATTAATGCAAATTAGGGGTGGTAAATAATGGACCCCTATGACATAATATATCATCCTTATGTTACAGAGAAAACTATGAACATGATGGAAAAAGACAATGCATTAGAACTTGTAGTTAAAAGAAGAGCAAATAAACAACAGATAAAAAGAGCCGTAGAAAAAATGTTTGAAGTTAAAGTTAAAGATGTTAATACCAGAATAACAAAAAAAGGTAAACATGCCATTGTTAAATTTATGCCCGAGTTCAAAGCTGAAGATATTGGCATGAGAATTGGAGTATTCTAGGGGTAAAAATATGGGTAAGAGATTAATACAACAAAGGCGAGGAAGGACAAAAGGGAGATTCAACGCCCCATCTCACAGATTTGGAGGCAAAATTAAATACAGTCGAGATAAAAACAAACATGTGGGGATAGTTGAGGATATAATTCATGATCCTGGCCATACAGCTCCTTTGGCAAGCGTTAGATTAGACAATAACAAAAAAATATTGACTCTAGCTCCAGAAGGAATTGGAGTAGGAGATAAAGTTAAATTTACAAACAATAGACGTGAAGTAAATGTAGGTAATGTTCTACCTATTGGCAAAATCTCTGAGGGAATTCCAGTTTATAATATAGAGTTATCTCCGGGAGATGGTGGAAAACTTGTACGTGCTGGTGGAAGCAACGCAACAATAGTATCTCGCGATTCAAAAAAGACAGTCATACGACTCCCATCAGGTCAATTTAAAACATTAAATTCGGAATGTAGAGCAACTATTGGTGTAGTAGCTGGTGGAGGGAGAAAGGACAAACCTTTCCTTAAAGCGGGCAAAAAACATCATGCATATAGGGCAAGAGGAAAACAATACCCCATTGTTAGAGGAGTAGCAATGTGTGCTGTTGCTCACCCTCATGGTGGTGGAGGTCATCAACATGTTGGTAAACCATATACCGTCAGCCGAGGTGCACCACCAGGTAGAAAGGTTGGAAGTATAGCTGCAAAACGAACTGGGAGGAAGTAGATATATATGGCAACAAAGAAAGGTTTTAAAAGCGCGGCAAGAACCAGGAGAAAACAAAGACGAAAGAAAATAGAGGTGCGTAAGACCGAGTTCAAATTCCATGGATTAACAATAGAGGAAATGCAAAAACTCCCAATGGATGAATTATTGCCGTTAATTCCATCTAGAGCACGAAGGGCATTGAAGAGAGGTTTGACCAAAGGACAAGAGAAATTACTCAATGATGTTGAAAAAGCAGAAAAGGGTGACATTATTAGAACCCACTATAGAGATATGGTAATACTACCCAGTTTTATAGGTCATAAAATTGATGTTTACAATGGTAATGAATTCCAAAGAGTGGACATAGATCCACACATGGTGGGACATTATTTAGGTGAGTTTTCACTAACACGTAAGAAAGTAAAGCATACGGGACCAGGAGTAGGTGCCACCAAATCGTCTAAATTTATGCCTTTGAAGTGATGAAAAATGCAAAGATACTCAACTGATGTAGATCCAGATAAAGCCGCAAAAGCATACGGATATGAGCTTCACTGCTCCCTAAAGGACTCTATAAATCTAGCCCATGCCATAAGAGGTATGAAAACGGAGGATGCGAGGAAATACCTTGAAGAGATCATATCCATGAAACGACCTCTTCCAGCTGTGTTTCACAATAGGAAAAGAGCCCACCAAAAAGGTATAGGTCCAGGTAGTTTCCCGCAAAAGGCAGCTCGATACATGTTAAAAACAGTAATAAATGCAGAAAATAACGCAGAATACAAAGGATTTGATGTGGAAAACATGAAAATCTCACATATATCTGCATATGGTGGTAGGATTCTAAAAGGTATTATGCCTAGGGCCCAGGGTAGAGCTACTGACAAAAATAAAAAGACAACCAATATAGAAATAATCATCGAAGAGGTAGAGTAATGGCGGGCGAACGTAAATTCATAAGAGAGAACACAAACAGAATACTAATCAAAGAGTTTCTAATTAAAAAAATAGCGGGGGCAGGATTTGGTGGAATGAGCATCCAAAGAACGCCCATGGGAACAAGGATAAACATATTGGTAGAACGACCAGGTATGGTAATAGGCAAAGGCGGAAGTAAAATTAAGGAAATAACAGCAGATATCAGAGATAAATTCAATGTAGAAAATCCTCAAATAGAGATTCAAGAAGCAGGAAGCAGGGCTTCATTAAATGCACAAATAATGGCGGAGAAACTTGCAGAGGCTCTTGAAAGGGGTTGGCATTTCAGACGTGCTGGACATTCCACAATTAGAAGAATCATGATGTCAGGAGCGAAGGGATGTCAAATAATAATAGCAGGAAAGCTTACTGGTGCAAGACACAGAACTGAGAAATTTACACAAGGACACGTCAAATACTGCGGTGAAACTGCAAAAGAAGTTATGGACCGAGGATTTGCCATTGCAAAATTAAAAGCAGGTGTACTTGGCGTCAAAGTTGGAATCATGAGACCCGATGCAAAATTACCCGATGAAATAACAATAAAAATTCCTGAAAAAGAGAAAGAAAAGGAAGAAACTAAGGAAACAAAGAAAACAGAAGATAAACAGGAATCGAAAAAAGAGAAAAAGACTGATATCGAAAAACTTGCTGAAATGCAGGGTGTCGGCCCATCCATCGTAAAAAAGTTTAAAAAAGCAGGAATCAAAACACTTGAAGAGCTATATAAAATGGATGTTGATGGCCTATCAGCTATAAATGGCATTGGTGGAAAGACAGCTGAAACTATTGTAAAGAATTTAAAGAAATTACTCGAAGAGGTTGCATAGATGGCTATTAAGGCTAAAGAGATTAGAGGATTTACTCCCGAAGAAAGACGTGAAAAACTTCAGGAATTGAAAAGAGAACTTATGCATGAAAGAGGAATAGCTGCAATGGGTGGATCACCCCCATCTCCTGGTAAAATTAGGCAGATACGGACATCTATTGCAAGAATGCTTACCATCATGCAAGAGGAAGGAGAACAATAAATGAGCGATATATGCCCAAAATGCGGTCTGCCTAAGGAGATATGTGTCTGTGAAGACATAGCACGAGAACAGCAGAGAATAAACATAGCCGTTGACAAGAGACGATACGGGAAAATGATGACCATCGTTGATGGCATAAACCCCCATGAACTAGACATTGATACGCTAATAAGCAACCTAAAAGCAATATGTGCCTGCGGTGGCACAATAAAAGACGGGAAAATAGAACTCCAAGGAGATCACAGGATAAAAGTAAAGGAATCATTGGAAAAAATGGGATTTATGGTTGACGTACTATAAAGAGAGTGACGGCATCCAATTAGCCCGCTGCAGTTAAAATTCCTATGAGATATCAACATGGATGAAAAAGCACTTGCAAGGGAAGAACTTATAGGACTGCACGTAACAATAAAGGAATGTAAGGATTCCAAATGGACAGGAAAATCTGGGGTAATAATCGACGAGACGAAAAATACCTTCCTGATTAAGATAGATAATGAGAATAAAAGAATAGCAAAAAAAATTGCAAAATTTGAATTTGAACATGATGAAAAAAAGACAGTATTAAACGGTTCAAAAATAACATATAGACCAGAAGATAGGATAAAAAAAGCAAGGTGAAAAACTATGACAGAAAAAAAGGAAGAAACAAGAAACATAGGTTTAAATGTCAAAGCTCCAACCATAAGCTGTAATGACAGAAATTGCCCATTTCATGGTAGTCTGTCTGTTAGAGGACAGGTATTAACTGGAGTTGTGTCATCCATAAAAATGCAAGATTCTATCATAGTGAAGAGAGAATATACACATCGTGTTCCAAAATATGAAAGATATGAAAAAAGAACGTCTACATATTCTGCGCATTGTCCCCCTTGCATAAAAGCAAAGGTTGGAGACAACGTGAGAATAGCAGAATGTAGACCACTCAGTAAAACAATTTCGTTTGTAACAATAGAAAAAATTTGATGGAGACAGACATATGAAGGGAATCGCTGGCAAAGTAATGAGAGGACTACCTGTAGGGGCTCGTCTTGACTGCATAGACAATACGGGTGCGAAAGTAGTACAATTAATTATGACTCCAAAACTGAAAGGAACTCATCGTCGCTACCCAAAAGCAGGCGTGGGCGATATGATAATAGTCAGTGTTAAGAAGGGAGCGGCAGACATGAGGCGACAGGTTCTAAAAGCCGTTATAGTACGCCAGAGGAGACCATTTAGAAGACCTGATGGAACTATGGTTCAATTTGAGGATAATGCTGCGGTTATAGTCACAGACACAGGAGAAACAAAGGGATCTATGATAAAGGGACCTGTTGCACTGGAAGCAGCAGAACGATGGCCCAGGATAGCCGCAACCGCATCAACAATAGTATGAGTGGGTTAAAATGAAATCAATAAAATCTAGAAAACAGAGAAAAGAATTATTCAACGCACCTATCCACAAGAGGAGAAAATGGATATCTGCTCACCTAGAAGAAAATCTACTCCTAAAATATGACAAGAGAGGCATTCCGGTAATCAAAGGAGATACCGTAAGAGTCATGAGGGGTAGTTTCAAGGGACACGAAGATAAAGTCGCACATGTCAACATAAGGAGAAGACAGGTGGAAATCGAAGGTATGACAATGACCAAAGCAGACAATAAAAAGATTGCAAAACCAATTCATGCAAGTAATTTGATGATTACAAAGTTAAATTTAACCGATAAATGGCGGAGAAGCAAACTGGAAAGCAATCTATCTGAAGAAACTAAGAAGGAAATAGAAAAGGAAGCAAAAGAACAAATCAAAGAAGTGAAGGAAGAGGAAAAAAGAAAAGTCGAAGAAATGGAAGAACCTCCCGTAAAAGAACCTGAAGAACCAGCGGAAAAAATAGAAGAAACCGTGAAAAAAACAGCAGAACCAGAAAAACCAGTAGAGAAAAAAACTACGCCTAAGGTAAAACCAAAAAAAGAAGAGGTAGAAAAACCCAAGGCCGAGAAAAAAACTACGCCTAAGAAACCAGCTGAGAAGAAAAAAACTCCTGGAAAAACGGCAAAAAAGGAAACCGTGAAAAAAACTCCTGGAAAAACGGCAAAAAAGGAAAAGGAGGAAAATAAATGAGTAAACACTTAAAGAGATTAAATGCGCCAAGGGTGCTACGGCTACATAGAAAAGAGCGAAAATGGACCGTCAAAGCATCCCCTGGCCCACACCCTTTAGAGAAGGCAATACCATTAAGTATGATCATCAGAGACTACCTCAAATTATGTGACACCCAACGAGAAGCGAAAAGACTCGTTGCCACTGGTGAAATTCTAGTTGATGGAACTAAAATAAAAAATTACAAGTTTCCTTGTGGACTAATGGATGTAATATCTATTACAAAACTGAAAAAAGATTATAGAATTTTATTTGATCAAAAAGGTAAGTTAACACTCATCCCAATTCAATCAAAGGACGCAGAATGGAAGCTATGCCGCATAGAGAATAAAACAATTGTAAAGGGAAATAGAACACAGCTCAACCTACACGATGGCAGAAATAAACTCATAAAAAAAGATGAATATAATACAGGAGATGTTTTGAAAATCTCCTTTAAAGACCAGAAAATCAATGAGGTATACAAATTTACCAAAGGAAACGTATCAATGATCATTGGTGGTAGCCATATAGGACAGACTGCCAATATAGAAGATGTAGAAATCGTTCCGTCATCAAAACCAAACCTTGCGAAAATGAAGGGGAAAAGTGAATTTTCAACACTTCAAAGTTATGTATTTCCCATTGGAAAAACTAAACCTGCGATAACACTACCTGAGGTGAAAATACAGTGAGCACCAAGAAGAAGACTGCTACAAAAAAGAAAGATTCTGGAAAAAAAGAATCTCTTTTTGAACCAAGAATTGAAAAAATTACAGTTAACATAGGGGTCGGTGAAGCAGGTGAACAACTAACTAAAGCCGAAAAAGTATTAATAGATATTACCAACCATAAACCCGTACAAACCCTTTCTAGGACTACAAGCAAAGACTGGGGCCTTAGAAAGAGGATGCCCATTGGTTGCAAAGTTACCTTACGTGGAAAGGACGCCGATGATTTCTTAGCGAGAGCATTAAAAACCAGAGAAAATAAAATGGCCGATTACTCATTTGATTATGAAGGAAATCTCGCCTATGGAATACCCGATCACACTTTATTTGAAGATCAAAGATACGATCCAAAGATTGGCATATTTGGAATGGACATCTGCATAACAATGAAAAAACAAGGATACCGGATTAAACGCAGGCGCATATGTCAAAGAAAGATACCACGCAGACACCGTGTAAAAAGGGAAGAGACGATGAAATTCTTTTCTGAGAAATTTAATGTGGAGGTCGTATAAACATGAAGATAAAAGAGAAGAAGAAAATCTACGGCAGAATCAATGGATGTGAAAGATGTGGGAGAAAAAGAGGTCTTATACGAGCATATGGTCTCCACATGTGTCGACAGTGTTTCCGTGAAAAGGCTGAAGAAATGGGTTTCAAAAAATATTCATAAGGAGGTTAAGAGTACATGTTAAATGATCCACTAGCAAATGCATTATCACTTATAAAAAACGCCGAGATTAAAGGAAAAGGTGTATGTACAATACAACCCTCCTCCAAGCTAATAGGTGGAGTTCTAAACCTATTAAAAGAAAAAGGATATATTGGCGAATTTGAGTACGTGGAAGATGGAAAGGCAGGTGTTTTTCAGGTAAAACTAACGGGAAATATCAACAGCTGTGGTGTTATAAAACCAAGATATCCAATAAAAAGAGATGACCTAGAGAAATGGGAATCAAGGTACCTCCCAGCTAGAGATTTTGGTTTGTTGATACTTACAACAACACAGGGAATAATATCCCACAATGAAGCAAAGAAAAGCGGAATCGGTGGAAAAGTATTGGCTTATGTTTACTAAAATTAAAGTGTGATGAATCATGGCAAGAATAGCTGAGATAAAAAAAGAGATAACAATTCCAGATAATGTCGAGATTACCCTTGAAAACAATAATCTAACAGTAAAGGGGGAGAACGGATCCCTCTCCAGGGTTTTTTCCCATACAAAGATAAATTTAAAGATCAATGGCAACATTGTTGAGGTGAAATGTAAAAGTCCAAAAAGAAAGGAGAAGGCTTTGATCGGTACTTTTGTTGCACATATTAATAATATGATTAAGGGCGTCACTGAAGAGTTCGAATATAAGATGAAAACAGTGTTCTCCCATTTTCCCATAAAGACATCTGTTGAAGGAAATGAGTTTGTAATTCAAAACTTTCTCGGTGAACGTTCACCACGGAAAGCCAAAATTCTTGAAGGTGTAACCGTAGAAACAAAAGGTGATGACACAACTGTAAAGGGTATTGATAAAGAAAAAGTTGGGCAAACTGCTGCAAACATTGAACGAGCAACAAAAGTAAAAAAACGAGACATACGTGTGTTCCAAGATGGAGTCTATCGAATAAGCAGAGGGGGTAAATAGTCATGGCAAAAGAAGACGTTATCAAAGAATTTTCATCACTCAATGGTGTCGGTAAAGCAAAAGCCGAACTAATCTACAATAGTGGTTTTGATTCACTTGAGAAGCTTGGGAAAGCCTCTATTGAGGATTTAGTAAAGATTAAAGGCATTAATGAAAAATTTGCAAAAGATATTAAAGATCAGTTAAAAAAGGAAGAAGGTACAACTTCTGAGAAAAAAGCTGAAAAACCACAATCAAAACCAGAAAAAACAGTCGAAAAGAAGGATACATCCGAAACAAAAGCAAAGGAAGAAAAACCAAAGACGGCCCGAAAAGAAGAGAAAGACGTAGAGATCATTGAAGAGGAAGAAGAAGGCGCGTACCGGGTAAAGAAAAAACCAGAACTCAGTAAGGAACTGAAAGAAAGATTGCTACTTAGAAAACAGATAAAAAAGAGGACACCGGACTTTATCAGAGAAGAATGGTTCAGATACAAACGAATTCCAAAGAACTGGAGAAGACCAGATGGTATAACATCAAAAATGCGAATTAACTTGAAATATAGACCCAATAAAGTAAGGATTGGTTACAGAGGGCCAAAAGAGACTCGTGGTTTACACTCCTCAGGTTTTGAAGAGGTTGCAGTATATAATGTGAGAGATATTGAAAATGTCGATCCAAAGACACAGGCTGCACGGATAGGAAGCACAGTTGGAACTAAAAAACGCATCGAGATAGAGAAAAAGGCTGAAGAATTAGATGTAAGAGTACTTAATAGGAGTTAGAAAGCATGGCGGATTTAAGAAATCAACGAAGGATGGCATCAACACTACTTAAATGCGGTGCAAACAGAGTCTGGTTGGATCATGACCGAATTGATGAGATTGCAAAGGCAGTTACAAAAGATGATATAAGAGTTCTTATTAGGGGTAAAGCTATAAAAAGCAAGCAAGAAAAAGGTACATCCCGTGGACGGAAAAAATTTAATGCAAAACAAAAGGAAAAGGGACGTAGACGTGGACATGGATCAAGAAA
>RCNB010001834.1_pt1 | contig 13247 bp, 13 predicted proteins | sample 2041321 | NCBI WGS metagenome assembly RCNB01 (sample SAMN09708232, study PRJNA481090) | Marine sediment metagenome, whole genome shotgun sequencing project. | reverse complement strand
GAGGGCTTTGCCACTCGCCCGATTTATTCGCTGCGCGCTGATTCGCGCGCCTCGAACAAATCGTTCGAACGGTCAGAACGCATGACGCGTCCGGGCGCCTACCGCTCTCCCGCGTCACACATCCTGCCCCTCAACTCGCCGTTGTGCCCTTAAAATTTCTCTAATATATAATTTCACTTGACGTATTGACAAAATGTAACTACAATATCGTTATGGATTTTGAATGGGATGATACAAAACGCAAATCCAATATAAAAAAGCATGGAATAGATTTCATCAATGCACCTACGATTTTTGATGGTTACACTCTTACTATTGAAGACGATCGATATGATTATGGACAAGAGCGTTTTATTACATTTGGGATTCTTGAGGGGAGGGTCGTTGTGGTTGTGCATACAGAAAATGGTGACTCAATAAGAATTATTTCAATAAGGAGGGCTACAAAATATGAAGAAAAAACATATTTCTCACAAATCCCGGACTGATTGGAATCGTGTCGATAAGCTACGTGATAAGGACATAGATCTTTCTGAAAATCCTGAGGTTACACCTGAAATGTTTGCAAAAGCAGTTCTAAGAAAAGGTCTGAAACCTGTAACTCGAAAATCTCAGGTTACTTTGCGAATTGATGATGAAGTTCTAACGTGGTTTAAAAACCAAGGAAAAGGTTATCAAACACGAATAAACTCTTTGCTTAAAGCATACAAAGAAGCAAACCAAAATGAATCTGGCAGAACAATTTAATGCACTGGAGCGCAAACAGCCGCGCCCAGTGATTAATACGTTCTACCTCTTAATACTTGACAAATAAACTTACTATTGTACAATTGTCAACAATACATATTTTGGGGGAGTAAAAATGGATGTTGTAATTGATACATCTGCATTGATTGCAGTTATTGTCGGCGAACCTGAACGTAATAGAATTGTTGAATTTACTACTGGGAATACACTCATTGGTCCTGGCTCTATTCCATGGGAAATTGGAAATGCTTTCTCGGCCATGTTCAAACAGAACAGATTGACACTTGATGAAGCCCAAAAGGGCCTTGTAATTTTCGATAGTATCCCTCTCCGGTATATCAAACCAGACTTTGTTAATGCCTTAAAAATATCCAAACAAGCCAACATGTATGCATACGATGCTTATTTCCTGGATTGTGCTATTAGACATAAAGCACCGCTATTGACGTTGGATCGAAAGCTAAAGACAGCTGCTCAAAATCTTAACGTCGAAACCATGGAGGTCTGAAATGCAAGTTTATACATATTCAGAAGCTAGGCAAAAGCTCGCCATAGTTCTTGAACAGGCTGAAGATACTGGAAAGGTACTAATTCGAAGGAAAGACGGGCGAACCTTCGCGTTGGTTCCAGAAAAGATCGCTTCTTCACCCTTAGATGTCCCCTCAATTAAAGCGAATATTACGACGCAAGAAATAGTGGATATCGTTCGAGAAGGAAGAGAAAGGTAGAACCAGTCTCTTCAGCAGACAGCCAGAGCGCGGCGGCTTTGAGTGTCCGAAAGTCCGCGTTGCCCTGGCTGCAGCTGAGTTCGCCGTTTTGAATTATCAAATATAACTGGTAAACTTAAAACCCCATATCCTCGTTTATCAAAACAATCTTTACCCTACCTTTCGGAAAGGATTTTTCCGTAATAGTCCAGGTATTGCAAATGCGCTCCGGGCTTTTGCAGTCTTCACAGTAAGAGGTCTTGATACACGGGGTCTTTTTGTCCAGGCGCATTGTATTGACAGGAGCTGCATAGTTTTTGATCCGTAACATCGCCTGTTCAATATCAGGAACAATCTTATTTCGACCCGCCATAATCACCACTGCCTTCGGACCGAATGTGATAGCCGCAACCCGGTTACCAATCATATCAAGGTTTACAAGCTTGCCTGTCTCAGTAATGGCATTTGTCCCTGTAATAAAGATATCTACAAGAAGCGCCTCCCTTCGCAATTCAGACTTTTCCTTATCAGAAATCTTTTTGTCAAATGTATCCAAAACCTCCAAATCCGTGTTGTCCCGGATCACCTCATAGAGCCCTGAAGAGGTAAACGTCAGCGATCCACCCCAGGAAACAGTCTTTGCACCGGCCTTGGGAAGGATCTCATCAAGGACAACATCTTTTGCCTCCGAAGCGCTTTCTGCTAAAAAGACCTCAAAATTATTCCCTTCGAGCACCTTCTTTAGGTCCTGCAAACGGACCTTCCAATAGTTTTCAATCGGCTTTTTCACCTCTACCCCCGTCCGTCAGAATTCAGCTTCTTTTCCCTTTATACTCGGTCGAAACTCGCCACACCAGTCATCCGCCAGCGTGATCGGCCATGTTACAAACAACGTCGTCCGAGGGGTCTGGGTCTTGGGAAAAGGGGCATTTTTCCGACAAAAGCCTTCAGTGTTCACCCCTGGACGTTGTTTCCAGAAATCACAATTGGCACAACACCGTGTTTCTTGTGACACCCTTCCCCCTTTTACTGTATGCTTCCAATTCGCCTATCCTAGCAAAAAAGATAGGCAAAATCCAGGTGAAGGATCCATAAAATGCCTCATTTGACAGACTCGGCGTTGTGTTGTACCTTCTGGAACACAAAATTGACCTTGATGTCAGGATGAACGTCGTGAGGCATTTATGAAATCCACATCTTTAAAGACCTTTGCAGTACTCATTGTGCTAGGAGGGTTTTGTATGTCTTGTGCAGGCCCCAGAATCAATTGGCAATCACCCTATAGAGAAATCTCTTCTTTTGAAAAAGGTGATATCATACATCTTCCTACCGGCATTAAGCTAACAAAAGAACAGATGATAAGCATGATTGATAACTCCAGAATCATCTATGTGGGCGAATCTCACGACAACGTTTGTGCACATAAAGTTCAGTTGGAAATCTTAAAGGCGCTTTCCGAACTGAATCCGGGAAAAATAGCTGTGGGCATGGAGATGTTAAAAAGGCCCTCTCAGGACATCGCTGATCAGTGGACCTCTGGAAAATTGGAGGAAAAGGAGTTTGTCAGAACATGGGTCGACGATTGGGGCAATGACTTTGAATACTATCTAGATATACTTAGATATATCCGTGAACACCATATTCCTCTCTTGGCCCTGCGTGCCTCTGATGAATGGACGGAAAAGGTAAAGGGCTCACAAGCTGCTAACGAAGAAAATGAACAAGACCTTCCTGAAATGGATGTTGAAGACCCCTACCACCGTTCCCATATCAAGGCTATCTTCGACAAACATCCGGGAGCTGGACAAGACTTTGAAGGTTTCTACAAGGTTCAGGTCCTGTGGGATGAATCTATGGCCTTAAGTATATACGAATACCTCACGAGCAAAGTTGGCCTTGACAAGCAACTGTTGATCTTTGCCGGAAGCCAGCACATTGAACACGGTTTTGGTGTTCCCAGAAGGGTCTTCAGGCAGCTTCCGTTGTCTTACAGTATTGTCCTTCCAATAGCAGTGGAGCCTCCCCCTGTGGGAAAACATAAACTAATGCATGTCTCCCAGCCTGAAGTTCCGCTACAATCAGGAGATTTTGCATGGGCTGTTGGCTACGAGGACCTTACAGATGAGAAGGTTTATCTGGGGGTCATGGTTCATGATGCAGAAGATGGAGTAAAGATATTGGGGATAGGCAAGGATTCGGCAGCTCAAGAAGCAGGACTAAAGAAGGGGGATATTATAAAGGCCTTGGATTCCGAACCTATCGAAACACCATTTGACCTCACCTATTTTATTAGCCTTAAGAATCCTGGGGATAAGGGGACCATAGAGATACTACGGGATGAAGAACCTCTATCCTTCGAAGTCACATTCAAGGCGGGCGGTTTTCACATGTAAGTGCCAAGTTCTTTCTGACCCAGCCCTAACAGCATTTCGTAAATCCACAGAAGTGACAGAGCATACAGCCTTCCTCAAAACTTACGGTCTGACCACACTCCGGGCAGGTTTCTCCCAACAGGCTATTCTCATGCTTGACACCTCCCTTGTAGGAGGCATCTTTCATATAGTTTTCCTCCAGGATACGTCCAATAGCGTCTGGTATAGACAGGATCAGACTACCATTTTGAAATACAGGATGCTCACCACAAATGCCCTTTAGCTGTTTGACAACCTGCTCTACCTTCACTCCGGATCTGAAGGCAAGAGATACAAGACGCCCAATGGCCTCCGTCTTTGCCGTTGTAGATTTACCTGACTTTCCGATTGTGGCAAAGACCTCAAAGGGCCTGCCTTCATATTCTGTTACCGTCACATAAAGCTTGCCCATACCGGTGGCAATCTTGGTCGTAAAACCCCCTAGAGTCTCAGGCCTTTCCTTGGCAATACCCACAAAGCACTCGCCCTTTTCCTCCTTTTGGTTGAAAGAAAGGACCTGGTTTTCCTTGCTTCCATCTCTGTATATTGTAACTCCCTTACAGCCAAGTTTATAGGCCAGATCATAAATTTTTAAAACATCATCTGCTGTCGCATCCCGGGGCAGATTGACCGTCTTTGAGACAGCATTGTCGGTATGTTTCTGAAAAGCGCTCTGCATACGAATGTGCCATTCAGGTGAGACATCGTGGGCTGTCACAAACACCCCTTTTACATCTTCAGGTATTCCTTCTATATTCCGGACACTCCCCTTTCTAGCTATCTCATCCATCAACTCCGGGCTATAAAACCCCCTATCCTTGGCCACTTTCTCAAAATACGGGTTCACCTCCAGAAGTTTATCATTATCCATGACAGTCCTAACAAAGCTCAGGGCAAATAACGGTTCAATTCCGCTAGAACATCCGGCAATAATACTCAATGTGCCGGTAGGAGCAATTGTGGTGGTGGTAGCGTTGCGATAAGCGTGATCTTCGCGCTCACCAAAAATGCTTTTGTCAAAATTCTTAAAAACTCCCCGTTTTTCGGCCAAGTCTTTAGAGGCCGCGTGTGATTCCTGCTGGATGAAACACATCACCTCCTCAGCCATTTCAAGGGCCTTCTCGCTATCATATGGAATCTGTAACCGATACAACATGTCTGCAAAACCCATAACACCAAGGCCGATTTTACGGTTGCCTTTTACCATTTCACCAATTTCGGGAAGGGGATATTTAGACATGTCAATGGTATTATCCAAAAACCGAACAGCCTGCCAAATGACTTCCTTCAAGGCCTCGTAATCAATCACTGGGCCCTTCCCGTTGCCGTGCACAAACTTTACCAAATTGATTGACCCAAGATTGCATGCCTCCATTGGAAGCAATGGTTGTTCACCGCACGGATTAGTACTTTCTATCTCCCCCAAGCCTGGTGTGGGATTATCTTTGTTAAGTCGGTCTAAAAACACTATACCAGGGTCCCCATTCCACCAGGCTTGCTTCACCAAGGCCTGGTAGATTTCGGCAGCATTTAACTCCCCCACCCTTTTCCCGTTCCATAGTTCCATAAGAGCATAGGTATCTTCATTCTTTACGGCTTCCATAAATGCCTCAGTAATACCTACGGAAATATTAAAATTATTAAGTTCATTGCCGTTGTTCTTGCAATAGATAAATTCCATGATATCCGGGTGATCAACTCTCAGAATGGCCATATTCGCCCCCCTGCGAGTCCCACCCTGTTTGACCTGTTCCGTTGCAGTGTTAAAGATACGCATAAAAGAAACAGGCCCGGAAGCCACCCCTCCCGTTGTCCCCACGCGGCTGTGCTTTGGTCTCAGCCTGGAAAAGGAAAAGCCCGTTCCACCCCCCGACTTATGGATAAGCGCGGCATTTTTTAAGGAATCGAAAATCCCCTCCATACTATCTTCAACAGGAAGAACAAAGCATGCGGCCAATTGTCCAAGGCTCCGGCCTGCATTCATGAGTGTCGGAGAATTGGGCAAAAACCTAAACTCACTCATCATTTTGCAAAATACCTCTTCCGCCTTTTTCATATCAGAAGTATCGCCATATCCCTTTTCTGCCTTCGCAATATGCCGGGCCACCCTTTTAAACATCTCCGCAGGAGATTCAATAACCCTGCCTTGCTTGTCCTGTTTAAGATACCTCTTTCTTAGAACCCTTTTGGCATTATCTGAAAACACCAATCCATTTTTTACAAAGATGGACCTGTCGAGCCGGATTGGGGAGAGTTCTGTAAGGCCGCATTCGAGCAATTTGGCCTCTATCATCTTTTCGATTACAGGCAAAGTGATAGTGACAAGGCTCATCCTGTCAATTTCTTTACGCAGAAACTGGCTGATATCCAAGGCCTGATCGGCATTAATGGGATGGTCTCGAACCAAGATATCCGAAAAGCGATAATCATCCCACCTGTAGGCACTTAAGTCAAAACGGCCCTCTTCCGTAACCAAGACCTTGCCTTGTTGATCCATCGAATCTCTCCTCTGATACAGTCTTTATTGTGATAAGGTTCTTGTTTTTCATACACTATATTGTATGTCAATAGAAAAAATGGCCCAACATATAGAACTCTGCTAGAAAATGCCTAATATAGCGAAAGCGTTCAAGAAATATTCGGGGGGGAATTAGCAGAGTTTTGCGCCACCAGTCTACAGGTTTCCGCGCCCTTTGCCCGCAAAACCGATTTCGGTTGACAGTTTGTCTGATTTTCCAATAGATTGCACTTCTAAGGACTTTTTCCTGAGACTTCTAAACAATTATTCATTGACACCCATGCATGATCCTCTTGAAATCGAAGTCAAGTTTTATCTCTCTAGTCCTGATTCCATACGTGACCAGCTCTCGTCACTGGGAGCCACTTGCCTTGGACAGTTTTTCGAGACAAACATCTGCTTTGAGAATAAGGAAAAAACATTCAAACAGCAGGACATACTCTTGAGACTCAGGAAGGACAATAAGGCAAGACTCACCTTTAAATCACCGCCTGATGATCTTGACAAGGATTTTAAAATCTATCGTGAACTCGAGGTCGAAGTAGACGATTTTGAAACATGCCAGGCTATCCTTGAAAAGCTCGGCTTTCACCCTGAACAAATTTATGAAAAGTGGCGTGAGACCTTTACCCTCGACAACACAAAATTCCTTATTGACACAACACCCTGCGGGGTTTTTCTAGAAATTGAGGGGGGAAAACCAATGATCCCTGCAATGGCAAACCGGCTGGAGTTGAAGTGGGCAGAAAGGATCCTATTGAACTATCTGGAAATCTTTGAATTTGTCCGTCGCAAAGAGAACTTGACTTTTGACGACATGACCTTTGCAAACTTCAAGTCTGTTGACATGGATATAACGAAATATCTTCCTCGGCTATATGGGGCATAATTAGTGTCCAAGTGAAAGAATTTTCAGTACTATCTCTTAATTTGCGCTTCGGCTTAGCTAACGATGGGCCAAATGGCTGGGAACATCGTAAGGAAAGTGTTGCCAAGTTCTTTCAACAACAAGACCCTGACTTTATCGCCACACAGGAAGCTAATCATTTCCAGGTTGATTTCCTGGCTCGAAGTTTGTCAAAGTATGAATATATAGGCCAACGCACCCCTGCACCAAACTTCTGGCAGGATAATGTCCTATTCTACAAGAAAACGATCATTTGTGTACATAATGTCCGTTTTTTCTTAAGCCAGACTCCTTATATTCCAAGCCGCTCATTTGGAGGCCGTTTTCCAAGGCAGGCCACAATGGGGCTTTTCCACATAAATGAAAAACCATTGGTTTGTATCGCCACCCATCTTGACTTTGACACCCCAGCACAAATGGGCGCCGCTCGTGTTATCAATGGTCAACTCAATTCCTATGAGGCCGACATTCCTGTTATCTTAATGGGTGATTTCAACTCAACCCCTGAAAGTCCGTGCTACCGTTGGCTTACTGCTGACAATAACGATAAGGAACCAGGCTTTCAGGAAACCTTTAAGGCACCCCATCCGAATACATTCCACAACTTTACCGGAAAACCCATTGCAGGGTATATCGATTGGATTTTATACCGGGGGCCGCTTAAACTGAAGGCATGCAAAGTCCTTGAGGAATCTGTGGACAATGTATATTTGTCCGATCATTATCCAGTGAAGGCGGTGTTTGAACACAATAGAGTTTAAAATAATCTTTTCATTTTTCCCTTGAGTTTTGTACACCTTGTCGTGTAAGTTCTCTAAGAGCTTGGCACCTCTTCCAGACAAACACAACCAAAAGAGGCAGCACACCACCGTTAAACCATGTTCGTTTACATGAAAGGAGGACAACATGGCAGACAGCGTTTACAAGGTCATCGAGCTAGTCGGAACGAGCACCGAGTCATGGGAAAAGGCAGCTGCAGTCGCTGTTGAGCAGGCGGCAAAAAGTCTGCGAGACCTTCGTATAGCAGAGGTAGCCCAACTAGATATGCAGATCGAAAACGGCAAGGTCAAGGCCTACAGGGCAAAAGTAAAGGTATCTTTTAAGTATCACACTTAAAAAGGGGCCAATCCTTTCCGGCAGTTTTTTCAATTTTCTGAATAACACTCGTATGCATAAAATTGCCGAGTTTTTGCCCGACCCACAGGAACATATCTCTCATAGCCCGTGCTGCTGCCTCTCGCCTCCATCTCTCCGAGACCTTATTTTTGACGACTTCGTAAAAAAAAGTCCATCTGCGACGTTGCGCTTCATCCCCGCCCTGTTAAATTCTCGCTACGCGAGACGGCGAAGCCGATTTAACAGGGTAAATCACTACGACGTACGATAAGTAAGCCTCTTCCCTCAATCTTTGCGCGCCTTGCATCTGGAGCTTTTTACTGTATCGTCTGTTTGTGGACTTTTTACGAGTCCATCAATTTTAAACGAGCCCAAAGTCCCAAGTCTTAAGGGTTTCTATAGATTCATAATCTGTCATATCACACTGCACAGGTGTGACAGAGATGCAATTTGCGCACAGGGCAGCCCCATCACTCTCTACCTCCTCCTCGAAAGCCTGCCTTTCAACGCCTTGCCAGTAATAGACCTCATTTCTTGGGTCAACACGCCTGTGAAATCCACTTTTGATAGGTATCAGCGGGGCTGTTCCTTGCCTCGTAATGCGTACACCTTGAATATGCTCCGGGGAACAGTCAGGGATATTAACATTCAAAAAAGTGGCACGAGGAAGGCCATTTTTCACAACCTTGGCTATCAAATCACTAACAAAAGCAGTAACCAGGCTATAATTGTCGTTAAGCGACAAGTCTTTCGAAACGGCAATAGCCGGCACGCCCATAAGGGCTGCTTCCTTTGCGGCTGAAACCGTCCCCGAATAATTGAGGTTGATCCCTACATTAGCCCCCGGATTTATTCCGGATACCACCATGTCAGGAGTTCTTTCTAAGATTTCCCTAATAGCAAGTTTTACACAATCAGCCGGTGTCCCCGTAACTGCATAGCCCCAACCGCCATTTGTCTTAACCCTGTTAACCCTTAGAGGGTGGGCCAAGGTAATGCTGTGTCCGATAGCACTGCGTTCTTTGTCTGGGGCAACAACATAAACATTGTGCCGGCTAGACAGCACCCTTTCCATAGCCCAGAGACCCTCAGCATGGATACCATCATCGTTGGTAAGGAGAATGTCCATCTAGATCTACGTCGCTTCGCCCTATTGCTAAAAACAATAATCTGGTATTATAATTGGTTAACTTAGTGCCCTCCATAAATGTCTTTGAACCGAATTGGCACTAGCGTAAGTTTCCAGTTCAGAAATGAGCAATTTTTCGCAAGGTCAAGGACAGTGAAACTGGAGCCGCCGAAGGCGGACCCGAAGGGCAAGGGGTATACATGCCCCGAGTCAAAGCAAGGGGTTGTGCGGAGGCGTACTGAAGTACGCCGCACAAACAACACCGCAGTTTGACGCAGAGATTGCGGAAAAGGGCCATTTCTGGATGGAAACTAACCTAATGGATATCCTATGAGAATGCAACCCGAAAACCAAGGAAACAACACTGTCGCCGGGCTCTATATTCATGTCCCTTTTTGTATACAAAAGTGTCCATACTGTGACTTTTACTCGGTCACAGACCTTAGCAAAGTAAAGGCCTTTGTTCAAGCACTTCAAAGGGAGATAAGCCTTACAAAAACATACGGCTTACAATTTGACACTATTTATTTGGGCGGTGGTACGCCATCTGTGTTGAATCGTGGTCAAATCGAGGAAATACTCACAAGTGTGTACTCTCGATTTTCCTTTTCTCAAGACATCGAAATAACCATTGAGGTGAATCCCGGAACACTGTTTCTGAATTCGCTAGAGGCTTTCATCCGCCATGGAATAAACCGGATCAATATTGGGATTCAATCTTTCTACAACCAGAACCTGCGATTCCTTCAACGCATACACTCCGCTCAACAGGCTTGTGAAGCGATTGATATGACACGCAAGGCCGGAGTTGAAAATCTGGGACTTGACCTGATATACGGCCTTCCGAATCAGTCCCGGAAGTACTGGCTTAAAGATTTGAAAAAGGCTATAAGCTATGAACCTGAGCACATATCATGTTACATGCTCACCTATGAGCAGGGCACACTATTACATGAGTGGCGTCAGCAAGGCAGGTTCACACCCCTTGACGAAGACATGGTTCGAAGACTTTTTGAAGATACAATCAGTTTTTTGAAAGAAGCCGGCTATGCCCAATATGAAATATCAAATTTTTCTCGAAAAAAGGCCTTCCGCTCAAGACATAATCGGAAATATTGGTCTCATGCACCATATGTCGGTCTTGGGCCATCAGCCCATTCCTTCATTATGCCTATGCGCTGGTGGAACTACCATAACCTTAAGGACTATCTTCAGGTCCTGGAAAGCGGTCTTTTACCTATAGGCAATTCCGAAAACCTAAAGCCGAATCAACTGATGTTGGAATCGATTTTCTTGGGTCTCAGGACTTCTTATGGTATTGAAACACTGCGCTTCAAAAAGGAATATGGTATCGATTTTCCGCACCATTTCAGTCCCATCTTGGAAAGATTGCAAGCCCAGAATCTGCTGTCAGTATCAGATGAGCGCTGTGTGTTGACTATGGAAGGAATGATCTTTTCTGACACGATTGCCAAAATGTTTGCCGAATTCATTGCTGAATTATCAGATTCATCTTGATTTCCAGCCGTTATCATGTGTAAGAGTAAGTTCTTAAAAAAGTACGGGTTATACGATTAATATAGACCATGGGTATGGAGAAGCTACGTGTAAGATCGGACAACTAGGGCAGAAAGGTTAAACTGAGTGACAAAGGGAAAAAGTAAAATTGATGTAATATTGAAACAAGCCAAAGATGTTCTTAGAATAGAGGCCGACGGTATTATAGGCGTCATGGATCGCCTGGATAAGCAGTTCGTGGATATGGTAAGCTTGATTCACAATTGCAAGGGGCGTGTTATTATGACCGGTATCGGAAAATCCGGCATTGTTGCCCGAAAGATCGTGGCAACCCTAAACAGCACCGGCACACGTTCCCTTTTTCTCCATCCGGTGGAAGCCATGCATGGTGACCTTGGAATCGTCAGTTTAGATGACATCGTCATTGCACTGTCAAATAGTGGCGAAACTGATGAATTAAGTGCCCTTATACCGAGTTTAAAGAGAATCGGATGCAGTATAATTTCTTTTACCGGCCGGGCAGACTCCACCCTCGGCCAACAGAGCGACATCGTCATAGACACGAGTGTTGCACGCGAGGCGTGTCCGTTGGGACTTGCACCAACTGCAAGTACAACGGCTCTTTTGGCCGTTGGCGATGCGCTGGCTGTCACCCTCATTCAAAAACGCGATTTTAAGGCCTGCGATTTTAAGCAATTCCATCCCGGCGGAAGCCTTGGCCAACGCCTCTCTCTGAAGATTAGCGAAATAATGTTTACAGGTCAACATGTCCCAAAGGTCTTTGAAGGCCAGTCAATGCAGCATGCCATCGAAGAAATTAATCGCTTGCAGCTCGGTGCAGCCCTCGTTGTAAAAGACGAAGACATACTTTCCGGAATCATTACTGACGGCGATATCCGCCGATATCTTCTGATCAGTAAAAATATCTACGAAGCGCGTGTTGAGGATGTCATGATAAGGCATCCTAAAACTCTCAGCCCAAACAGCCTGGCCTCACAGGCCCTAAGCATTATGGAAAAGAATCAAATCACAGTTTTGCCGATTGTCAACCCCGTACAAAAGGTCAGAGGGATACTGCATTTGCATGATATCCTTGGAAAGGGCGCCTTTAGATTCAATGGTAACTGACGCAAAGGGACCACCAAGGGGGTTGATTTGCCCGCTTGTAACACCACTGAAACCCGGAGATATGATAGATTCGAGTGTCCTGGAACGACTTATCAAGCATGTAGGTCAAGGAGCCGACGCCATACTCCTTGGTGATATGTATTGGGGCGAAGGCCTTGCACTGAGTTTTTCCACTAGACTAGAGTTGTTTTGTGCCGCCCTTGAGATCATACAGGGAAAATGGCCTATCTTTATCAATATCACCTCTCGCAACTCTAAAGAAACCCGCATGCTGGCAGCTCATACGGAAGCCTTTGCAGCACGTATGGACTATCCGGGCAGTATCTTTTGGCTCGATTATCCTATCTACTATCACAGCAACCGTGGTTTGCCCCAGTGGTACGAGTCCGTATGTCACGATACCAATATTGCCTTCATATTGGGTAACCACGCAAAATTGATCGAACATCGAAAACACCCCGTCAAACACAAGAATATCCAAACCAGCATTTTAAAAAAGATTTCTCAAATAGAAAAAATACAGGGTTTGGTCTTTAGTGGTTCGCTAAAACGGTCGATAAACTATCGAAAAGCGACTTACAACCGTCAGGACTTCACATTTTATGATGGCAACGAGCTGGCATTTTTAAAGCAACCGAGCTCTAACGGTGTTGTGGCTGCGGGGGCAAATCTGTTTTCCCAGGCCTGGCGCACAATTACATGGTCCTGCTTAAACGCATACGATGTGCAGCAGCAGTATCCCGATCATACATTCCAGATGTTAGAAACTGCCGCAATGCTGCGAGAGTTCTGTGAACTCTATTTACGGAATCCGGCGGCAATGTTAAAACGTATGCTCCATGTTGCCGGAATTTTACCAAATGCCCGTACTGCTGCCAACACACAGCCTTCGACACCAGAGCAAAATCGACTGGTAGAAGCTATTTGCACAAGATATGATCTAACATACTAAGGGCTCGTCACTCAATAACTATCATATCTTGCTGGTCTTTTGGGCCGTCTTCTGCGTTGCTCGGTCGGTCACATACCTCGGTATGCTCCCGCCCGAGCGCCTTGAATACAACCC
>RCNB010001833.1_pt1 | contig 13250 bp, 12 predicted proteins | sample 2041321 | NCBI WGS metagenome assembly RCNB01 (sample SAMN09708232, study PRJNA481090) | Marine sediment metagenome, whole genome shotgun sequencing project. | reverse complement strand
TCGACCAGGTCGTCGTAGTCAGCCACCACCCCGCGACTCGCGAGGTAAGACAATGCGAGGAGCGCACCATCGGGACGCATCAACGGCTGCATGCGCTGGGCGAGCGAGACAAACGAATAGGCGCTGGCGCCGTGCGCCCCGAGATAGCCGGCCCGACTCGTCTCCATCAGGGGTTTGGTGACCTCAGACCCATTGGCAAGGCTGTGCACGACGATGTCGAGACACGAATCGCCGAAATCGTCACGCAGCCGGGCCGCCACCCCATCGATACTGAAATCGCCCCGCTCGCGGTACCGCTTCTGCTCCCGCAGCTCCTGGGGCGCATCTTCGAGCGCGTCATACTCGGCGTCGAGCGGGTAGATCGCTTCGAACTCGAGCTTGCCTCCGTCGGGCATCGCGAGGGACGCGTCGAGCTTCCCGCGACGCAGCAGCGTCTCGAATATGCCGAGTGCCGGCGGCCACGTGCCCACACAAACCGACGCGCCCGCCGTCGCGAGCGCCTTCGCGATCGCAAACCCGAACCCGCCATCGTCTGCGACGCCGGCAACGAATGCCCGTTTCCCCGAAAGATCGATCGGCAACATGCGCGGAACCTTATCGCCTGTCCCGACAAACCGCTACACTCCGCGCCATGAAGAAGAAGGGGCAGGGCGTCGAGTACGTCCCGGTAGCCGACCACTACTTCGAGAAACGCGGTTTGCGCCGATACGCTGGGGTGTGGTCGCTCTGGGCGCTTGGGGTTGGCGCAGTGATTTCAGGCGATTTCTTCGGATGGAACTTCGGCTTGGCAGCGGGCGGGTTCGGGGGGCTGTTGATCGCGACGATCATCATCACGGTGATGTACGCCGGCCTCTGTTTCAGCATCGCCGAAATGACGGCCGCCCTCCCACATGCCGGGGGCGCGTACTCGTTTGCGCGGTCCGCGATGGGACCCTGGGGCGCCTACATCACGGGTCTGGCAGAGAACATGGAGTACATCTTGACGCCGGCGGTGATCGTCGTCGGCATCGGCGGATACCTAGGCGCCATCTTCGGAACGCCCACCAGCGCCGAACCCCTATGGTGGCTCGCCGCGTACGCGGCGTTCGTTGGATTGAACGTCGCCGGAGTCGAAGCGACGTTTCGGTTCACGGTAGTGATCACGGCATTGGCGCTAGGCGTGCTCGTGGTGTTTTGGGTTTCCGCGATCCCTCACTTCGACATGCAGTGGGCACTCAACATCGAGCCCGACCCCGGACAAAGTCGTTGGTTGCCACACGGCGCGGCGGGGATTCTGGCAGCGCTCCCGTTCGCAATCTGGTTCTTCCTGGCGATTGAGCAGCTTCCACTTGCTGGCGAGGAGGCCCACACACCGGCCCGTGACCTCCCGCGCGGACTACTCTACGGCCTGCTCACCCTCGTCGTCGCAGCCTTTCTGACGCTCTTTCTGAACGCGGGCATTCGGCCTGGCTCCGAAGCGCTCGGTGCTTCCGCCGAGCCGCTGTTCGAGGGCTTCAAGACCATCTTCGGAGAGGGGCTCGGCGCGAAAGTGCTCGCACTCGTCGCCGTCACCGGCCTGATCGCGAGTTTCCACAGCATCATCTTCGCCTACGGGCGTCAGATCTTCTCACTCTCTCGCGCCGGCTACTTCCCGCGCTGGCTGTCCCGGACGCACCCGCGTCGACAGACGCCGCATGTGGCCCTCCTGGTTGGAGCCCTCCTCGGGTATCTGGTCGCGTACGGCATTCACGCGCTCGGTCCGGAGCATCCCGTCGGCGCGGTGCTGCTCAACATGGCGGTGTTTGGGGCCGTCATCGCCTACGCCCTACAGATGCTGTCGTTCATCTTGCTGCGCCTGCGATTGCCCCACATCGATCGACCTTACCGGAGCCCCCTGGGCGTGCCGGGCGCCGTAGTGGCCCTGCTCATTGCGGTCGTCACGCTGGTCGCCCTCTTCGTCACAGACCCGATCTATCAAAAGGTCGTACTGGGCGCTGCGGTTTGGTACGGGCTCGGCCTTCTGTGGTTTGCATTGTACGCGCGCCACAATTTGGTGCTGGCCCCAGAAGAGAGTTTTGCCCTTTCGGCACACAGTTCGCGAGACGATTCGTAGCGGGCATGCCAAGCTCCCCTTTATGCGCGTTTTGCTGGTGCGACATGGGGAGGCCGTCGACATGCGCTCCGCGCCGACCGACGACAATCGTTGGCTAACCGATGAGGGTAGGCGCACGGTGACCAATGTCGGCAAGGCACTGGTGAGGCTGGATCTCCGATACTCCTGCGTCTACACGAGCCCTTTGGTCCGCGCGGTGCAGACCGCCGAGATCCTGGCCGCCACCCATCCCGACTTCGGCGGCCCCATCGAAGTACAAACCGCTTTGTCGAGCGAGTTCGGCACCACGGCACAGGCGCTCGAGCCGCTCGAGCACGCAGCCGACGATGACGTGATCGTGATGGTGACGCACATGCCGAAGGTTGGCGTCCTCGCCGCGCACCTCTGCCAGCTTGGAACGTTCCCTTCGTTTCGGACTTCCGCGGTCTGTCTGACCAGCATCGAAGGCGGCAAGGGCCGCTTCCAATGGATGCTCGATCCCGAGACGCTCAAGCTCAAGTGCCCTTGAACGCCGGACACGCGATCATCACGCCGCGGACTAGACCGTGCAAACCTGATTGCGACCGCGGTTCTTGGCTTCGTAGAGAGCTTTGTCGCCTTGCACGAAGAGGTCGGCAGCCGTCGACGCGTGATCCGGAAAGGTCGCGACCCCGAGAGACGCGGTCACCTTCAGCGGACCGAGTTCGGTGAGCACTTCGGTCTTCTCCAGCTCCTCGCGCACTCGCTCCGCCAGCAACCGCGCGCCGCGCGCGTCGGTCTCCTCGCAAAGGACGCAGAATTCCTCGCCACCGAATCGCGCCACGAGGTCAGTCTCTCGTTTGACCCGCCTGAGTACGCCACCGAGCTCCTTCAACACCCGATCCCCAGCGGCGTGGCCGTAGGTGTCGTTCACCGCCTTGAAATGGTCCAAATCGGTCACGATGAGAGACAGTTTCCTGCCGAATCGCTGCGCGGCCATGAGCTTCTGCTCCATTTGATCGAAAAGCGCGCGCTTGTTGAGACAGCCCGTGAGCCCGTCGGTGGTCGCCATCTCCTCGAGCTGTCGGACGGCGCGCGCGTTGGCCATGGCGACCGCGAGTTGGTTAGAGAGGGCTTGCAGCGTCTCTCGCACCGACGTCCCAAACGAAGACGGGCACTTCGCAGCCACGATCAACGTACCGATCGGTTCTTCCCGGGCGACCAGTGGGAGCACGAGCAGGGATTCCATCCCCTTGAGCTTGGCCTTCTTGGTGAACAGAACCTGCTGCTTCGGATCGAACTCGCCACGGTACGGGAGATAGTGTCGGTTCTTGACGACCATCGCGGTCAGCGAGGTGTTGTCGCGGAAACGGAGTCCCTGAAAATCGAGCGCTCGCTCGCCGGCCGCGCGTCGAACGACATGGCGCCGACCATCGGGTTGGTATTCGGTGATCGCCGCAAAGTCATGCGACACGATCTCTTTAGCGGCCGTCAGTCCAACTTCCATGACGGCGTCCTGGGTGAGCGCCGTGCTGAGAGATTGCGAAACCCGATAGAGCGTCTCTTGTTCACGCTTGGCACTCTCGAGCTGAACGAACACACGCTCGTTCTCGAAGGCCCGGAGAATGTGCGAGGTGCTGTCTCTGAGCAGCTCTTCTTCTTCGGTGCCGAACCCACGGGCGATGACGCGGTCGGCGCAAAGCACCGCGCGGAGGTGACCTCGCTCGAGAACCGGAACGGCGATGAATGATCGCACCGTCGCGGGACCCCGATAGTAGCAAATTCCCTGATAACCCGGCCGAATCTCCTGGAGACTAGTCGTCAACTGACGCCGAACGGCCGCCCCCACCGCCCCTGCACCGAGCGGAAACGGGCCATCGGCGATGTCGTCGCTCTTCGTGACCAGCTCGGTGATACGCAGGTGCTCGCCCTCGCCCGTGGGCATGAGCAGCACGCAGGTGTGTAGATCGAGAGTCTGATGGAGGAGCTGCAGGGCGTGGTAGAGCGCCTGGCGGACTTCCTGAACGCTGGTCTGATAGAGGCGCTCTTCATCCCTCACGCCATCTGAAGAGGGCGCCACGAGGCGGAACAGGCGCGTGTCGTCCTTCACCTTTTCCTTCTGCGCCGCGAGCTCCAGCTCCGACTTCCGCCGGACACGAACGATCTCGGCGCGAGTGAACACGTGGCTGAGAGCCCCGAAGCACACGATGAAGATCACGTTCAAGCCGAGCCGCGCCGGGTCGGTGACGTGCTCGCCGAAGAAGCCGGTCGACACGGCGAGTCCTAGCGCGAAGACGACGACGCCGATGCCAGCGCGCCCCGTAGCAAACGAAGCGACGAGGGCGACGGCCACGAACGTCAGAGGGTAGAGGTCGCTTGCGATGCCTCCGCGAAACTGAACCAACGCCTGGACACCGACGAGCAGCAACACCCCGAGCTCGAACGCCGACTTCGGATCTGTTCCTTGCCGATACGCGCTCACGGCACGCTGGCCGAACAATGCGACCCACACGGCGACCCATGCTGCGTGCCCCCATCCAAGCGCTCTACTGCCAGGAAGAAAGAATCCACCGAGCAAGAAGGCGGCGAGCAGGAACCCAACCGCCAGTCCCCATGCCGACCGAGCGGTGCGCCTGACGCGAAGCGCTGCCTGAACCAGGGCCGTCATATGAGAGCGGTGTTACGCCCGCTGCCGCTCGTTCAGCAAGAAATCCGTGTGAGTGTGGGCAAGCCGCCCACCCGAACCGCTACCGCGGAGGGAACTGGAACACGAATTCCTCGGCTCGGACCATGCCGAGTTCGTCGCGTGCAATCCGTTCGACGTAGGTCGGATCGGCCCGAAGGGCGTCGATCTCACCCTTGAGTGTGGCAATCTCGCGGACCAACTCCTCGTTGGACTCTCGAAGTTCGCCGAGCTCTGCCCGCAGGTTGCGATAGCGGGGAAGCCCTTGCTCATCGAGAACTAGGGTCGGAACCGTCATGATGGCCATCACCATCAACGAGAAGGGGAGAAGCGCGGCACTGTGTCTCACGCAGCCGACCCTGCCGCAAAGTGGGGCACGAGCCCAATTTTCCGTCCGCTCCCACGGGCTTGACAGAACCCCCCGACCTTCTACTTTCTCTAGAACGTGACGGTGACATTGGACGAACGCCATCGGCGAATCCTGTTCTCGGTCGTGACCGAGTACATCGCGTCCGGCAACGCCGTCAGTTCGCGACGCATCGCAAAGCGCTACGCCGTCAAGCTATCGCCAGCAACGATTCGAAACGTCCTCGTGGACCTAGAAGACGCAGAACTGGTCCATCAGCCGCACACCAGCGCGGGGCGTGTTCCGACCGATGCGGGTTTCCGCTACTTCGTCGACGCGATGGCCACTGCCGGGGAAATCTCCGATGTTCACCGCACCGCATTGATCGAACGCTTGCAAGCTTTGGAGCCTGGCGCTGATGCTGTGCGCGAAACCGGTCAACTCCTGAGCCGCCTCACTGGCACCGCGACCATCATCGCTCGACCGTCCGTCGCAGAAGCGACTCTCGATCAACTTCGGTTCATGCGGCTTTCAACGGGCCGAGCACTCGCAGTCCTAGTGACGCGCTCGGGTGGCGTCGAAAACCGGGTGCTCGTGACAGAACTCGATGTGGACGACCGCACGCTGGAGCGGGTGAACAACTACCTGGCGGAGTTGGTCAGCGGGCGAACACTGAGAAGCGTTCGCGATGTGCTTGCGGTCCGCCTCGCCACCGAACAGGGCCAGTATCAAGTCCTGCGAGAGCACGCGAGGCGGATGGTCGAAGCCACGGTCGACGACAGCGAAATGGAACGAGCCCAGGTGGTCATCGAGGGTCAGGGAGCCCTATTCGATCGCCCCGAATTCGGCGATTCAGAGAAAATTCGGGGTTATCTCAATGCTTTCGAGGAAAAGCAGAAGCTGCTGGAGCTCCTCGAACAAACCCTGCTGGCCAACGGAGTCCAGGTCTTCATCGGCTCAGAAGCGGCGCTAGACGGCGTGGGTGACATCAGCGTCATCTCGAGCCCGTATCGCCGAGACGGAACCAGCGTTGGCTCCTTCGGAATCGTCGGGCCAACACGCATGGACTACAAGAAATACATCCCGCTGGTTGGCTTCGCGGCGGATGTGCTAAGCGACATTTTGGACGGCAGGCTTCCTGGCGCATCCAAGGGCTCCTGAGGGAACCAAAGAGAGACGGGTAGAGCGAATGAGCGAACAAACGGAAGAACCGCCGGAGGAAGAACCGACCATCGGCACGGGCGAAGACGAGGACGTCATTTTCCCAGAGGATGAATCCGGGGAAACCGAGGGCGAACCATCGGAACTCGAAAGGGCGCACGCCGAACGTGACCGCATGCGAGAGCAACTGCTGCGCATCGCTGCCGACTTCGACAATTTCCGGAAACGATCGCGCAAGGAGATCGAGGAAGTTCGCCGACGCACCGTCGAGGACACGCTCCGAGAGGTGCTCCCGATCGTCGACAACCTCGAGCGCGCGGCAAGCGCCATGACAGACGCAACCGAGGTCTCGGCGGTCACGGAAGGCGTGCACATGGTGCTGCGCGGATTTGAGGACATCGCCGGCCGATTGGGACTCAAGCGCGTTACAACCGTCGGTAATCTGTTTGATCCAACCTGCCACGACGCAGTGCAGCAGGAAGAAACGAACGAACACGCTCCCGGGACCATCATGTCAGAAGTCGTTCCCGGCTATTACCTGGGCGAGCGATTGCTACGCCCGGCGATGGTCGTGGTGGCCAAGCCGCCGACCGGCACGGGTGATCAGGGCGAGAGCGACGGTGGCGTCACCAACACGGACGCCGAATAGCCCCCCTAAGATGCGACAAAGCCCCTCCTCGGGTATAAAGGGATATAGGGTAAGATGGGGAAGATCATCGGGATCGATCTGGGGACGACCAACTCCTGCGTCGCGTTTGTCGACAACGGACAGCCGCAGGTAATTCCAAACGCAGAAGGCAGCAGGACGACACCGTCGGTCGTGTCGTTCTCCAAAGACGGTGAGCGCCGGGTAGGGAGCGTCGCAAAACGCCAGGGCGTCACCAATCCGGAAAGCACAGTCTTCGCGATCAAGCGTCTAATGGGACTCCCATTCGAGGCGGATCCGGCTCAAAAGCACATGCGTGCGGTGCCCTACCGAGTCGTCGAAAGCGAGCGGGGAGATGCCTGGATCGAGATCGAAGGCCATCAGTACTCGCCACCCGAGATCTCCGCGATGGTCCTCGAGAAGATGCGAGAGGTCGCGGAGTCGTACCTTGGCGACGAGGTGGCGGAAGCGATTGTCACGGTTCCCGCGTACTTCAACGACGCCCAGCGTTCAGCAACGATTGCTGCCGGCAAGATCGCCGGCCTGGAAGTTCGCCGAATCATCAACGAGCCCACCGCCGCCGCGCTCGCGTATGGCTTCGAAGAGAAGGAAGGCAAGCGCGTCGCCGTCTACGACCTCGGCGGTGGTACGTTCGACATCTCGATTCTGGAGATCGCGAACGGCGTGTTCAGTGTGAAGTCGACCGCGGGCGACACCCACCTCGGTGGCGAGGACTTGGACAACGCACTGGTCGAGGAGCTCGCAGACCGATTCCAGAAGAGCAGCGGGATCGACCTACGCACCGACCGAGTCGCGCTTCAACGCCTCAAGGAACAGGCCGAGAAAGCAAAGCACGAGTTGTCTTCGTCGTTCGAGACGGAAATCAATCTGCCCTTCATCGCATCGGATGAATCCGGTCCAAAGCATTTGGAGACGAGGCTCAAGCGAAGCGAACTCGAGATTCTGGTTTCGGAGATCATCGACAGGACGCTAGGACCTTGCCAACAGGCCCTCGAAGACGCCGCCGTCAAAAAGGAAGACATCGACGAGATCCTACTCGTGGGCGGACAGAGCCGAATGCCGTTGGTTCGATCTAAAGTGGCGGATTTCTTCGGGAAGGAGCCACACAAGGGCGTCAATCCCGATGAGGTCGTGGCGATGGGCGCGGCGTTGCAGGGCGCGGCACTCGCTGGTGAGGTGGAGGAAGTCCTGCTTCTCGACGTCACGCCGCTGAGCCTCGGCGTCGAGACCGGCGGTGGGGTGTTCCACAAGTTGATTCCTCGGAACACCACAGTCCCCACCCGCGCCAAGGAAACCTTCACAACGAGCGTCGACAATCAAAGCTTCGTTCCGATTCACGTCCTGCAAGGCGAACGTGAAATGGCCGAAGACAACAAGTCGCTGGCGAAGTTCGAGTTGGCCCCGATCCTGCCGGCGCCAAGAGGCGTGCCTGAGGTCGAGGTGACCTTCGACATCGACGCCGACGGGGTGGTGAACGTCAGCGCCAAAGACTTGGGAACGAGCCGCGAGCAAAACATCGTCGTCGTGGCGTCGAGCGGGCTCACCGAACAAGACATCGAGCGCATCATCGGCGAGGCCGATGCCTACAAAACGACCGACGAGAAGCGCCGCGACCTGGCTGAGCTCCGAAATGCGGCCGAGGCCTTGCTGTACACGAGCGAGCGCGCGGTGGCCGAGTGTCGCGAGATGGTGGCTGAAGAGGTCGTCGCGCAGGTCGAGGCGGATATCCAGTCGTTGCACGCGTGTGTGGACGAGGCTGATGCCATTGCAATCAAGGACGCGCTCGAAACGCTCGAGCTCAGTGCCTACAAGATCGCCGAATCGATGTACGGCAACGTCGACCTAGAGGCGTCCGGCGAAGCTCAGCCCGAGTCGTGAGCGCGGACGAACGAGCGCGGGCCACGGGTGCAGAGTGGTTGGCGCGAATGCGCTGGGGCGCGTTGGCCATCGAGGCGGCCGCGGTCTTGGTAGCGACGCAGGGCCTCGGGGTCGAGCTTCCCTTCGTTCCGATTTGGGGCCTCGTCGGCGTCGGCGTGTTGTCGAACGTGTGGCTGGCGTCCCGAAAAGACAAAGCCGGCCACCTCGGCGCGTTTTTGGTCCTCGATGTCGTTCTGCTCACGGGCTTGTTGTACCTGGCCGGCGGACCGACCAATCCGTTCAGCATCATCTATGTCGTCTACATCGCCATGTCGGCGGTGATGCTGGCTCCCAAGTGGACTTGGACGATCGCGGGGCTGTCGGTCGTCTCGTTTGCTGCCCTGTTCGTCGTTCACGTCCCGAGCGAGCATCTTGGGCATGCGGGGCACGGCGGTGGATTTCAAACCCACCTCTACGGGATGTTCATCGCCCTGGTACTCGCGGTCGCCTTGATCACCTATTTCGTGAGCCAGTTGTCCCTAGAGCTCCGGCGCCGTGAGCGCGCGCTCGCCGAGGCCGAAGAGCGAACCCACCGCTGGGGAAAGCTCGCCTCGATCGCGAACTTGGCCGCCGGCGCCGCCCACGAGCTCGGTACGCCGCTCGGTACGATCGCGGTGGCCGCCAAAGAGATGGAGCGCCACGCACGCAAGCTGCCGGGGGGCGAGGCCCTCGTGGATGACTCGGTGTTGATTCGAGAGGAACTCGAACGATGCCGTGTGGTGCTGGATCGCATGGCCGCGGCGGGAGGCGAGCACGTCGGAGAGACGCGGACCGCGATCTCGGTCGAGGAGGTGTTCGAGGAGGTCCGCCATCGCCTGAGCCCTGACCAAGCGGAACGGTGGATCACCACGACCGACGTGCCGACCATCGACGTGCCACCCGATGCATTCGTGCAGATGGTCGAGAACATCACCCGAAACGGGTTTGATGCCTGTGAATCCGGTCGCGTCGCGCTCGAGGTGCACGAGATCGAACGAGCGGTCGAGCTTCGCTTCGTCGATGAGGGGCATGGAATGGACGACCACGCCGTGAAACGTGCCCCAGACCCCTTCTTCACGACGAAGAACACCGGCGATCGAATGGGTCTGGGGTTGTTCCTTGCACGGACGCTCGTAGACTCGTTGGGCGGCCAGTTGATCATCGAGTCGGCCGCCGGTCACGGCACGACCGTTCGCGTCGTGCTTCATATAGTTGCACACGCCTCATGAACGACGCGATCGACAGCAGCACCCCTCAGCCATCGATCCTCGTAGTCGATGACGACGAACGCCTTCGATCCCGCATGGCGCGAGCCTTCGAGGAGCGAGGATACGAAGCGCAGCAAGCCGAGGGGTACGACGCCGCAATCCTGATCGCGGAACGCGAGAGTACCGAGTTCGCGGTGGTCGACCTTCGGATGCCGGGCAAGTCCGGCCTTGAGGTCGTTCGCGAGCTGCACCGAATCGACCCGGCGACCAAGATCGTGGTGTTGACGGGCTACGGGAGCATCGCCACGGCCCTCGAAGCGGTCCGGCTCGGCGCGACGCACTACCTCACCAAACCAGCCGATGTCGACGAGTTGATCGCTGCGTTCGGTCGGGGGGAAGATGCGGCCACCGAGGACATCGGGCCAAGCGAGAGCGAGGCACCTGAGACCCCCTCGCTGGCCCGCGTCGAATGGGAGCACATCCAGCGAGTTCTGACCGATTGTGGCGGCAATATCACCAAGGCCTCGGAAAAACTGGGAATTCACCGGCGTTCGCTACAGCGGAAACTGTCGAAATTCCCGATGCCTCGCTAGCCCACTGCGACGATTTGCCACGTACACCGCGGGGCTTCCCGTACCTAAGCTCCGGCGGTGAAGGAATGTTGGCTGATCGTGGCGCTCCTCGCACCGCTGGGGGTCGCTGCGGAGGCTTCTGCGTGCGGAACGTGCGCGGTGGGCGATCCGACCCTCACCGTCGTCGGCTTCGAACAACCCAAAGGCCAGCGTGTGCGCACCTCGGGAACGATTCGCCATCGGAATGACCGCATCGGCGACCCCCAGGTGGACGAGCTCCTGCTTTCTGAGCAACGCATGGAGCTGGCGGGTGCCTACTCCCCAACCGACCGTTGGACACTGTCGTTGATGATGCCGCTGGTCCATCGCCTGGTGAGCGCAGTCAACCTCGCGGAGGCGGACATCTGGGCGCCGGGCGATCTCGAGTTCAGGGTTCGCTCTGTCATTTGGCGCGACCGGAAGTTTGCCCCGCGACACCTGGTGAGTCTCGTCGGCGGTCTGGAGTTCCCGACCAGCTCGATCGAGCGCGACGCGCAGGGCGTCCCCATGCCCCTCGAATTTCAGGCAGGAACCGGCTCCTGGGATCCTATCGCGGGAGCGTCTTACACTATGTTTTCCGATCCTTGGTCGGTCTATGTCTCATCGACGGCGATCTTCCCAACACAGGGGACGGCGGACACCAATGTGGGCATCAGCTTCCGTCAAACCGCGCTCGGGCAATTTCAACCGTGGCACTTCCTGGCTTTCCAAGTCGGCGCCGAGTTCAGACTCGATCAACCTGGGTACATCCAGGGTCTCCGCGACCCAAACACCGGTGGACACATCACCTACGCGACGTTCGGTGTGATCGGTTTGCCGCAGGACAAGATACTCCTTCACCTAACCACGGCGGTGCCGATCATTCAGCGCTTGGACGGCAGCCACGTGGAGGGTCTCGCGATCACGGCAGGGTTGGTCTATGAGATCTAGTCTCGCCATCGCGGTCGCAGCACTCGGAATCATGTCGCTCCCGCAGTGCATGCGCGTCACCGACGGAATCGAAGTCGACGTCGCATACCAGCCTGCAGCAACCCCGGCGCAGGTCCGAACCGACATGGGCTACCGCGTCCGACTAGAGCGAGCGCTCATCGTGGTGGGGCGGGTCGAGCTGGTCAGGTGCGACAATTTTGTCTCGGAACTATGGGAACTTGTCGCACCGGCCCGCGCAAGAGCGCACGAGTTCACGAGCCCAACCAGCTTAGGTGTCCCCTTGGTCATTGATCTCGTCGAGAGTTCAGGTGCGGCTTTGTTCGCCGGGACCCTCCGGCCACCGCCGGGTCGGTATTGCGGGATGCGCGTCGTCGGGATGCCCGCCGACCAAGATGCCGCCGGATTAACAGACCAAAACCTTGAAATGATGCAGCACAGCGTCCTCATTTCAGGACAAGTCGAGGACGAGACGACAGGCGAGCAAGTTCCGTTGGTCGCCGCGATCTGGGAGGTTCTCGAATGCGAAATGCTCTTCGACCGACCCCTCGTATTCGACGGGCCCGTCCTCGAGAGCATCGCCATTCGAATCGACCACACGAAGTGGTTCGATGGCATCGATTTTGCACTGCTTTCACAGAGCGCGGTGCAACAGAAGGTAACCGAAAACGTACGGTCGTCGTTGCAGGCCATTCTTCCCAACTCAGGGACAGACCTCTAGAGACCGCGGAGAAAAGACAGATGAAGCAAGTAACACTCCTCTTGGCGGGCGTGCTCGCAATCAGCAGCTTGGGTTGCGGCGACAGCGGCTCGACGACTCAGGCCGTCGCGATCGACTTCAGCGCGATGGTAGGTTCCGAGGTATTCGAGTGCGGGACCACCTACGACAACCTGGGCGTGAACGACACGTCTCTCGAACTGAGTGACTTCCGCTTTTACGTGCAAGACGTCGAGGTCAAGAACGCCGATGGCGACTATGTCGCGGTTGAACTCGATGTGAGCGACTGGCAAGTCGAGAACGTCGCCCTCCTCGACTTCGAGAACGGTTGCACCGATCTGGGCAACGAGCCCATTAACGCCGTCGTGGTAGGCACCGTTCCGTCAGGGGCGTACGACGGGTTGCGCTTCAAGATGGGCATTCCCTTCGACCTCAATCACGACAACCCCGCCATCGCGCCACCTCCCCTGAATCTCACTTCGATGCACTGGAACTGGCAGGGCGGCTACAAGTTTCTCCGCATCGACTCCGGAACGTTCAGCATGACCGACTGGCGCATGCATCTCGGGAGCACTGGCTGTAATGGCGACCCGATCGCCGGCGGCACGACCGAATGCGCCGCCCCGAACCGAACCGAGGTCGAGTTCGATTCGTTCGACGCGGCCAACGACACGGTGGTCGCAGACTTCGCGGCCTTGGTAGCGACCGCGGCACTCGACGTGAACCAGCCGATGACCCCAGTGGGCTGCATGGCGGGTCCCAGCGATAGCGATTGTGCGCCGCTCTTCGACAGCCTAGGTCTTCCGTTCGACGGTTCGCAGCCCAGCACCCAAGCGTTCTTCTCGGTCGAGTAAAACCTCCTCGACCGAAGAATGATCCCCGGATCCACTCCAATGAAACCCATCCAAACCATTCTTATCTTACTCCTCGTAACGGCCGGATGCGGCGGCAGCGACGCCGCATCCGAGCCGGCGGCTTGGGGC
>RCNB010001831.1_pt1 | contig 13256 bp, 11 predicted proteins | sample 2041321 | NCBI WGS metagenome assembly RCNB01 (sample SAMN09708232, study PRJNA481090) | Marine sediment metagenome, whole genome shotgun sequencing project. | reverse complement strand
TGCAATCGCCTTTAATGTTGTCCCCGGGCCGAGCAGATACAAGGTCTCCTGGTCCATTTGCCCGACAAAATACGCGGCGATCTCTTCTTTGCTATCTATGGCAGATCTACTTGTGCTCGATGCCGCTTTGCCTGACTGGAGGAAGCTCCGGACATTAGGCACGATGAGATAGCCATACAGCTTGGAAGCCAATCTGTCCTTCCTGAAGGCATCTTCGTCTATATCCAGGACTTCTCGTTCCGTCACATCGGTGCCTTCAATGAAGGCATCAATCATCTCAGCCGCTGCTATGGCGCTTACCGCAAACACTGAACTGAAAACTTTGACTCCAGCAGGCACTCCGACAACGGGTATTTTGGAATCAACTGCATCGTATACATCTCTCGCGGTTCCATCTCCGCCAACGAAGATCAGCAGCTCAATTCCACTGTTTACCATCTTTCTGCTGATTCTCTTTGTCTCCTTTGCTGAAAACTCCTTGCTTACCTCTCCTGTCACAGTGAATGGAATATCAAACTCTTTTACGTACTTTGCTCCCATCTTGCCAGGTGCAACAAAAAGTGAGATTTTGTCTTTATTCTTGATATGGGATAGTAGAGTTTTCGTCCTCTTGGGGGTAACCGGCTTAGCACCAAGCTCTAATGCTTTCTTATACATCCCTCCGTCGGTTCCCTTGAGGCCGACGCTGCCACCCATACCCGCCACTGGATTCACAATCAAACCTATTTTGTGCTTCATCTTTTTCCCTTTTCTTTCATCTTCTGCGCTCGTATTGCATATTTAGTGTCTACCTAACTTTGCAATACACTATCCACATCAATTCATTAAGCAAAAAATATGCCAGTACATTGAGTCTTAATAACTGATTTAATTTCAATAGGTTAATCATTTTTGTGCTTGAGGAATATTGTGATCTACATACGAATTTAGAAAAACTTCGAAGAATATTTGATAAAACTTCAAGTTTTCTGTAATTTCAGCCTAGCAATAATAGCATTTGTCTTCCTTAATATCTCTAATTTATTGAAAAAGATATACTTACTTGAATCATTCTCCATTGGCACACTTCTTGCCTCTATTATGAAAAAAGAATAGAGTAGTATACGAATTAAAGGAAGAATGACAGAACAATAGGAATGGTGATGAAATGTATAATTACTCCAAAAGAATCGATCCTTTTACAGGGGAAGAATATCTTGAGGTCCCTTATAAAGGCATTTTTCTAACAGAATCCCCCGTTTACAATAAGGAAACAGCATTTCCGGAAAATGAGCGAAATGCATTGAATCTGACCGGTCTTCTACCGGATGCCGTTTCAACTCTGGAAACACAAAAAGAAAGAAATTATGAAGAATTTTCACGGCAACAAAATGAAATTGAAAAGTATATATATTTGACCTCATTACAAGATCGAAACGAAACAGCATATTATTCCACACTTGAGGACCATTTGTCGGAAATGCTGCCGATTGTATACACGCCGACAGTCGGAAAAGCCTGCCAGCAATTCAGCCATCTGTACAGGAGACGTCGCGGACTTTACGTTTCTTCAAAAAATATTCAACATATCGACTCAATTCTGGCGAACGTGTTGTTTTCGAATATCTCACTCCTCGTGGTTTCGGATGGAGAACGAATTTTGGGACTGGGAGACCTTGGTATGAACGGCATGGGAATACCCATAGGCAAAATAAGTCTCTATGTTGCAGCCGCCGGGATACATCCTGCATTCACTTTGCCTGTATTTATTGATGTCGGCACAAACAATGAAGAACTTCTAGCCGATCCGCTATATCTTGGACTCAGACAAAAAAGGCTCACTGAAAAAGCTTACGATGATATCATCGAGTCATTTGTTTCTGGTGTACGCCGTCATTTTCCAGGGGCTTTATTGCAATGGGAAGATATTGGTAAAAACAACGCCTTCAGACTTCTTGAAAACTACAGAGAGAGAATTTGTTCCTTTGACGATGATATTCAAGGCACGGGAGCAGTTGCTTTGGCTGTGATCCTTTCTTCATTACGAATAAAAAAACAAAAATTGGCTGACCAACGAATAGTCATATTCGGCCAGGGCCAAGCGGGGACAGGCATTTCCAGACAACTACTGAACGCTCTTCAAGAGGAAGGTCTGAGTCTCCAAGAAGCAAAGGAACGGGTCTTTGGAGTAGATAAAGAGGGGCTTTTATTGGAGGGAATGGCAGTAAGTGACTGGCAAAAAATGATGGTTAAAGATCGATCTTTAGTGTCCGATTGGAAACTTAACGATACGAATAAAATAACATTGATGGATACTATCCGAAATACGGAGGCCACTGTTCTTATCGGAGTAACCGGTCAATCAGGCGCATTTACCAAGGACATACTTGTTCAAATGGCAAATAACACGAAATTGCCCTTGATAATGCCTATTTCCAATCCGACCTCCAAAGCGGAATGCACACCCGAATTCGCTTTTCAGGCAACGCAAGGAAACTGCCTTATCGCAACAGGAAGTCCATTTCCCCCTGTCTTCTATAATGGGAATGAAACAACGATATCCCAATGCAACAATCTCTTTGTGTTCCCTGGAATGGGGCTAGGTGCTCTGGTTTCCGGCACACCTAAAATTACAGATAATATGTTTTCTATGGCAGCCCGGGCTTTAAGTGATTTTGTGACAGAGGACCAACTTGATCGTAAGATTTTGTTACCATCGATAGAAAATATTCGTAACGTCTCTGCAAGAGTCGCCTTGGCTGTGGCCAAGGTAGCAAGGGACAGCGGACTCGGTTTACGCAAGGATGATGACAGCTTGAGCAATATGATCCGAAAAGCTATGTGGACACCGAAGTACCTGCCCTATCGATATGTGAAACAAGAACCTATGTTTTAGGATTTAATTTGAGACCAGAAAGGAATTACAAGATATGAACGCTTCCCAAAATCAATCAACTCAAACAAAAAATATTGGTTTTATTTCAACCCGCATTTCGGGCACAGATGGCGTATCCTTGGAGATCAAGAAGTGGGCTGATGTGCTAAAGCGCAATGGACACAATTGTTTCTATTTTGCCGGGAAGCTGGACCGGCCTCCTGCACAATCCTATCTGATGGAAGAAGCTCATTTTGAACATCCAATAGTTCAAGAAATCGGGAAAGATGTATTTGGCAAAAAAACTCGCAAGCCGGAAACATCAAAAACAATTCAGCTTGTCAAAAACAGATTAAAAGATGCACTTTATGATTTTACGAAAAAGTTTAATATAGACCTTATCATACCTGAAAATGCCTTGGCTATTCCATTGAACATTCCTCTAGGAGTTGCCATTACAGAATTTATTGCCGAAACTAGAATTCCAACAATTGCCCATCACCACGACTTCTATTGGGAGCGAATCCGTTTTTCGTTAAACGCCTGCCAAGATTATTTAAACATGGCGTTTCCGGCTGATTTGCCCTCTATCCACCATGTTGTGATTAATTCGATAGCCTCTGAGCAGCTAAGCCACAGGCATGGAATTTCTAACACGGTGATTCCAAATGTATTGGATTTCTCTGAGGAGCCGCCAATTCCGGATCATTACTGTGGTTATTTAAGAGAAAAAGTAGGATTGGAAAAAGATGACCTTTTTATTTTGCAGCCTACTCGAATCATTCCCAGGAAATGGATAGAGCGATCCATCGAAATTGTTAAATATCTGAATCTGCCAAAACCTATTCTTGTGATCTCCCATGCAACCGCTGATGAAGGCGGCGATTATTATCAGCATGTTCAAGATTACGCCCTGAATCTCGGTGTAAAAATCATCACAATCGATCATTTGATCACAGAAAAGCGATGTGAAAATGAAAAAGGAGAAAAAACATTCACCATTTGCGATATGTACCAATGTGTAGATTTGATTACTTATCCGAGTAGCCATGAAGGCTTTGGAAATGCATTTCTTGAGGCAATATATTATAAGAAGCCGATTATTGTGAACCCCTATTCAATCTACGTTGTGGACATCGCACCAAAAGGCTTTGATGCAATCCTTTTTAAAGGATTCCTCACTTATAAAGAAGTTGAAAGGATTGAAACTATATTAAAAAATGAAAAAAAATTAGTGGAGATGGTGGACAAAAATTACACACTTGCCAAAAAATACTATTCATACGAAGTGCTGGAAGAAAAACTGATGCCAATCATCCGGACATTTTGGTGATGGAAGAAAAGAATGGGAGAAAAAAAATGAAAAAAAATGAAAAAAAAATACCTTGTAATGTTTGTAAAAAATTGATTCCCAAAGCAGTCGCACTCCATCCAGAAGGACAAGATTACGTCCTCTACTTTTGTAGCACAGAATGTATGGATTATTGGCAGGAAAAGAAAGAGAAAAAAAACAAAAGAATCGGAAATGAATGACCTGAAAATTGCGATTCTTCACTACTCCTGTGCACCCGTAATCGGGGGAGTTGAAAAAATTATTCATGAACATGAGATATTGTTCCGAAGAAATTTCCATCCAGTTAAAATATTCGCTGGCAGTGGTGAACAATGCACAGACGAATGTAAAGTAGAAATCAATCCTCTTCTGAGCTCCCGTAACTATCAAGCTGATCATTTGCAAAATAATATCTTAGAAAAAAAAGAAGAATTTGACGCAATCACTGATGAAATTTACGATTATTTAGCAAATGCTTTGGATCAGTATGATATTCTCATCGCTCATAATGTTCTCACAATGCCATACAATTTACCTCTGACTTATGCACTCCACAAAATGGCAGATAGTGCTTGTATCAAAATCGTGAGTTGGAACCACGATTCCCCTTATTTTTACGAGGGCTTCCCAAAAAAAATGCTGGAAAAACCCTGGGATATTCTTAAAAAATACAACCCAAATATTTATTACATCACGATTTCAGATATCCGAAAACGACAATTTTCCTCTCTGTACAGAAATCATATAAAGATCGAAGTCATTCCGAACGGTATCGATCCCATCCAATTTTTCCGACTTGATCCAACCATCAAGCAGCTCATCCAGGACAACAATCTTATGGAAGCTGATCTTCTCATGGGACAGCCATGTCGATTACATCCCAGAAAAAATATCGAACTTTCCATAAGAGTAGTAAAAGCATTACAGGAAAAAGGGATACACGCTCGATTGCTGTGTACCGGCGCTTTCGATCCGCATGAAGGAAATTCTCTTAACTACTTCTATAGATTAAAAAGGATGGCGCAGCAGTTAAAAGTGGAGGAAGATGTTGTCATTATCGCTGAATTTTTTTTAAAAGATGGAATGAAATTGAAGATGGACAAAATTAATGTTCGTGACTTATATCTGATTGCTGATCTATTATTCATGCCAAGCATCTCAGAAGGGTTTGGAGTTCCCCTATTGGAAGCGGGAATAAATAAGCTTCCAGTTTTCTGCTCTGATATCCCTTCGTTTCATGAAATCGGAAGTGAATATGCCGTCTACTTTTCTCTCGATGAATCGCCTGCAGAAATTGCAGATAAAATTCTTAATTATTTCAATTCTTTCCAGCCTTACAAGATGTATCGTCACATAAAAAGTCAATATTATTGGGACGATATTTATAATCAGAAACTCTTGCCCTTCTTGCAAGAGCTCACCGCATGAGTCTCACATTCTCGCACTTCTTTATAAGCTTTTCCCACTTCTTATCTACTTCTTGCTGAATATTTTCTATTTCTTTCCCGGTCAAATGACGAAATCTCCCCTGTAACTTAAGAAATTCAGAGATAGGTTTCTTTTCTTTCAATTTAATGTTCAAGACATACTTTTCGCCATTTTCCACTTCATAAAGAGGAAAGATGGCATTCTGCACGACCATCCTTGCTAGCTTGACTGTATCCTCAGGCCGAGTTTTCCATCCAGTGGGGCAAGGAGCATAAATGTGAATGAATCGAGTCCCTTTGAGCTCTTTTGCCTTTTTGACTTTCCGGAATAAATCCTCGGGGTAGCCGATGCTTGCTGTAGCCACATACGGAATCTGGTGCGCTGCCAAAATAGCCACAATATCTTTTTTTGGTCTGTCTTTAAAATGCCGAACAGGCGTGGTCGTTGTCCAGGAACCGTAAGGAGTGGCAGAACTTCTTTGAATTCCTGTATTCATGTAGGCTTCATTGTCATAACAGATGTAGATGATGTCGTCGTTCCTTTCAGCGGCACCTGAGAGGGCCTGGATACCGATATCAAAGGTTCCTCCATCTCCAGCCCAAGCAACGACAGAGGTTTCCGTGTCTCCCACCATTTCCAATCCAGCCTTTACCCCTGAAGCAGAAGAAGCTGCGGTTTCAAAGGCACAATGAAAAATCGGGACTTCCAAGGAAGAATAAGGAAACGGTCCGTCAATAACGGACCAACAGCAAGCAGGTATACACAGGATAGTCTTTTTCCCCAAGGCTTTTAACGCATACCGCATAGCCAATGCGGCACCGCATCCTTGGCACGCGAGGTGGCCAGAATTCATAAGCTCTTCTTCAGGAAGTGATAGCTTCATCGTTTTTGCTGTATTCATTGTCTCACTCCTGTCCAAACGATCTCTTCTTCAGGATTGTCTTTATCAAGGGTATAACGGGCGATTTTTTTAAAATCCGAAGGTGTAATATCCCTTCCACCAAGCCCTGCTACAAATCCGAAGAGTGGCAGGTTTCCATTTTGACCGTATAGAGCTGATTTGACCTCCTGGAAGAATATTCCGTGGTGACCGTAAGATATATTCCGGTCAATCACAGCTATTTTTCGAGCGCGTCCGAGGATGTTACGGATTTTTTCGAAAGGGAATGGCCTAAACACTTTGATCCTCAAATTCCCAGCCTTAATCCCTTCTTTTCGAAGCTCATCCACTGCCACCCTCGCCGTAGAGCCCATGGTACCTGAAGTAATCAGGATTAACTCCGCATCATCGCAGAGATGCTCTTCCATCAACCCCAGATAGCGTCCAAATAGTCTCTCATATTCTTTTCCTGTTTTTTCTATCAGATCGAGAGCTTTTTCCATCTCTTTTTGCAATTTATACCGCAATTCAAAATAATAATCTGGAGAAGTGAGCCCTCCGAAGGCATGCGGATCATCCGGAGTGAGTTTGATTTGAGGTTTAAAGGGAGGCAAGAATTTATCCACATTTTTCTGCTCTGGAACATCAACAACTTCATAGGTGTGAGAAAGAGTGAAGGCATCAAGAACAACCATACTCGGAATGAGTAGATTTTCAGAAACTTTGAATGCCTGAAGCACCGTGTCCAACACCTCTTGATTGCTCGAGCAATAAAATTGGATCCAACCAGTGTCCCTTTGGGAAAGACTATCGTTTTGATCAGACCAAATGCTCCACCCCGGAGCCATGGCTCGGTTTATCTCGCCCATGACTACAGGAAGCCTTGCTCCAGAAGCCCAGTGGAGAAGCTCATGCATCAAAGCCAGGCCTTGGGCCGAGGTGGCCGTGAACGTTCTTGCCCCCGCTAAAGAGGCGCCAATACTTGCGGCCATGGCCGAATGTTCGGATTCCACTTTTATGAATTTGGCATCTAAAGTTCCATCGGCACACATTTCAGAAAGGAGCTCAACGACCTGGGTTTGGGGAGTTATGGGATAGGCCGCGATCACCTGTGCTCGACCAAGTTTAGCCCCATAAGAGAGGGCGTGATTTCCCATGATGACTTTTCTCATTTTTCCTCCTCGACCATTTTGATACATTTCGGCGGACAATTCTCCGCACAGATGCCGCATCCTTTGCAATAATCATAATCAATAACAGGAAATTCATCTTCGATGAAAATGGCCGCATCCGGGCAGAATTTCCAACAGATTCCGCATTGGATGCAGTTGTCGAGGTCAATAACGGGTTTGATGTTCCGCCAAGCCCCAGTTTTGTTGAAACGCATCGAGCCAAGAGACATAGGCATCACAGGAAAGTCTTTTTGGGAATGAAGAATGATTTTTTTTGATGTGTTTTTCTTTCTCATGGTCCACCTCATCAGGTATGTAATCGATGATTGTGTTGTTTGTTTTTCCGTTCTTCCATTGTCCTTTGTCCCTTTAGTTTTTACGTTCATGTATGCTTCTTTAGCAGCATCTGCATTTTCTTCAGGTTTGCTGGGCACACCCGTCCGCACAGCGTCAACAACAGATTCGATTTTCGCAAGCCCAAGAATCTTCACAACTGCTCCCACGGTAGCTGTGTTTACGATAGGAGCGGCCAGCGTTCCGAGTTTATGTTTTATCGCGATTTCTGTGGCGTTTATGGTGGCTGTTTTGAATTTTTTGGAGAAGTCCAGCTCCTCAGGCGACTTGTCACTATTCACGATGATCCAACCGCCATCTTTCAGCCCTTCCGTAACGTTTATATTCTCAATCAGAGTCGGATCCACGACAACAACATGGTCGGGCCTGTAGATCCTGCTTTTGTCATAAATAGGTTTATCATCGATACGAAGAAAGGCAAACACAGGCGCTCCTCTCCTTTCTACGCCGAATTCGGGATAGGCCTGGACATATTTTCCTTCTTTGGCGATGGCATCAGCCAGTACTTTTGAAGCAACAACAGTCCCCTGCCCTCCTCGTCCGTGGAATCGAATTTCTACCATTTTCACCTCCTAAAAGTGCTTTTTTCAAAACTTTTGATATTCTCAACATCATTCAAAATTGCCTAAGAAAATATATCGGCAAGAAATATGCCAATTGAAGGGAGACCGAGCAATTGATTTTATTACAGTAAGTTAACTTAATGTGCGCTTGCAGGAAATCCCATAGCCATAGCAAAATTCAATAAATGTAGAAATTTTTCTAAATATTTTCTTGAATTTTCTCAAAATTTTGTTGGATGGAATGATTACTTGACAGCATCCCTAATGATAAATTATTGAAAATGTTGAAATTATTCCTATTGCCCCAAGATGGCACAATATTTGCTCCTTTATATCTTAGGATTATGCAGAAGAAAACAATAAATATTATGAGTGAAAAGCAAAACGGAACTGAAATCGATCATTTCATTTCAGATGAGCAAGATCAGGGCTACTTATATACAGAGGAAATCAAGAAAGCTTTTCAGAATGGAAAAGAGTCCAAAAGGAAAAGGAACAAAGGGGTCATTCTCGATGGCCTTGAGACAACTACAAATCCTGTGAAACTCTATTTTAAAGAAATGGGTGATATCTCGCTCCTCACACGGAAAGAAGAAATAGCTTTAGCAAAAACAATAGAAAAAGGAGAAAAGACCATTATAAAAGCCCTCTCCAAGACCAGAATGGCGCTTAATGAAGTTTTTGCAATAGAGGAGAGGATAAAGAAGAATCCAGATATTATCCCTGATATATTTGATTGCACCGAAGATATGGCACAAGGAAAGTTAAAAGTAAAGAAAAAGAATGTCTTGGAGAAGACAAAGGCTATAAAAAATTTAGCTTCTCAACTAGAGAATATTCCTGATAGAGAAAAAAATATTTTTGCCCGGGGGCGTATCATTATACAAATTAGCCGGCTCATCAGAATGCTTAACATTTGGCCTAGTCATTGGGCAAAAATCATCGAGGGACTGGGAGAAAAACTCAAATCTGTTAGCAGATTAGAAGAAGTAAAAGAGGAGCTCGATCTATCTTTAAGAAAAACGCGTAATAATAAGAAAAAATCTGAACTTGTACTAAAAATAAAAGAAATCAACAAACTTCTTAAAGCATGTCAAGAAGAGATCGGAATGAATTCTGATGGGTTAAGAAAAATCCAACGTGACATAACCAAAGGAAAAAAAATATGTGAGCACGCAAAAAAAGAACTGGTGGAAGCCAACCTGAGATTAGTGATTTCTATATCCAAAAAATATACTAACTGCGGACTTGAATTCCTAGATTTGATCCAAGAAGGAAATATCGGCCTAATGAAAGGCGCTGAGAAATTCGATTATCGCAAGGGATTCAAATTTTCAACTTATGCAACCTGGTGGATAAAACAATCTATGATCCGCGCCCTTGCTGAACAAACAAGGACTATAAGAATTCCAGTGCATCAGGCAGAATCGATAAATAAACTTAGGAAAGTTTGCCGATCCCTTGTCCAACAAACAGGAAGAGCCCCTGCATGTGAAGAAATTGCAAAAAAGATGAATATGCCTGTTCATAATATAAAAAAAATCATAAAATTCTCACAGGAACCCATATCACTAAATATCCCCATATCTAATGAAGGAGACGCCCATTTAGGTGATTTAATCGAAGATAAAAATGTGTCCTCACCTTTAGATTCAGTTATTCGTTTAAGTCTGAGAGAGCAAATCGAGAAAGCATTAAATACTCTTACAGATAGAGAGGCAGAAATCTTGAGGATGAGATTTGGTCTACATGAGGGCAATGAATATACTCTCGAAGAGCTTGGCCAACGGTTCAATCTTACGAGGGAACGAATCCGGCAAATCGAAGCAAAAGCCTTGAGAAAAATAAAGCAATCTAGCCCGGCTCATCAGCTTAAATCGTTTGTATCCCACAACTAAGATTGACTAAAGATTAGAGTTTTTTCTAAATATTTTCTTGAATTTTCTCAAAATATTATTGGATAGCTTAAATATCTGATGGCATCGGTGATGATAACTTATTGATATTAATTAAGTTATTCCTATTCCCCATTGATGGCACGCTATTTGCTCTTTAATATTTTAGAATCATGTGGAATGAAACAAGAAATGAGACTCATAAATGTTTAAACATAAATTAAAAGGAGGAAAATCATGGCAGTAGAAGCAGAACAGATAGAAGGTTCACAAACAATAAAGAAAATAAAAAATAGACTACTTGTATTGAGCGGAAAAGGTGGAGTGGGGAAAAGCACTGTTGCAGCTAATCTCGCTATGGCTTTTGTCCAGAAGCAGCTAAATACTGGGCTGTTAGATACAGATACACGGGGTCTAAATCTAACAAAAGCGCTAGGAGCTGAAGACAAAAAAATGAAGTTTTTTAGTTACGGCACAAAACCTGTGAAAGTTAATGATCATTTGAAATTAGTATCCACATCTTTATTTCATCAAGATCCCTACTTCTCACTCATATGGCAAGGGCCCATGAAGATGAAAGCAATCCAATACTGTTTATTAGGTATGGAATGGGGAGAACTCGATTGGCTTGTTATCAACTCTCCTCCAGAAGCAGGATATGAACACATTTCTATTGCTGAATTGATCCCTTCAACTTATGCAATCATTGTGACCACTCCTCAGGAAGTCTCTTGTACAGATACACGAAAAGCTGTTGCTTTTGCCAGAAGACACAATCTGAAAATACTTGGGATCATCGAAAACATGAGTGGATTAATCTGCCCTCGCTGTGGAGAGAGGATTGACATTTTCAAGGAGGGAGGGGTTGAAAAAGTATCAATTGAATTAGGAGTTCCTTTTCTTGGAAAAATTCCTTTAGATCCTCAAATTGCTAGCTCAGAAGATAACGGGAAGCCATTAGTCGCTGCACGACCAGATTCTGAATCAAGCAGAGCCATCATGGAGATTGTCGAAAAAATCATGAATAAAAAAGTTCATTGAAAAACGATGGATTCACTTGTACCTATTATTACTTTGGGAGGTATGGGTTTCCTCTTTTCTCTTGGACTCGTGTTCGCCTACAAGAAACTGATAGTTTATGAAGATCCCAGTGTTGACCAAGTCTTTGAAATTCTGCCTCAGGGAAACTGCGGAGCCTGTGGATACTCCGGCTGCCGTGCCTTTGCAGAAGCAGTAGTTAAAGGCGAAGTTACTCCTGATAAATGTCTTGTCGGTGGAGAGAATGTAGCAAATAATATAGCAGAAATTTTAGGGACAAAAGCAAAAGAAATTATCAAAAAAGTCGCACACGTTCACTGCCGGGGGACACCAGAGACAGCAAAATCGAAAGGAATTTACCTGGGAATTCAGTCCTGCGCGGCAGCTCATCTTATAGGGGGGAACATACAGTGCTCATGGGGGTGTTTGGGCTTAGGAGACTGTGCTCACGCTTGTCCATTTGATGCAATATATTGAACGAAGAAAATCTGCCGGTTATATTAGAGGACAAATGCACAGGATGTGGAATATGTGTTGAAGCTTGTCCCAGGAATATTATTGAGCTACATCCTATCTCTGAAAAAGTATTCGTTTTTTGTCGCTCCCAAGACAGAGGACCATCATCAAGAAAGGTGTGTAAAAATGCTTGTATTGCCTGCGGGATCTGTACAAGAGCATGTCCTGAAGGAATCATCCTACAAAATAATCTTGCTAAGATTGTCGATCATAAGAAGATTACCCCAGAGATAATTCTTGAACTCGAAAAATGCCCCACAGGAGCCATTGGATGTATAAAGGAAACTAAGAAAACAACGAAGGAATATCATATAAATTTGTAGAAACCAAAGAACCCCCTGCTATTTTAATTTCAAATTCCTAATAAAATGTTGTATCATGAAAAAACGAGGACAAAGAGTGGTCTAAGGGGGATAAAAATCCTAAATGAGTAAAAAGCATATTTTATCTCCCAAGACACTCGAGCGAGTCGAAAAAATAAAAAATGCCGACATCCTGGTTGGAATTCCCAGCTTTAACAACGAAGAAACGATCGGCCATGTGATAAAAGCCGTTCGCTTGGGTCTTCTCAAGTTCTTTCCAAAACTCAAAAGCATCATTATTAACTCTGATTGTGGATCCACAGATAACACAAGAAAAATCCTTAGTAATCACATGGACGATTATCAAGAGCTGGAAACTATTTTGATCGCTCATGAGATGCATCCATACACGCGGAGCCTCCAAATTCCCATCCAAGAGATGATTACAACTTTCCGAGGTCCACCAGGTAAGGGAAAGGCATTCCGGAGGATTTTTGAAATCGCTCACAAGCTGAACGTTAAAGCTGTTGTTGTAGTTGACTCTGACCTTCGTTCCATAACGCCCGAATGGATTCAACTCCTTGCAGCTCCCATTCTATATAAAAATTTTGACTACGTCACTCCTCTTTATGCCCGTCATAAATACGACGGGACCATAACAAATTCCTTGATATATCCACTGACTCGAGCCTTGTACGGGAAGAGGATTCGGCAACCAATCGGCGGCGAGTTTGGATTCTCTACCAATGTCCTCAACCACTATATGGAAAAAGATATTTGGGACACAGATGTCGCTTATTACGGGATCGATATTTGGATGACTACAGTTGCCCTAGTCAACGGATTCAAAATCTGCCAATCATTCCTTGGAGCTAAAATTCATAATCCTAAAAGTGTGACCACACTTCCTCCGATGTTCAA
>RCNB010001830.1_pt1 | contig 13263 bp, 7 predicted proteins | sample 2041321 | NCBI WGS metagenome assembly RCNB01 (sample SAMN09708232, study PRJNA481090) | Marine sediment metagenome, whole genome shotgun sequencing project. | reverse complement strand
GTTGCTTCCTGGCAGGTGCGAAACGCCGGTTCCGCCGAGGCCTCAATCGAATCAGAGTTTGTCGCAACGGAAAAACTGACGGCCGACGGCTACCCGGAGCTGGTACGCGGGCACAAATTACTACTAGACGCGTTGGCCAGAGAAATCGCAAAAAAAGCTCAACCGCAGCTAAGTGATTGAGCTTATTCGAATGCATACCTATCATGGCTTCCATGATCTTGGCTTCTTGCCTCGGTCACCTCTTGCGAAGACAGACCGCGATTCGGGTGAACTCCGTACTATTTGATTGCTTGCACGCGACCCTGCCGGGCCGTGCGCATGACCTTGCGTCCCCAGGCAGCGAGGCTGTCAAAGTAGACGTACAGTGCCGGCACTACCAGCAATGAAACGAGCGTCGAGAAGGCCAAGCCACCGATAATGGCTCTGGCCATTGGATAATACGGCGGGCCATCTCCACCCACCTGGGTAGTCCCCATCGCCAGCGGCATTAACCCAACGATGGTCGTCGCAACAGTCATCAAGATCGGTCGCAAGCGGTCACGGCCAGCGATCACGATTGCTTCATTCCGAGCGACACCTTCCTGACGCAGGTTGTTGATGTGATCAACGAGCACAATACCGTTGTTCACCACGACCCCTATAAGAATCATGATACCGATCATGGCCATAAAGGAAAACGTCGTACCGGTCGCTGCGAAAAACAGAAATACGCCGAAGATGGAAAATACGATGGAACCAAGAATGATGGAGAACGGCAAAATCAGGGACTCGAACAAAGCTGCCATGACGAGAAAAATGCAGGCGATGCCCAATATGATGTTAGTTGCCATCATATCGGCTGTTTCGTCTTGTCGCTCGAAGCCGCGACCCTCTTTCCAGCTGTATCCCGGCGGCAATTGCATCTGATCCAACAGGCTTTTTACTTTTGGTCGTATGTCTTCAGCGCTGAAATCCTCTTCGATATTCGCCGAGAGAATAACGGCAGTCTGCCGATCAGTACGTCGGATGCTATCCGGTGATCGACCCACACGCAGGGACGCAACCGCGCCAAGCGTGATGCGACGGCCGTCCGCTGCATACAGTGGCAGGTTGGCTAGCTGTTCAATACTCTGCTTGTCGTTTTCGCGAAATGCGAGGCGCACAGCAATCTCGCCGTTATCGTCGCGAAACTCCCGTAGGTTTTCGCCACGCATAGCGGTGCCAACAGACTCGGCGATTTCCTGTGTCGTCAAACCCACATTCGCTGCCCTGACGCGATCAATGCTAACGCGAATTTCCTTATTACCGGATTCGCCGTCGCTGACAACATCCTTCAGGCCCTCGATACTCTCAAGAGACCGAGCAATATCAATCGAAAGCTCATTCAAAACCTCAGTCGAGTCGCCGCTTATCTGCACGGCGAAACCGTCTCCGCCGCCTTGTTGCTCAAATGAAAAGCTCGGCTTGCCAATCGCAATCTGCGGCAGATCTGCTTCGATCCGTGCGATAATTTCCGAGGTCGAGAGCGTCGCGTCGTCTTGCTTGGTCAGCAACAGCGTTGACTCCGCTCTGCCTTGATCGTAATAGCTGTAAACGGAACGAATATTGAATTCGTCCTGACGCGCGTACAAATAATCTTCAACCTTATCGACGGACTCCTCAATTCGCTCCAGAGAATGCTGTCCCTCGACGTGGTATGGCATGAACAGACGACGGCCAACATCCTGGGGAAACATGTCGAACTTTACGAGTTCGAGCGCCATTGGCAACACGCCAATCACACAAACAAGGAAAATGCCGAGCGCCGTCCACCATCGATGTCCGAGAATCCATTTAAGGCTAGCCACATAACGCGAGGTCAAGCGTGACATCCAGGCGCCCGGCTTCGGCTCCGGTGGGACAGCAATGCGTGCTGCCAGCATTGGCACCAGCGTCTGCGCAATGATTAAGGAGGCGGTCAGAGCAACAATAATGGTAATAGCGACGTGCGAGAGAAAAATGGACATGTCAGTCTTGGCACCGACAATCATTGGTGCGAACACTATGATGGTTGTCGCCGTACCGGCCATAACAGCAACCCCAACTTCCTTTACGCCGCTGATGGTCGCCTCCATCGGCGGCTTATCCGGATGATCGGTTCGGTGGCGAAAAATACTTTCGGTGACGACGACTGCGTTGTCTACAAGCATGCCGACCGCAAGCATCAGACCCATCATCGACAGGATATTCAGCGTCAGTCCGGCGAAGTACAGCGCGCCCAAGGTAATCAAAAGTGAAAATGGCACCGATGCTGTGACGATCAACGTCGTTGTTACCTGACGTAAGAATAGATACAGCACGATAATCGCAAGCAGACCACCAAGAGCACCCGCACTGAGCAAATCACCGAGCGACTCCCGCACGGCCTCGCCCTGGTTATCCAGGGAGAAAATCTTTATGCCCTGCATGTCTGGCAGCTTGCCGATTTCCTCTACTTCGGCGATCACTCTATCGGTTACATCAACCATATTCGCGCCGGTCGCCCGACTGATGGCCACGCCGATCGCGTACTGCTGATCCAGGTGCCGGCCGTAATTTCTATCAGGAGTCCGCATTTCGACATCGGCGACATCGCTCAGTCGCAAACCACTACTGTTCAGGGTCAGCTTGGCAATATCGGCGAGCGAACCAAACTCGCCGCTCGGTCGAACGCTGAAGCGTTGATCTCCAGCCGTAATTTTTCCAGCGCTGACCGCGAAATTGCTACTCATTAACAAATCACGAACAGTCGCAATATCGATACCATGCGCTGCAAGCTGATCCGGTTTCAGAAGAACTCGGATCTCACGCGGATCAACTCCCTGTAAATCAACGCGCGACACTCCTTCAATTCTCTCCAAACGGCGAGTCATCAGGCGATCGAGCATTTCGTAGCTGTTGGACAAGTCTCTTTCAGATGAAATTCTAAGCTGTAATACGGGCTGATCGCCCAGTGACCCCGTAAAAACCAGGACCCGGCGTATGTCGCTCGGTAGAAGATGGCGGATGCTATCAATCTTCGCCCGCGCCTCTATGCCCTTGGCGCCCATGCTCTCGTCCCAACCAAATTGCAAAAAGACCTGCGCCTGATTTTCCTCCGAGGTGGAGAACATTGTCTCGACGCCCGAAAGCGTTGCCAACGCCTCTTCCATCGGCCGCGTGATTAAGCGCTCAACTTCCTCCGGCGTCGATCCGTCATACGGGACTTGTACAAAAATTCCCGGAAATTCTATGTCGGGAAATTTTTCCAAAGGTAGTAGTTTGGACGCAAGCAGTCCGATTAACGCCAAAGCCACAAATATCACCACGGTCGTAACCGGTCGGCGCAATGCAACTTCAGTATGTTTCATCGTCTGTCCATCAATGAGTAAACTACCGGAATCACTACCAGCGTTAGCAGTGTCGAAACTGCGAGGCCACCGATAACGGTAATTGCCATCGGTGTGCGTACTTCAGAGCCCTCTCCGAATCCCATCGCCATTGGAAAAAGCCCAAGAATAGTGGTCAGTGAGGTCATCAGGATTGGCCGCAGGCGAGACGTACCTGCTTCGAGAATCGCCTCTATACGTTCCTTACCCTGAGCACGCAATTTATTAATCAAGTCGACCAGTACAATCGCATTGTTCACGACAATGCCCGCCAGCATGATGACGCCGATAAACGCCACGATATTGATCGTTGTGCCGGTAATAAAAAGTGCGAGCACAGCGCCGACCAGGGCGAGTGGAATCGTAAAAAGAATTACGAAAGGATGTATCAAGGATTCAAATTGCGATGCCATGACCAGATATACAAGAAATATAGCGAGCGCCAATGCAAATTGCATGGACTTGAAAGACTCCTGCATTTCCTCGCTTTGACCAGAGACGATTGCGCTGATGCCCGCCGGAAGCGGCGTTCTGGCAACGATTTCGCCGGCCTCCAGCGCAGCCGCGCCGAGATCACCATGGGCGAGATTCGCAGAAATTATTGCAACACGATCCTGAGCAACGCGACGAATCTCCGACGGACCTTGCGAGACAATAACCTCAGCGACTGCATCCAGAGTTACGGGTCGCTCAGATTGTGGATTAACGATAAGGCGGCGAATTTCTTCGATGCTGGACTTGCGCGAGTCTACGCTGCGAACGAGCACGTCGATCTTCTTGTCGCGCCACGTGTATCGAGTTGCCAGCTCGCCGCGCACGTTAGCGACTACTCTATCCGCGATGTCGCGGACTGAAAGGCCGAGTTTCGCTGCACGTTCCTGATCAAAAATGATCTGGATTTCCGGGTTGCCAGTTTCGACGGTAGTCTTAATGTCCGTAAATCGATCGGAAGCAGACATTGCCTCGATGATGGATTGGCTGACCCTTGCCAGACTCGCAAGATCGTAGCCGGAAATTTCGATCTGCAACGGACTGGAAAATGACATTAACGACGGCCGGGTGAACTCATACTGAATACCCGGAAGCGTCGACAATTCGGCGCGCATCGCCGCCATCGTTTCGTTCTCCGCCTCGCGACTTGAGCCCGGCACAAGTTTTATGCTGAGTGTGCCGGTGTTATCGCCGGCGTCGACCGGATTTGCATCGAGTCTGTTGCCAGTCCCGGCGACAGAGAAATTGAGGTCAACGGCATCAATCTCGGCGGCGACCCGTTGGACTTCCTGAATAGCCTTGTCCGTTTCGGTCAGTGGCATACCTGGAGGCAATCTCAGGTTGGCCGTGAACTCACCTTGCGAAAACTGCGGAATTAACTCGGAGCCCAGTCGCGGAACCAGTGCCATTGTCGATACGAATAACAACAGGGAAACGAAGATGACCGTCGCACGATGTTGCAAAGACCAGCGCAACACACCTGGATAAATCGCTGTTGCTATGTTGTTGAAGCGCTGAAACATCCAGGTCGGCAACCACAACAGAATCCAGAATAGTTTTCGAATGGCGAAGAAAACGAAGCCAAACATTCTCACGACAAAGGCAACCGAGCGCGTAAACCAGTTGGCGGGTCGCGCATCACCACCGTCGTCGTAGCGACTCTGTGCCCCGAGCGATGCGAGCATCGGAATCACGGTAAGTGCAACCAGCAGCGAAAAGATAAGTGCGAAAGTAACGGTCAGCGCCTGGTCTTTGAAAAGCTGGCCAGCGATACCGCTGATAAATACCATCGGAAAAAACACCGCAATGGTCGTCAGTGTCGAAGCCAGCACTGCTCCTGCAACTTCGGTCGTGCCGTTTTGGGCGGCCTCGACAATACCATCGCCTTGTTCCTTTTTACGCACGATATTTTCAAGTACAACAATAGAATTATCGACCAACATACCCACAGCCAATGCGATACCACCGAGTGACATGATATTCAAAGAAATATCATTCATGTACATCAACAAGAACGTACCGATCACTGAAACCGGAATCGCAATTCCGACGATGGTTGTAGCGCGAGCGTCCTGCAGGAAGCCATAAAGTACTAAAATCGCGATCAGGCCACCGAGAATAGCCGCCAGACGCACATCCGAAACAGCCGATGAAATAAAGGTTGATTGATCATATATGGTAACCAGTTCAATTTCTTCAGGCAGCGTTTCTCGCAATGCTGCCAGTCGACCTTCAACGCGCTTGGCGACTTGCACCGTATTGGCGTCGCCCTCCTTGTAAATCGCAAGCTCGACCGACTCCTGGCCTTTGACACGGGTTATCGCTTCGCGATCTTTGTAGCCTTGTTCAACAGTGGCAACGTCACGCAAGTAAACCGGCTGGCCTTCAACATTGGCGACGATCGCACCGCGAAACTCGTCGATAGATTTAAACTCGTTCAAAGTTCTGACGAGAAAGCGCTGATTTCCTTCTTCCAGGCGACCGCCGGAGAGATTCACGTTCTCGGCTCGTATGCGCTCCGCGATTTGTTGGATGCTGATGCCGAGCTGCGAGAGCTTTTGCTGATCCACGCGAATCTGTATTTCGTCTTCCAGGCCACCACTCACTTTTACCGCAGCGGTGCCTTCCTCAGCCTCGAGCTCAACTTTGATACGATCTTCGGCGAGACGCCGCAAGGCTTTTAATTGTGCCTCGGAGGAACCGGTCGCGGCGTCGTCAGTGTATAAGAGACCAAGCCGAACGATAGGTTCAGACGAAGGATCGAATCGCAACAACAAAGGTCGACTAGCCTCCAGCGGCAGGAACAGGACATCGAGTTTCTCTCTGACGTCCACCCCGGCGAGATCCATGTCGGTGCCCCATAGAAATTCAATGGTTACATCTGCCTGGCCTGAGCGGGATACCGATCGCACCAAGCGCACGTTTCTGACAATACCAACCGCTTCTTCAATTGGCTTGGTTAGCAGGTTTTCGATCTCGACCGGTGCGGCGCCGGTTAACTCGGCACGAACAGTCAATGTGGGATAAGAAATGTCGGGCAACAAGTTCAGGTTAAGTCGAGACAGCGAGACCATGCCGAACAAGACGATGGCCGTCATCATCATGACGATGGTCACGCGCCGCTCGGTTGCGATTTCAATCAGACGACGCATTAGTCGCTAGCCTCGGCCGGTGCATTAATAACGATCACTTTCGCCTCGTTCTTAAGGCCCACATGACCTACAGTAATGACATTCTCACCGTCGGTCAGCCCGGACGTAATTTCGACCATGCCTTCACTGCTGAAACCGGTTTCAACCGCTTTGCGAATACCGACTTCGTCTTCGACTACGAATGCAAAAGTACCGCTGGCAGTTTCGATGACCGCACTACGGGGAACCTGCAAAACGTTTTCGTGTTTGTCGTAAACAATACTCATGCGGCCAAACATTCCCGGCTTGATGTTGTGTTCCACACCACGCAGTTCGATCGTCGTTTTGAAGGTGCCGGTATCTGGGTCCACCACAGGACTGATGCGGGTTACCGTTGCGACGACCGGTGGTCCAGAGAGCGCATCGATTTCGATAAGAACGGATTGCCCGGCAGCGATCTGCCGAAACTCACGTTCGGGAACAAACATATAGGCGACCAACGGGTCAAAACTGGTGACCCTAAAAACCGGATCGCCAGTATTAATCGTATTGCCCAATTTCAGATAACGCTCGGAGATCACACCGGCAATCGGCGCGCGAATTTGTGTGTAGTCGAGTTCGAGTTTGGCGAGATTATAGGTCGCCTGAAGTGCTTCGAGATCGTATTGAAGTTTCTCGAATTCGCCCTCGCTTATCAGGCCTTTGTCCTGCAATTCTTCATTACGCTCAAAATCTCGTTGCATTTTTCGGAGCCGCGCTTGCGACTCGCTTAGCTCCAAACGCAGGCGATCTCCGTCGAGCGTTGCCAACACCTGGTTCTTCTGAACCATGTCGCCTTCTTCAACGCGTAGTTCGCGAACCTCGCCGTCAACCTTGGCAATAACGTCTGCTTCGGCGAAAGCCTCTATGGGTGCGGTACCGGTGTAGGTCGCGTAAATATCGCCGCGACCAATAGCCGTCGTTTCAACAGGTATGGGAGGACTTTCATCCTCTTCGGACTCCTCATCTTCACCCTCGGCGCCCGGTTGGCAAGCACCTAACAACAAGACGCACGCGAGTGCCGCCGAGCCAACGCGAAATAGCTTCATTTGGAGTCCCCTTATCCTTCTGCGGTCGATTCTTCTAAGAACCGCGGCAGAAATTTTTATCAGCCCGAACTAGATTAGCCTGTGAATCCGTCCAATTCGAAAACACTGGCAAGCACTTTGCTGCCATCACGCAGGCCAGAGTGTCCGACGACGACGACTTGATCATCATCCTGTAACCCGCTCAGGATTTCTATTTGTCCATTCTCTTCGATTCCCGTCTCAATTTTACGTCGCAAGACCTCACCATTCTTAACGATATAGACGGTCGACACTTCATCTTCATCAAGCAGCGCATTCGCGGGAATGACCAGTGCATTCGTGTGTTTCTCATAAGCGACCGTGAACCGACCAAACATGCCAGGCGCGAGACGGCCTTGCTTGTTATCAATAATCACCGTCGCGCGGAAGGTGCCGTTGGCTATGTCGATTGTTGGGCTAATGCGAACAATAGTTGCGGGGAATTTCGAACCTGGCATCGAGGCCACGGTTACGATCGCGGGATGACCGGCGCTGAATTTCGCGAGTTCTGCCTGCGGGATTTGCAGTTGCGCCATCAACTCTGCTGTTTCGGTAATGCGAAAGGCAACGTCGCCGACCGCGAGATTCTGACCTGGCTTGATCTCCCGCGTAGAAACTACGCCAGTGATCGTCGCGCGAATTTTTGAGTAGTCGTAGTTCAGGCGTTTGAGGTCATAGGTCGCCTGCATCGATGCAAGATCGAACTTCAGGCCTTCATACATTGAAGAACTAACGAGGCCACGCTCATGCAAGTCTGAATTGCGCGTGAGCTCCTTTTTTGTACGCTCAAGGTTGGCTTTGGCAACGAGCATCTCAAGACGCAGGCGCTCACCATCGAGGCGTGCAAGTATCTGGCCAGCTTCGACGCGGTCACCCTCTTCCACGGTCAACTCGACAACTTCTCCGGCGACGCGTGCCATGACCGGAGCGTCATAGTCCGATGTTATAGAAGCGTTGACTATATAAGTGGCATTAATGTCCGCGCGAGACGGCTTAGACGTTTCGACCGGTACGGGTGTGGTCGCCAGGGTCGTTTCAGATTCTGCGACTTTAGCCTCGCCAACTCCACAGCCGGAAATCAGGGCAGAACTCACTAAGGCGAAAGTAACAATGGTGGCAGGAATAGGATTCAGGGTTTTCATGGCTTTATGGCTTGACCGAGTTAGTGTTGTAGTGAAGTATAACACTAGATCGCTGTAACGCAAGAAGCTGCTTCGCATTTGCTGGTCTGAAACAGTATTCAATAAAAACAACGACTTAGCTAATTACTTCAAATGACCACGATGGTCACTCAACTATTAGATGCATGCAAGGCGCATTTGGATTGCTTCTCATCGGGTCAAATTGAAGGTTCACAAGTCGGTAAGAATTACTCAGGAAGGACAGGCTGCTTTCGGCCAGAAGCGATTTGGGACGCATGCTAGGATCGCCACCTGATTTTCGAAACACAAGAGTACTCAATGAAACGTCGATACAAGATCATTAACGGCTTCCTTGCGGTCCTGAGCGCGGCCGTTCTCGCCCTCGCCTTTACGATCAGCTTCACGTCAGACTGCGAGCCGCTACCCAGCGTCGCTGCCGGCACCGCTACCATGAAGGCGGTCGTATCGCGTTGCTATGGTGGGCCTGACGCACTTGAGTACGTCGATGTTGCGAAACCAAAACCAGGGCCAAAAGACGTTATCGTCAAGGTCAAGGCTGCCGGTGCGAATCCGTTGGACTACCACTACATGCGCGGATTGCCCTACCCGATGCGGCTCTCCTCCGGGATTGGCAGCCCAAGTGATCAGCGCATGGGTGTCGACTTCGCGGGAGTTGTGGTTGAGACGGGCAATGAAGTAACGAAGTTTGCGGTAGGCGATGCCGTGTTCGGTGGGCGTAGCGGCGCCTTCGCCGAATATGTGGTGATCCCGGAGGACCGCGCGATTGCGGTGAAACCCGACAACGTCAGTTTCGAAGCCGCCGCTGCCGTACCCATTGCCGCGGTGACTGCCCTGCAAGCACTACGCGACAGCGGCAGGTTGAAGTCTGGTGAAAAAGTTCTGATCAACGGGGCATCGGGCGGTGTCGGAACCTACGCGGTTCAGATCGCAAAGTCCCTCGGCGCCGAAGTGCATGGCGTTTGTAGCACGCGCAATGTCGACATGGTGCGTGCGCTCGGTGCCGACCACGTTTTCGATTACAAAACGGAAAACTACACCGAGAGCGATAACGAGTACGACGTGATCATCGACATGGTGGGCAATCACAGTCTGACCGCGAATCGTCGTGTACTCAAACCGAAGGGACGCATGGTGCTCGTCGGCGGCCCGAAAGGAAACTGGATCGCGCCGATATTGCCACCACTGAAAGCAGCCATACTCTCGCAGTTTATTGACCAGGAGATCGGCATGATGCTGGCCGCGTTATCGGGTGACGACCTCGAATATCTTGCTGGCCTGATGGCTGATGGCCGCTTGACATCACGCCTTGACACACAGTATCCGTTGAGCGATACCGCTGAGGCTTTGCGTTACCTCGAAACCAAACGCGCCCGCGGCAAGGTGATCATCGCAGTCGATTTGTTATCCGAGTAAGAAAGTTCTGACCCAAACCGCGAATATTATCGACGTGCTTTACCTGCCAGGTAAAGCGAGTTAGTCGGAGAAGCAAGCCTCGAGACGCTGCGCCGTATAACGTGGATCGTTGAGGACCGCGCCATGTCCGGAAATGGACGCGCCATCGGCGTCGCTATAGGGTGCGCCGGATATTTCCCGGTAATGCACATCCTGCACCAGGCCGAGCACAGCATACGCCGCAACGAATGTATTGTAGGAGTTGTCGTCAATCGAGACGAAGGCACGGATATTGGCGGTATCCACGGCAACTGAACTGTCGAGAAGCCAGTCGGCAACGCCTTCGGACGGAATAGTAGGAACAGTATCGGGAATGTCGTAGCCACCTGCCAGCAAACAGGCGTGCCCGGCAAAGAAATACTTAGAGAGGTACAAGGCATGGGTTGCGCCTTGTGAGTGACCGCCGACGCTTAGCGATGGCCAGTTTATGCTTCCGTTTGTGACCACATCAAAGGGGAATTCAAAGCCTTGAGTTTCAAGATAGTCGACTAGAGTTTCGAGCCGGAATTCGATGCCATCTGCAATCGGTACAGCAACCACGCTCGAGACATCGGTGCCGATGATCTTTTCCATCCTCACGTCACCGGAGCAATTATCGACACCCAGATTAGCGACATCTCCGCATTCATCAATGTTCACCGAGAATCGATTGTGATACGCGAGTTGAATGGTGATAAACCCGGCCGTCATGGCTTCGTCCAGAAAAGGCCCGTTGCCAAAGGCATCAGAAAACTGATTGTAGGGCCGCCCGTAACTGCCCGTTAAGTGGACATAGACGCCCTTAATGTCGGTCGTAGATGGCGGAAAAGCAACCACGTGATAGCCGAAGCCGAGAATCGGGTCACCGGCATTGCCGTTACCATATGAGTCACGCGTGTTGGCGTCGAGTCTGGAGGGTTGGATGGCACAAATGAGTCCGCCGTTCGCTGACGTGCTGGTATCACAGATTGCGGCTGACGGCTGCTGGTAGACGTAATTAACGAGTGGTGGAGTGTTGTCGCCACCGTTGCTACCACCGCCGCCGCAGCCGGTGGCGAACGCCAAAAATAGGACAAGCAATGCAGAGTTTCTTGGCACGCTGGTACTCCTAACGCCGCAACGAGTAGATAACGCCTCACATGATAAAAGCTTGACTCGTTACATTGTGTGGATTGGTCCACAATTACGGCACGATTGGTGATTTTACCCGCAGTATACTCACCGTATGAAAGTCCAGGCCCACCACCGCCGTGCTATCGAAAGGCTTGCCAGTGAATATCGGCAAGACCCAAACTTTAGTGCCCTGATAATTGGTGGGTCAGTGGCGAAAGGTTGTGCCCGGCCGGACTCGGATGTGGACTTTCTGATCGTTGCGACTGACGAAGAGTTCACTCGGCGCAGCGCGAAGAACGATCTATTCATCAATCGCACAGACCTCTGCGACTACGACGGTGGCTACGTTGATGGCAAGATCATCAGTCACTCTTACTTGGAAGAGCTTGCCGATAGAGGCAACGAGCCGTCGCGGGCCGCGTTTGAGGGTGCGTTTGCAGCTTTTTCTCATCTTCCCGACCTCGACACGCTGCTGAAAAATATTTCCGTCTATGCGGAGCATGACCGAGACCGCCGGATCAAGGTCTTCTATAGCATGGCGTTTATCCAACACTGGCTGATCCACGAGGCCTTGCGCCACGGTAACCGTTACACAATTACACGGGCCGCATCGCAACTCGCGTTATTCAGTGGGCGATTGATTCTGGCGCACAACCGCACGCTGTTTCCGTATCACAAGTGGCTAACGCGCGCCTTGGAATCAGTCGAGGAAAAGCCTGACGGACTATTGTCGAATATCGACGCTCTTCTGGAAAAACCCAACGCGGAAAACGCCGATGCTTTGTTCCAGAGTGTCCGAGGATTTCGTGACTGGGGCGTCAGTGACATTGAAGCCTACACATGGTTCATGACCGAGGTCGAGTGGGCCTGGATGAGTGGCACAACGCCGATGGAAGATTGGTAAGCGATCCGACCGTCTGGTTCGAAGGATAGTTGTTACACGACGAACAATGATTTGATACGCGTTCGGGTAATTGAATAGATAGATTTCTGAAGGCCCGTTCGTTCGAGACGATGAAGCATCATCTTCTTCTGAATCATGTCGTGCCGCACCAGCTCTTACACATATTCCAGGTCTTTTTGTCGCTGTGCGATGAGTAGTAGCTAACCTGTCAGTAGCGGGTAGACTTAGCAACCTTCGCTAGTCTCTGCATGGCAAGAACCTATGCTGTCACCTCTTCGGAATTTTAATCGACGAACAACAGTCGAACTGCTGCGGCTTGCCCTGCCCATGATCGTATCGCAGGGTTCCTTCGCAGTCATGATCTTTACCGACCGTTACTTCATGTCACAAATCGATCCCGCCCATATGGCAGCGGCGCTGGGTGGCGGTGTGGCGTCGTTCTTCTCGTTTTGTTTCTTCATTGGACTGTTCTCATACGCGAACGCACTCGCCGCACAATACCTTGGAGCTGGTGAGATAGAAAAATGTCCGAAGGTCGTCACCCAAGGGTTGATCATGACAGTGATGAGCGTGCCGTTTCTGACACTCATTACGTTTCTGGTCGCCGGAATTTTCGAGGGCATGGGGCACGCACCGGCGCAGGTCGAGCTGGAGCGCACCTACTACTTGATCCTGATGTCGGGTGTGCTCGTGACGCTGGCGAAAGTCTGCATCTCATCGTACTTTGCCGGCATCGGCAGAACCCATGTCGTCATGATCTGTGACGTGTTTGGCCTGATCATCAACGTCCCGCTCTGCTACGCAATGGTGTTTGGAAAACTGGGTTTTCCGGCAATGGGAATCGCCGGTGCTGCCGTCTCCACTGTCGTTGCCACGGTTCTCGCGTTCGCGTTATTCGTCGCGTTCTACTTTTGCAAGGAGCACCGAGAGAAATTTTCTGTGCTGCAATCGTTTTCAGTCGACGTCAAAATCCTGCGCCGTTTCTGGCGACTCGGCTTTCCATCCGGACTGGAACTGTTCCTGAACGTGGCGGCGTTCAATCTGTTCCTGCTGATGTTC
>RCNB010001829.1_pt1 | contig 13266 bp, 5 predicted proteins | sample 2041321 | NCBI WGS metagenome assembly RCNB01 (sample SAMN09708232, study PRJNA481090) | Marine sediment metagenome, whole genome shotgun sequencing project. | reverse complement strand
CCATTCCAGAATATTCGAAAATGATTGAATACAAAACCGCAGTCCTTGTCGGTGCAGCAATGAAAATGGGAGGGATTATTGCACAAGCTTCAATAAATGATCAAGACCATATTTATGAATTTGGCAAGAATTTAGGCATTGCCTTTCAATTGCAGGATGACTATTTAGATGCTTTTGGTGATCCAGAAACCTTTGGAAAGCAAGTAGGAGGGGACATCATTGAAAACAAGAAGACCATATTATATTTATTGGCGTTGAGATTAGGCAATTCGGAACAAAAAAGAGGAATGTTGGATTTATATTCCATTCAACCCCAAGACCCTAATGACAAGGTAAATACGATTAAAGATATTTTCCTGTTGACAGGGTCGGCAGAACAAACTAAATTAGAAATTCAGAACTATACGCAAAAAGCATTTGACGTCCTTGACCAGTTGAATATATCGGAAACCAAGAAAACTGTACTTCGAAAATTCGGGGAAGGATTAATGAAGAGAGAGGTTTAACGATTTTTGGGATGAATTTATTACTCTTTTCGAACCATTTTGCTAGACTTACTTTTCTTTCTACTATAAAAAACGATGAATAGAATGAAAAGTATAGCGGGGAGTATAACATACCAATAGGGTTGTTTTTCATCCGCGACTTCCATAATGGTTAGTAATTGATTAATTTTTTGATCAAGTAAAATCTGTTTCTTACCTCCAACCCAAGTTACAATTACAGAATCTACTATTTGTGCCTTGCCCAACCCAAAATGTGCGACAACGGTATTTTGCGATAAATGACTAGATCCACCACCATCAATCTCGCGCATCATTTTAGTCTCACCGGTCACAACTTCGACTCTTGAACCTATACCGTTGGTTTCTGCCTTTTCTCCTTTAAGTGCAACTTTTAACCAGTTTCCATGCGGTTTATCATTTCTAAAAAGTTTAGTGACCGATGCTGTGGGATAATCTTTAACGGGTTTTTGATTGACAACCAGTAAGTCCAAATCACCATCATTTTCAATATCAAATACAATTGATCCACGCCCTACTCCAGAATCATTTATACCCGTTACTCGCCCTTTTTCAGTGAACATGGCATTGTCATTCTCAAAATAGAAATTACCCATTGGAGTACAATTCGGATTTAGATCTCCGTTAGAGACATAAAGATCCAAATCACCATCGTGATCAAAATCCGCGAAATTGGCTCCCCAGCTAATCATGAAAATATATGCTCCCAGTTCTTTCGCCCTGTCCACAAAAGGCTGACCAACACCTTGGTTTTCCATCAGCAGGTTGAACTTTATGTTCGTTATATAATAATCTAAAAGGCCATCGTTGTTATAGTCGCCAACGGCAGAACCCATAGCATTTTCTTTAAGATCCATGGCATAGGTTTCACTCAGATCTTTAAAAGATTTTCTTGGATATCTGTTTTCATATAGAAAATTGGGCACAGCCTTATAACCAAAATCATGGTTTACCAATAAGTCTTGATCCCCATCATTGTCAAAATCAGTGAAGAGTGCCCCGAAACCAAATCCTCTATGGTTCAAATCATAATCCTCATAAACATTCTCAAAGTATTTCCCCTCTTTATTTAGCAATAAATATCCTTTGGCTGTTTGATGTGCACTAACGATCGTCGCATCTTTCAATACTCCCAAAGTACCTTCAAATTCAAGAAAATAGTTTCCAACGTATAAATCTGGGTAACCATCGGCATTAACATCCCCAAAACTTGGACCCGTACTAAAAGAATTGAATTGATCCAATTTATATTCAGTGGTCGCATCTCTAAAGGTCATATCCCCATTGTTTAAAAAGAGGAGGTTTTTTGCCCTTGGGATGACGTTGGTGCTATCTATTGTATTTATAGTAGTTACAAAAAGGTCCCTCCACCCATCTCTGTTTACATCTGCACTGACCACACCTTGGGTCACATAGTTTTTGGTGACATCAACCCCAGATTGATTATAAATGTTTTTAAAGGTGCCATCACCATTGTTCAAATACAAGGCATCTTCTCGGGTTCCGCTAGTAAGATAGAGGTCTTCAAAACCATCGTTGTTGATATCGAAAGCAACGGCCCCACCCCCGAAAGTACCTTCATAGACTTGAAAATAATGATCAATACCTGATTGTTCAGTGATGTCTGTAAATGTGGTCTGGGCCCATATTCCAGAATGGAAAATGAAACAGAAAATATAAAAAGAAATAGAATTATGGGATAATTTCATTCTTGAATTTTCTTCCATTTGAGAGTAATTACATTTTGCGCAATTCTGGTTCCTTCTTCCAGCCCAACGGTATTATCCTGTGCAGTATGAATACCACCATAAAATCTGGAATCTGCGGTTTCCTGTGCGGCTTCCCAAAACGAATCGAATGACCTTATTACAAAGTCGGTTTCTCTCACTTCATCGCGTTCTCGACCCTCATGTGCCCTATCAATAAAACCAAGAGTATCACCATAAATATCCTCCAAAGCGACCGCGGCGGCGGCGGCCTGGATTGCGTGACCCGAAGGGAAACAAGGAAATGGGGGGTCTGGCCAAAACGATTCCCATTCCTGGTCAATATACTTAGGGATATAGGTATTGGGTCGTTCTGAGAAAAAATGATATTTCCATTTCCAACAGTTGATAAAAGCATCGGCTACAGATAAGCTTACTTTTGCATAGGCCTCAGCAGACTTTATCAATGAGGGTTGTTCTTTTTCAAGCGCTAAGGTTGCAATGTAATATGAATGTCCCGGAGGTGTAAAGGAAACATCAGGATCATCACCCCACCAAATGGCTGCTTCTTTTTCCTCTTGGGTGAGCATTTGGTCTTTTTCGTATACTTCCAAGAATTCATTGTAATAAGGAGATCCTGCTAGTGTGTCATAAGGAATTATTTGGGGAGTGGTTAATCCCGTATTCTGTTTTAAAAAAGTTCTATTCTCGCCCCAGTGCGGATGCAAAGGTAAGTGACTGAATGATTGCGCAAATAAAGGAGGTTTCCAAGAACCAGGTCTATTCGGATGTACCATATTCTTATCGAAATTGTACAAATAACCCCTATGCCCTCCATCGGTTTTTGACCAATCAAATATGGCATTAGCGATGGATTTCCCATAGGCAACAGAGCGCTCCACAGTTTCTTTGTCTTTATGATTCATTTTAAAATGGTCGTAAATCACACGCTCCAAAGAATCAATGCTAAGCTTATTCTCATCAGAAGTTTGCATATAAACATTCTTTAGAATAGCGGCTTGGGCGGCATTTAATGATAAAACCCAATCATAGGATTTTCCATTTTCAGGCTTGGGTAATTTATTTAATTCATTTAATTGCCCTGCCAGTGAGTTGTGTGATTCAAATCCGTTGACAACAGATTCATACATTGTTAAACCTATATAACCAAAGGCCCTAGAAGCGTAGGTAGGAGAATTTGCCGGTGTATATTGGGTAATGAACAGGGACATCTTCGCCCATTTAAGTGCAACATCTTGCTCGGAGATATCAGGTATTTGTTTTTTTGAACAACTTGAATTGGTTAGGAATATGCAAAGTAAAATGTAGCCAAGATTTCTGATACTCATAATTCTCATGTCAGATTCTTTATTTTGAAAATTGATATGTTTTTAGGGAATTATTATTTATTCCCAAGAATAATTTATCTTCAATTAATAATGAACTTTTTACTGCTCCTCTAATATCCAACCCAGATTCAATCTGATTAATATACTTAAATTCACCTTTGCCATTACCCACTAACAAAGTTCCGAAATTTGCATCAAATTTGCCCAATCTCAACTTAAAAAAGTGGTTATTTCCCAAAAGTAAAATATCGTCGTTTCCATCTTTGTTGAAATCACCGATATTAATAGCATTTATAGGGGAGTATTGTGCTTGTTCAGGTAAAGTTGCAATGGTAAATCTATTTTCTGAAGAACTCAAAAGAAGCGTTGTTTCCATTCGATTTGATGTTAATTTATTTGCATCGTTTAGTTGCTCGGCACTGAATATATCTTCGATGGTGGCATCAGCATAGTCTTTGTAACTTGTAAAGCGAGGGCGTAGGGTTGCTAATTGGCCCAACAATTCATCCCGGGTTAGATAAGGATAACTTGTCCCCTGAATGTAATAGGTAAAGATGGGGTCTACAGAGCCATTTTTGTCAAAATCGTCAAAATACATTGCTGCAGGTTCAGCTGAGGATACCTTAAATTGTGTATTCGTGCCCATATTACCCGCTATAATATCCGATTTACCATCATTATTAAGGTCACTTACCTGCAACGTATTCCAAAAACCACTTAAAGGCTCTTCAAAATAGTTTGATGTTGAATTTTCGAGCCTCCCATTTTCATTTAGAAACACTGAAATAGGCATCCATTCACCAATAACAATTAGGTCCAGGGATTTGTCATTATTAACATCGGCCCAAACAGCATCGGTGACCATCCCTATTTTTTGTAATTCTGGAGCTATTGTATCAGCCTGATTCGTGAAATTGCCTTTACCATCATTGATCAGCAGATAACTAGTAGGTGATTCTGGATATCTCCCAGGGATTATCCTTCCGCCTACAAACACATCCAAAAAGCCATCCCCGTTTATATCATTTGCTGCAACTGTGCTTGCACTTGTAAGCATTTCAGGTAGCGCAGCTTCAGTTTTTGAAAAGCCACCTTGGCCATCTCCCAAATACAATCTGTCTTGTAATAGCTTATCGTTTTCGCTAAAGTTGTGGTACCCACCACTAACTACGTATAAATCTTGATGACCATCATTATTGGCATCAAAAAATGTGGCATCTGAATCTTCACTTATTTTGTCAACATCAAAAGCGCTGTTTATCTTTCGATTAAAACTACCATTCCCATTTTGAACATAAAGGGCGGCAGTTTGACCACTTGACCCACCAATGAAAACATCTTCCAAACCATCATTATTTACATCCCCTTTGGCCATACAAGGCCCAGAATGAGAAGGTTGATTAAGTAATAAGGATTGTCGTTTGAAATCGTTAATGGCGACGTTTTTATGATCAAATGAAATTACTGGTGTAATCTCCCTGAATGTTGAAGTAGGACTGGGTTTTATTTTTTTTAATGCCTGAGCGTTCTTTTCTTTTAGGGTAAGCAACTGATTTGCGTCAACATTTAGTACAACTTGTCGTTTGCCACTATTCCAATCAATAACCAAAGAATCTATTGTATTCTCTTGCCCTAAACCAAAATTCAAAATATTTGAAACCGTGGATAAATACCCCCGATTTGGGTTTTGCTCTAAACTTTGTTTACTGTTATTGTTGTATATGACGACTCTAGAGCCAATACCGGAAGTATTTTTATTCTCTCCCTGGAGTTTCACCTTTAAATAGTTCTTTGCTGCATTTTGCGATTCGTTTCTGTATATAAAAGCGGGCTTATTTATGTTATTGACGATTAAATCCAGATCTCCATCATTATCCAGATCAGCGTAGGCTGCACCATTGCTATTTGCAGTTTGATCAAGACCTAATTCTTTGGTGGCATTTTCAAAAGTGGTGCCTCCAAGATTCTTAAATAGGTAGTTGGACAAATTTGAAGAAGGCATCTGATTAATAATTTCAAGAACATCTTCCCTTTTTAATCTTCCTTTGGTTTGCACATAATTCTCCATATAGTTAATGAAATCCAAATTGGTATAATCCCGATAATAGCCATTAGATACGAAAAGGTCTTTCCATCCGTCATTGTCATAATCGGCCAAGAGCGCAGCCCAACTCCAATCGGTATTGGATATACCGGAAAATTGTCCTATCTCACTAAAAGTACCATTGCCATTATTAAGTTGTAGCATATTGCGCATATACTGATAATGAAACCCCGTCCGTAGATTCAAATCAAATTTTTCATAGTTATCTGGAGCCAATAATAATTTTTGCCTATGATTATCTTCAGGAAGCATGTCAAGGGTTAGAATGTCCTGATGACCGTCATTATTGATATCAGAGATATCGTTGCCCATTGAGAAATGACTTGTATGGCCTAAGCTTTCTTTAAGTTGGTTTGTGAAGGTGCCATTTCCATTGTTAATGTATAAATAGTCGGGAACGGTGTAGTCGTTAGATACATAAAAATCTACCCAACCATCATTATTTAGATCACTTATACCAATGCCTAGGCCATAAGTCAATGCAGAACCACTTATTCCGGCTTTAACTGTGATATCCTCAAAAATGCCCTTATCCTGTTCAAACAAACGCACCCCTTGCAGCGGGTCATCTTTTTCTAGAAATTTTGCGGTACTGACTTCATTGAGCACAGGAATTGATTTGGGATTATGATTCAATAAAATCATATCTAAATCACTATCATGATCGTAATCCAAGAAATAGGATTGATTACTAAATGCGGGACTCGCCAGGCCTAAAGCTTCGGCTTTTTCTTCGAAAAGAGGCATATTATTGGCGTCATTACCTTTGTTGATAAATAATTGGTTTTTTCTTTTTTCTGCGGGTAGCGCACCAGAATAACATAAATACAGATCTAGTTTGTTATCACCGTTTACATCAGCAGCAGAAACACCTGTTTTCCATGGGCCCGACCTCCCTGATATTTTGGAAGTTTCGGTGGCATCAATAAACTTAAAATCTCCCTGATTAATATATAGTTTATTTTCACCCATATTTGAGGTGAAATAAATATCCACTAATTCATCACCATTGAAATCACCAGTTGCAACACCCCCACCATTATAAAGGTATTCGTACATCAGTACATTTGCATTCAAGCCCTCGGTAAGTGTATTCTCAAAATGAATATTGGTCTGTTCTTTGGGCATTAACGTAAACAAAGGGGGTGAAGAAGAAATGTCCGCTTTTACTTCAATATTTTTTTCATTTTTACAACTAATTATAAGGAGCGTCACTATTGAAAAGTAAAAAAATTTGTAAGGAATGGAAGGGTAGTTCATATGTACTATAAATGTAAAAAAAAATCCATCCTATAAAGGATAGATTTTTTTTAAATCTAGATATTGTTGCTTTTAATTGTATCCCGGATTTTGGGTTAATTGATCGTTACGATTTAGTTCAGCACGGCTTATGGGCATAAAGTACATTTTGTCTACCCAGGTTCTTGTCTCAAGTTCTGTATTGTCGATAGGGGCATAGCTGTAATCATAAACTGTTTTATCATGTACATAAGGCACATTCGCGCTTGCCCCAGCTTTTAAGGTCGCCTCTGGGATGATTATCTTAATACCCCTGCCTAAAGTTGTTGGTGCGATCATCCAACGACGGGCATCATGATAGCGATGTTCTTCATAAGCCAATTCTACCCTACGCTCATTGCGATAACGATCCCTAAGGGCATCACCTGAATCTGTAACTGCCGGTAGACCTACTCTAAACCGTATTTTATTGAGCCAGCTAATTGCTTCACCTTCATCACCAGTTTCAATGGCAGCCTCAATATAGTTTAATGCAACCTCTGTGTATCTAATGAATGGCCAAGGAATTACTTGGGCACTAGATTGGTTGTCTACCAAAGCTGGATCTGGATCTATGAATTTGCGAACATAATATCCGGTTCTACTTCCGTTCCAGTCCTCAACTACAGATTTTCTTGTATCAACTCCATTTACGACACCACCGGAACCATCATCGTAGGCACCTGTTTGTATTTGATCTACGGGATCAATACTGGCAACATCCGAAGGACGGGGCTTCCATGGTGCGCCATCGTATAATACGGTTGCATAGAGTCTTGGATCGCGGTTGGCATACGGATCAGCGGCGTGTGCAGGATTGTTCCAATCAAATTTAGAACCGTCCATCATTTCATAATCATCGACCAATAGCTGAATCGGCGTATTACCAGCCCAATTATGGTAGCCATTAGGACCATTGTTAATTCCTTGATGTATACCACCTAGTGGCCAATCGCTTTCGCGAGTAAATAATGGAGTATGGCTCCGTTCAAATAATAGTTCGGCCCTGGCTGCGGCATCCCCGACAGAACTACCACCACCCAATGCAATAGACATATAGTTCATTTGGCCTTCCTCAGCGGACACAGGTGCAGCTAATTCAAATTTATAACCCGTGGTAGCATCCAATACGGCCTTAGCAGCTGATTTTGCCGCATTCCAGCGTGCCATACGGTCACCTGTGGTATAGGCAACCAATTCCAAATTGGCATAACTGCTATGTGCTGTTGATTTAGCACTGGCAGTTGGACCATCTCGAAGGTCACTGGCTGCATAGACTAATATCCGTGATTTTAATGCCAAAGCACTTAGTTGGTTTGCACGACCAGGTGTTTGGGGTTTGCCATCAAGCAAAGAAGCTGCCATATCCAAATCACCTACCATATAGTCCACATTATCGGAATAGGTATTACGGGCCACAGCGTAGTCCTCATTAAGTTCATAGGGTCTGTCAATAATTGGAGCACCACCATAATAGCGTACCACTTGACTTTGATAATAGGCACGTAAGAAATGTGCTTCTCCCAATAATCTGCTTTTCAAATCATCGTTATCAAAAGTTGCTTCCGGCAATTCCTTAATAGCAATATTGGCTTGTCTAATAGCCAAAAAGAGTTCATCCCACTGCGGAATAATATTAACGTTACCGGTAGTGGTTTCACTTAATGTGCCTTCATTGATCACATTCATTCCCCTACCTGAATGGGTAAACATTGCTTCGTCTGTTAGCGAAGCAAGTGACTCTTCCTCAAACCCCCCGTAGTTCAAAAATGAATATACATTAAATACGAAGGCTTCCGATAAAGCACCATCTGACCATGTGGCATTCGCAGACACTTTATCTAGCGGTTTAGTGTCTAAAAAGTCATTGCTACATGATGCCAGCACGACAACCGCTACCATCGAACAAAATGTTAATAATCTTCTTTTTTTCATAACTGTTTTTTTTAAAATGTTAAACTAAGTCCTGTATTGATAATTCTGGGCTGCGGGTAGTACTGACCGTCAGTTTGTGTGGCTTCTGGGTCATAAATCTTGTATTTGTCAAAGGTAATTAAATTTGAACCACTTACATATACCCTAAATTTTGATAGACCAAATTGTTCAATCATTTTTAAAGGGAAATTATAAGCTATTTGTAAGTTCTTTAAACGCAGATAATCTTTTGAGAACAAATAATAGGTGTTATTTCCAAAAGTGCCTGGGTTTGTATAGTAGGTATTGTTCCTACTGGCCAGCCTTGGGTGTACACTGCTCGGATTATTAATACTCCATCTATTGTCATGGCTATATTTCAAATAGTTTCCGATATCCCCAGATTCCGTTCTAATAAAGACAGAAGATCCTGTTGCTCCCTGCAAAAGAAGGGATAGGTCAAAATTCTTATAGGAAGCGTTGAAGGTAGCACCAAAGTTAAAAGTTGGTGTGTCATTTTCTTCTAAACGCACACGGTCATCACCATCAATGACCCCATCCCCGTTAACGTCCTTGAACTTTAAGTCACCAGGCTTTAAATCAGGAGTTACTCCGCTATAATCCAAGGTGTTGCTGGCAATTGCAGCTTCGTCCAAGAAAGCCCCATCTGCCTCGTACACTAAATACGAATTAATAGGTTTTCCTTCTTGCAGTTGATATTGCGGGGCACCTGGAACCTCATCCAAGAAAATCACTTCGTTTTTTGCCTGGCCCCCATTGACACCAAAATCCCATTTGAAACCATCTTCGTTCCCTCCATAATAATTAAAGGCAAATTCATATCCTTTATTTTGAACCTCCCCAGCATTTACAGGAGGTAATAAGTTGGCAATACCCGAAGATCCCGGAGTAGATCCTGTTTTTTGAATCAAGATCTGGTCCCTTTTGTTCAAGAAGTATTCTAGTGTAAAGCTTAATTTTCCATCCAATACGATACCATCAAGACCTACATTAAAATTATTTGCCCTTTCCCAGGTAAAACTGGGGTTGGCAAGGACTGTCTCCTCTAAAGTGGTCACTACTTGTCCATCAATAGGAAATTCGTTAAAACCATAGGTTGATAAAAATGCAAATTCCTGAAGATTGTTGTTAAAAAATACTTGGTCATTTCCCATTTGACCATAGGATGCTCTTAATTTTAGGTAATCAATTCCCTTCACATCAAACCAATCTTCATTGGTCATGTTCCAACCGACCAATACCCCTGGGAAAAACCCGAAACGATCAGCCTCTGGAAAAATATAAGAGCCATCATACCTCCAAATAAACTCCGCTAAGTACTTTTCCTTGAAATTGTACTGAAAACGACCGTAATACCCTAAACGAGACCGGTTGTATGCGCTTCCAGTAGCGGTTTGGGTCGCTCCACCGGCAAACAATTGATCAACAGCATCTGAAATAAACTCCCTTCTAAATGCCGAGATGAACTCTCCTTTGAATATTTCCTTGGTAACACCCGCCAAAACATTAAGCGTATGATCACCAAAAGTGCGGTCATAATTCAACAAGGCTGTTAAGTTGGTATTCAAGATATTGGAAGACTGTTGTAATAATCTGGGATCCGTAAAGTTAGACCGGATTGCTCCATTGAGTACTGGAACGCCAGTTGCAATATAGTTGTCCTTATCAAGGAAAAATAGCTCCCATGGGGTGTCCCACTTTTTTCGTCGTATTTGACTTTGATCTACACCTGCCATTAAGGTTAACTTTAGACCGTCAATCCAAGGATTTGTAATGTCAACGGACCCTGTTAATTGCAGATAATCTGTTGGTTGTTTGTCATAACCCGTGGCATTGGTAGTTACCACAACAGGTTGTTGTCCGTTTTCAATATCCGGACCTGGTTCCCCAGTGGGCCAAATAGCCGGTTCATGAGGTTTTCCGCGCATTAACATTCTAAAGATAGCACCGGACCCTTCGGTCGGAAAAGTTCGATCTTCCTTTCTGTAGGCCATGCCCAATTTTGTGCTTATGTAATCGTTAATTTTTACATCAGTATTAATTCTAAAATTGTACTGTTGATATCTGTTGGCCGAATTTTTATAGTAGGCGTCCTGATCGGAATACCCTAAGGAAGAATAATACTTGACGTTTTCACTTCCGCCACTGATAGATAGGTTATGCCTGCTCTGAGCTGCCCATTCCTTAAAAGTGTCTGCAAACCAATCAGTATTAGGGTAAAGCCATGGATCTGAACTTGTCCTATGACCTTCTACTTGATCAGGTTGGAAATTGGCACCTACAACTTCGGAAGTACCCGGTATTGTATAACTCCCTGTAGATTCAAAAGCAGTCAATGCATTGCCCCATTGGGCTGCAGGAATGTTACTATTGAAAATAGCATCCTCATTTCGAATACTAAAATACTCAAGGGAATTTGACATTTTCGGAATACGGGTCGGTTGGTTCATCCCAAAATCGGCATCATAGGTGATAGTTGGTTTGCCTACCTTACCCTGTTTCGTAGTTACAATGATGGCACCATTGGCGGCCCTTGCCCCATAAATTGCTGCCGAAGCATCTTTAAGTACTGAGATGTTCGCAATATCAATACCGTTTAATCGTCCAAGACCACCATCACGATCAGGTATACCGTCTATAACGATCAATGGCTCGTTGTTACCTAATGTATTGGTTCCCCTAATACTTATGGTAGATTCATCATTTCCTGGTTCACCACTGGTCTGTATAATTACAACACCGGGTAATCGTCCGGCTAGTGAGTTAGAGACACTAATTGCAGGCGAGGCTTCTAATACCGCACCTTTAACTGCGGTTACCGCACCTGTTACGGTTGCTTTCTTTTGAGTACCGTAACCCACAACTATAACTTCATCCAAATTGGCAACATCATCTTCTAGCGTTACATTCAAACTGGTTTGATTGTTTACCGCCATTACTTTAGATATAAAACCAATGTAGCTAAAACGCAAATTGGTGTTTCCATCGGAAACGGTCAGTTCATAGTTTCCGTCAAAATCAGTTTGCGTACCTACACCAGCTTCGTTGACGTTAACGATAGATACGCCAGGTAAGGGCAAGCCATCAGATGCCGCAGTAACTGTACCGGAAACTGTTACATCCTGTGCATGGATAGTTGATAATAAAAATCCACTAAAAAATAAAATCGCGGTTAAGAAAACATGATTACGAATCATGAATTTCTTACCATAATTAATCTGGTAATTCATAAAATATAGGTTCTAAAGGTTGTTATATGGCACTAAAGTAATGAATAATTGATAAAATCATAATATTATGTGAAAATTGCTAAAAAGTTGTAGCTGGTCTTAATGTTATTTGCTATTATTTGTTTAATAGTTTGCTGATTATGTGACACAATATCAGCTTATAAGACCATTTTTTTCAGTGTGATACTAATGAAAACTTTGTAGTATTCTTTCCATAAAAGCCCTTAAAAACTCTTTTTTAGGGCATCCTGAAATAATTTTTAGATCTTCCCAAAAACTGGTTTCCTCATCCAAGAATTTAAATATCAATTGCGGTGGCCTATTCTTAAAAAGGGTTTCGAAGATATATTGGCCTTTATTATTGTGTTTGTAAAGAATGTCTAAAAGAAGAAGGTCATAAAACCAGAATTTCTTTTTACTTGATAACTTAGTGATTGATTTTCCGCCTTTTATATGTTGAATAATTTTATTGGTATTTTTTGAAGTATTATAGAATGTATATCCTGTGCTTGGTTTAGACCATCCACCCGCGGTACCTATATATTGTATTCTTTTGGTATTATGCTCTTGGAATTTGTAACATGTCATGGGAATGCTGCCTTTTTCCTGCTCAAGAATTTCAAAATCACTACAGCCAAATTTTTTGGAAAGATATTCCCGAATTGCTTCTTCATATTCCTGTTTAGGCAGAAGACTCTCGGAGAATAAAGTATATTCAACCAATGCCACGTTATTCGAAAATGGCAATACATACATAAATCGAGTATTGTTTTTTTGTTCAATGGAAAAATCCATAAAGGTAGCCCGCGATGGTTCAAATATGGGTTCTTTGGATTTAACTGTCCAACCTATAAAATGCTGTTGTAGAACAGGGAATTTCTTATTTTTCCTGATCTTTTCGATGTCGAAAATACTATTGAACACCTGATTACAGGTATAAATAGTTTCTTCCGTATTGACGATTACCTGTTTATCCTTTTCTTCAATGTCAAGAACTTCAGTCCTAATAAATTCAATGTTAGCATATAAATTAATCTTTTCAATAAAAGAACGGTAGAAATCAATGCCTCTAATAAGTTTATAGGTATACGGTGATATATCTAATTGTTTTGAAAATTCTTGGCCACCAAAGAAGACGCT
>RCNB010001828.1_pt1 | contig 13266 bp, 8 predicted proteins | sample 2041321 | NCBI WGS metagenome assembly RCNB01 (sample SAMN09708232, study PRJNA481090) | Marine sediment metagenome, whole genome shotgun sequencing project. | reverse complement strand
CCTTCCATGATGCCGTCGATTTCGCGAAACTGACGTCGTACCTCTTCAACCACGGAACCAGCAGCGCGGCCAACGGCTTCCATCGCCATTGAAGCGAATAGGAATGGCACCATTCCACCGATAAACAGACCGATGATAACCATGTGGTTTGACAGGTCGAATGTCATACCGGCGTGACCGGCCTTGGTCAGGCTGTGGGTGTAGTCGGCGAATAAAACCAGCGCGGCAAGACCGGCTGAACCGATCGCGTAACCCTTGGTAACGGCCTTGGTGGTATTACCCACCGCATCCAGTGCATCGGTGGTCTTGCGTACATCTTCAGGCAGTTTGGCCATTTCCGCGATACCACCAGCGTTGTCCGTGATCGGACCGAAGGCATCAAGCGCGACAATCATGCCGGTCATGGAAAGCATGGCTGTCGCAGCGATGGCGATACCATAGAGACCTGCAAAGTAATGCGCGCCCCAGATAGAGGCACAGACGGCCAGCACCGGTAAGGCGGTGGATTTCATTGAAATACCCAGGCCGGCAATGATGTTGGTTGCATCACCTGTTGTTGATGCAGCGGCAATTTTCTGAACCGGGCTATAGTTTGTGCCAGTGTAATACTCGGTAATGACAACCATAGCTGCAGTCAGCGCCAGGCCGATCAACGCAGCAAAATACAGGTTCAATCCATTGTCACCCATCATCGCCATTGAGACCGGGTAAAAGGCGATAGCGGCCAAAATTCCGGACACGATGACACCCTTGTAGAGTGCACCCATGATGGAACCGCCCTTGCTGGTCTTGACAAAAAATGTACCAATCACCGAAGCAATAATGGATAAAGCACCCAGTACCATCGGATAGTAAATGGCGCTCGTGCCAAAACTATCTACCATCAGGCTGCCTAAAAGCATGGTTGCGATCAGGGTGACGGCGTAGGTTTCAAACAAATCAGCTGCCATACCCGCGCAATCACCCACGTTGTCACCTACGTTATCGGCAATTACGCCCGGGTTGCGTGGATCATCCTCCGGGATACCGGCTTCAACTTTACCCACGAGGTCGGCGCCAACGTCCGCGCCCTTGGTGAAGATACCACCGCCCAAACGAGCAAAGATTGAAATCAATGATCCACCAAAGGCCAGACCAATCAGGGCGTGTATAGCATCATCGGTGCTGAATCCCTGGTTTAACAGGATGGCGAAGTAACCAGCGGTACCGAGCAGACCAAGACCAACCACCAGCAAACCGGTGATGGCACCACCCCGGAAGGCGATCTTCAATGCCGGAGCCACACCTGAGCGGGCAGCTTCAGCGGTGCGCACATTGGAACGAACAGAAACATACATACCAATGTAACCGGCCATTGCGGAAAATATCGAACCGATGGCAAAACCAATGGCTGTGGGCCAGCCAATAAAGAAACCGACCACGACGAACAAAATGACTCCAACGATGGCGATGGTTAAATACTGGCGATTCATGTAAGCATTTGCGCCTTCAGTAATCGCGCTGCAGATCTCCTGCATTTTTTCATTACCGGCGGGTTGTTTAATAATCCAACGGGCCATCAGAATTCCATAAATCACTGCCAGCAGGGCTGCGCCCACTGACAGATATAACGCCATTCCACTATCCATTTGAATCTCCTTCAAGATAATCAACAAAAATCAAACTGTTAACAAAAAAGTCAGAAAAAGCCATAAAGAAAATGTCTGGACACCCTCATTTTAAAGAAAAAAAACCTAGGGTGCGGTGTTATTACCTACGGGAGCGAAAAGACGTAGGGTGGGTAACTTGTTACCCACGGATTTAAAGAAATTCATTTGCACCCTTTGAAACAACAATCGTGGGTAACAAGTTACCCACCCTACGACGTGCAAAACTGAAACACGCCGCTCCAGCGCATCCCTGCGCCCGCGGCATACCGTTCATACCCCAGGGCACCCTCTCGACCGTTTACCGGCCTCACCTTGTCCTGAACATAAAAAAAAGGGGCCGAATGGCCCCTTTTCTATAGACTTACCTGGATATTAACCCAGTAAAACTCCGCCGTACTGAACAAAGAATGGTGCAAACACCAGGCTCAGGATGGCTGACAGTTTGATCAGGATGTTCAATGAAGGACCAGAAGTGTCTTTCAGAGGATCACCCACCGTGTCGCCAACCACTGCGGCATGGTGACAGTCCGAACCCTTGCCGCCATGGTGGCCCACTTCAATATATTTCTTGGCGTTATCCCATGCACCACCACTATTGGAGGAAGCGATGGCGAGCACACCGCCTGTGACCAGTGACCCAACCAGGATACCGGCGACGGCTTGCACACCAAACAGGTAACCAGCCACCAAAGGTGTACCCATGATCAGGATTCCCGGCGCGATCATTTCACGCAGGGCTGCCTGGGTTGAGATCGAGACACAGCGTTCGTAGTCAGGTTTGCCGGTTCCCTCCATGATACCCGGGATGGTCTTGAACTGATGACGCACCTCTTCGATCATGGCAAATGCGGCTTTACCGACCGACTTCATCGTCATGGCCGTAAACAGGAATGGCAACACCGCACCGATGAACACGCTGGTGTAGATCATTGGATCAAGCAAGCTCATATTGATGGGCCCACCCTGCAATTTTTCGGAGGCAGTGATGAAAGCAGCAAACAATGCCAACGAGGTCAGGATAGCGGCACCAATGGCAAAGCCTTTACCAATCGCAGCAGTCGTGTTGCCTGCCGAATCCAGGATGTCGGTACGACGACGTACTTCTTTGTCGAGACCGACCATTTCAGCAATACCACCGGCATTATCAGCAACAGGTCCATAAGCATCGATCGTCAATGCAATCACCAGTGTGCCGAGCATGCCCAGCGAAGCGATGGCTACACCGTACATACCGGCCAGGTTCCATGAGACGAAAATACTGACCGCAATACACAAATAGGGCAGAACCGTGCTCTTGTAGCCCAGCGCCAGGCCATAAATGATGTTGGTTGCAACGCCTGTTTCACAGGACTTGGCAAGTTCCTTCACCGGACCATATTTGTCCGAGGTGTAATAACCCGTCAACAAACCAACGGCCAACCCGGCTATCAGGCCAGACAGGAAGCACCCGTAAACACCCATGTTAGAGTAGGTTTCACCACCCAGCACAAACGATCCCGGGATCAGTTGCATGGTGACAAAATACATCACTATCGCCATGAGTACGCTGGAGATAATCAGTAATTTCATCAATGCCGGTGCAACATCTTCCTCGGTTTTTACACTAACCATAAGCTTGGTAATAAAACTGATCGGAATACCTATTGCACTAATCAGAATCGGATACAGAAGTGCGTTGGGGTCTGCAGCAAATACCACCGCTGAAATAACCATGGCAGCACAGGTACTCTCTGCACAGGAACCAAACAGGTCAGCGCCCATACCGGCAACATCACCTACGTTGTCACCTACGTTGTCGGCGATAACGGCGGGGTTTCTCGGATCATCTTCCGGAATACCCTGCTCGACTTTGCCGACGAGATCGGCACCAACATCAGCAGCCTTGGTAAAAATGCCACCACCCACACGGGCAAACAGCGCGATGGTCGAACCACCCAGACCAAAGCCGGCGATCACTTCCATCAACACATGGTTGTTTTCCGCACCAAGGTCAGACATCAGCCAGCTCATTACAACATAGATGATGACCAGGCCAAGTACTGCCAGGCCAACGAGGGCAAAGCCCATCACCGCACCTGAATTGATGGCAACATCAAATGCATGGGAAATGTCTTTTTTAGCTGACACGGTAGTACGCGCATTACCCTGCGTGGCGACCTTCATGCCAATGTAACCGGACACGATCGAGATCAACCCGCCAAAAAGGAAAGCCACGGCGGTATAAATACCTTCGCGATAGTCAGGCGTATGCGAATCATCGATAAGAACCACAATAATGGCGGCAAACGAGACCATGAAGATCGTCAGGAATTTGTATTCCTGCTTAAGAAAGGCCATTGCGCCTTCTGCAATTGCACCATGAATGAATTTAAGGCGCTTGCTGTCTTCATCGTTCAAGCCCATATCCAACGGTACGTTGATGACCTTTTTCATATAGAAAAAAGCGATCACCAAACCCAGCAAGCCTAGTGCTGTGCTGACTGTAATTGATATACCGGACATTGTGTTTTCTCTCCCCAGGTTGAAATGATTTTTTGTTCGCGCGAACTATATCACAACAGGGTCAAAATTGACCCCGAAAAACGGGCCCACGGGTATATTTTTCAACAGGTTCGGAACCTATCGATAAAGCGAAAAAACAGAGCTGGAATTGTTCTCACCTATTCACATACTCAGCATAGGATTTAGAGAGTTCTGAACGATTTATTTTGTAAATGTTCTTCCGAAAAAATCACCCTCATGCCAAGCCGGGCGGGTGGGATCATTGGCAATCAGTTCACCAATTTTTGCATTGATACGCGTGAATTTCGCCGCCGCGCCATAGTGAATTGGCAGCTTCAGATCATCAGATGGGCTGTGATAATGTTCTTTAAGAAAACCTTCATAAATCAGTTGTGTATCTACGCTGCCATCCAGGGATTTCATGCCCGTGACCAGGAAAACCGATGGAACTCCCTGTTGGACAAAACGGTAATGGTCACTGCGAACGAAAATATTCTGCTCAGGGAATGGGTCGGGTGACAGTTCGATAGCGTAACTCTCCGCAGCACTGCGGACGGTATCACCCATACTGGAATGTTCCGCCCCAAAAGCGATCACATCGGCAAAGTCATAGAGCAATACCGGCATATCCAGGTTGACTACGCTAACGATAGAATCGATAGATACAGTCGGGTTCATGGCGAAATACTCAGATCCAACCAACCCCTTTTCCTCTGCGGTCACCGCCACAAACATGATGGATCGCCTTGGTGGTTCACCTTCGGCGAACAAGCGCGCCGTTTCCAGCATCACCGAAATGCCCGATGCATTGTCCAGCGCACCATTATTGATCAGGTCACCATGCCCCTCTTCGACAGTTTTGGATTGCAACTCACCGATATGATCAAGGTGAGCGGTATATACCACGTATTCACTCGCGAGCAGCGGATCCGAACCCGGCAGCATGGCAACGACATTGGGACTGGATATGCCCTCGTGGGTACTGCGTTGGCGCATACTGACCGTTCCTTCAAGATCATATGCCCCAAGGGCTTCACCGCTTTCATCCCGTTCAAGAATGGTGGCCAGGTCAACAGACGCATTCTCAAAAAGAATGTCAGCAGAGGTGTGATTGATCAAGGCACCACCCCGGATTTGCTCAAAAACCCCATAAACATCACCGTTGCTATCGGTCCACCCCATCGAAGGCGTACCGATACGACTTTCCAGCCTGTTCCATTCATAACGTTGCTTCGCCCTCGGTGTATGGATCATCAATAGTCCCACGGCACCACCACGCACAGCGGCCTTGGTTTTTTCCATGGTCGATGCGAAATGAGCCCCCTCTTCATTCGGAAAATCATCTGGCTGGCCTGCTATCAGAACCACCACTTTGCCTTCAACATTGATATCTGCATAATCGCTGTGACCCAGTTCCGGAGCTTCAATACCATATCCAACGAAAACCATGCTGGCTTCGAGTTCCGATGACAGGCTACCCAGCGACGGCCCCATGTAAAACTGGTCTGCAAAGACCAATGCAGTGGCTTTATCACCCTGTTTGATGACTAATTCTGCAGATCCGGGCTCAAGAAATGCCTGGCGTAATGGCACCGGTTGAAAATACATACCGCCGGTGCCCGCCGGCATGAGACCCATTTGCTGGAACTGACTGGCAACATAGTTAGCCGCGATGTTGTAACCATCACTGCCCGGCTGCCGGCCAAGCAGCAGATCATCGGCCAGAAAATTGATATGGGCCTGCAGACGGTTCTGAAGCCGCAGATCAGAGTCTTCTGCAGCCCCTGCTGCTGTGATACAAAGCAGCAGGGCACAGCAACACGCTAGAACAAAACGCACCTACAAACCTCAGATTTCAAAAGGTGGGAGTTTTGCGGGCACCAGCAATTTCTTCAGCCGTACATATTTCGGCAAACCGGCACTATCATATGGTGGGTAATCTTCACCCACTATCAGCGGTTCAAGGTAACGCCGTGCCGCTGCCGTAATGCCAAATCCGTCTTTTGAAATGAAACGTCTGGGCATCATCTTTTCCAGGTTCGCTACCTTGGACAGTTGTGCTTCACCGACCTCCCAACGATAGGGGTTTTCGGAAGTTCTGACCACGATCGGCATCACACCGGTCTTACCCTGCAGTGCGAGCTGAACTGCTGCCTGACCCATGGCATAGGCTTGTTCCACATCGTTCTTTGATGCCACGTGACGGGCAGAGCGTTGCAGATAGTCGGATACCGCCCAGTGATTTTTGTAACCCAATGCATCGGAGATCATTCCGGCAACCACGGGTGCCACACCACCCAGTTGAGCGTGGCCGAATGCATCGCGTCGACCCGAGTCAGCCAGGAACCGGCCTTCCTGATCGCGCACGCCTTCTGAAACAACAATTGAGCAGTAACCATGTTTTTTGACCGCTTTATCGACTTTTACCAACAGGGCTTCTTTATCCAGCGGTATCTCCGGAAACAGGATAACGTGTGGAGGATCACCTTTTTCCCGATGTGCCAAACCACCCGCTGCGGCTATCCAACCGGCATGACGACCCATCACTTCGAGTACAAATACCTTGGTAGAGCTTGATGCCATGGACTCGACATCCAGGCTTGCCTCCATGATCGACACCGCAACATATTTTGCTACGGAACCAAAACCGGGACAGTTGTCTGTCAGGGGCAGGTCATTGTCGATGGTCTTGGGCACACCGATACACTGCACGGGAAACCCCAGCTTGTCGCCAATCTGTGAAACCTTGTAGGCCGTATCCGCTGAATCTCCACCGCCATTGTAAAAAAAGTACCCGATGTTGTGTGCCTTGAAGACCTCAATCAGTCGTTCATACTGCGCACGACTCTCTTCGAAGCCCTTTAGTTTGAAACGACAGGAACCAAAAGCACCACCTGGCGTATGCCGTAATGCGGCGATATCAGATTTGCTTTCTTTACTGGTATCAATTAACTGCTCGTTAAGAATACCCAGGATGCCGTCTTTACCCGCATAAACCTTACCCAAATCGGCCTTGTTTTTGCGCGCTTCTTCTATCAGACCACAAGCTGTAGCGTTGATGACCGGTGTCACTCCACCGGATTGTGCATATAGCAAATTCTTTTTCTTCATAATATTCCCTAATAATACCTATGTAAGATTGACTTGAATGAGTTGAGCGGTTAGCGTTAGCGACTATTTTAAAGGACGGGAACCGTCTAATGCGAATTGTATTATTAGGACCGCCTGGCTCAGGCAAAGGAACACAGGCGACCATGCTGGTTGAGCAATTGGGATTGCCACATATTTCAACCGGTGCGCTACTGCGTAATGCAGCAAACAGGGGGACCGAGCTTGGCTTGCAGGCCAAGGCGATCACCGACAAAGGCGAGTTGGTTCCTGACGACATCATGTCGGATATGATTGAGGAGAGACTCAGCCGGGATGATGTGGCCAAAGGTTTTATTCTGGATGGTTACCCGCGCAACGTGGCACAGGCCAAGTCGCTGGATGTCATGCTGGAAAGGCTGAACATGCCGGCAGATGATGCCATCCATATTGATATCGACCCGGAAACAGTCATCAAGCGGATCGCCAAACGCGCCAAAGAAGAAGGTCGCACTGATGATGCCGTGGAAACCGTGAAAAACCGTATGCGGGTTTATGCCGAGCAGACCGCACCGGTGGCCGATTACTATGAAGAAAACGGCTTACTCACCAGGGTTTTGGGCAATGGACCAAAAGAAGAAATTTTGCAGCGCATCCTGAGCGTATTGAACACCGGGACCACGCGCGCTTGAGCAAACGGGTTGATACCTACTATTTTGCATAAACGCAAAAGGCAGCCAGCTTTCATATGAGTGGCATATTCATAAACCTGGCAAATATGTTGCGATTACGCGGCGGACCGCAAAATTTACCTGCCTCATGGCCGTTTGCGATCATTCTCGTTTCGACCTACATGATGCAAAACCTCATCACCGGCCAACAACTGGAAGATGATTATGCTGCGGCTAAAAGTCTGCTGGCGATTAGTCTGCAGGTCGTTGTTTTGACAGGTTTGCTTTACTGGCGTCGCCATTTGGAGCGTTTTCCGCAAACACTGAGTGCACTGGCCGGGGTGGGTATTGTTTTTAATGCGGTTACCTGGGCTCTATTGACACAATCGGACCCGGCGGCAAATCAGCCCCTGTTGGCGCTGACCTGGTTTGCAGTTTTTATCTGGAGTTTGTTCGTTGATGCAAATATTTACCGCCATTCACTATCAGTTCCGTTTGCGATGGGTATGTTAATCACCGTGCTTACACTTGCAGCAAGTTATGCATTAATTGAAATGGTATTTTTAGTTTGAGATCTGAAAAGTAATGAAAATTCATATCCTGGGAGCATGCGGAACATTTATGGGTGGTGTAGCCGTGCTGGCCAGTCGTGCCGGACACGAGGTTAGCGGCGCCGACCAGTTCACTTACCCGCCGATGAGTACCCTGCTTGAAAAGGAAGGTATTGTCCTGCACGAGGGTTACGGTCCTGAACCCATGTTTGATACCCCAGACCTGGTCATTGTTGGTAATGCACTGAGCCGTGGTAATCCAGCCGTTGAATATGTACTAAACGAACGCCTGAACTTTACTTCCGGCCCACGCTGGTTAGGTGAAAACTACCTGCGAGGCCGAAAGGTCATCGCGGTCGCCGGCACCCATGGCAAAACCACCACTTCCAGCATGCTGACCTGGATACTGGAATACGCCGGTCTTAATCCCGGTTTTCTGATCGGCGGTGTGCCACTGGATTTCGGTGTTTCAGCCCGGGAAGGTTCAGGTCATTTTGTGGTGGAAGCAGATGAATACGATACCGCCTTTTTTGACAAACGCTCCAAGTTTCTCCATTACCGTCCGCAGATTGCGATCCTGAACAACCTCGAATACGACCATGCGGATATTTTTCCGGACCTGGCCCACATCGAAACCCAGTTTCATCACTTGATTCGTACCATTCCCGGTAATGGCACGATCATCAGCAATGGCTCTGATGCAAACCTGGAAAGAGTGCTGACCAGGGGCTGCTGGAGCAATCTGCAACGATTTTCCCCGGATGGAAAACATGAATGGCAGGTTGAGCTGCTTAAACCAGATGCCAGTGAATTACGCTTCAGCTACCAACAAGAGCCTGTGGGTACATTGGAGTGGGAACACTGCGGAAGCCACAACGCGATGAATGCCTGTTCAGCTATTGCCGCTGCTGTCGCAGCGGGTTTGCCGGCAAACACTGCCATCGAGGCCCTGTCGTCTTTCAGTGGTGTAAAAAGACGTATGGAGCAGATTGCCGAGGTACAGGACATTCATGTTTATGATGATTTCGCCCATCATCCCACGGCAATCAGGCTAACCCTGGAAGGTCTGAGACGTAAAGTCGGCAATGCCCGTATCCTGGTCGCCCTGGAGCCACGCAGCAACACCATGCGCGCCGGTGTACATGCCCATGAACTCGGGCCGGCACTGATGGCAGCCGACCATGTCTGGCTAAAGACCCCTGAAGGCATTGACTGGGATCCACAGGTTGCACTGGCGGTGCTGGAGGGTCGTAGCAAGATCGTGGCCCGGGTGGATGACATGTTGGCGCAGATGAAAAACCATCTTAAGCCAGGTGATCATGTTGTGTTCATGAGTAATGGAGGTTTTGAAGCCGCCCCTCACAGATTGGCAGAACATTTAGGGACGATGTAATCAGCCCTCATATTTCACCAGTATCCCGGAATATGGACCAGCCAGGGCCGGTATACTGGTGAAATATGAGGGCTAGCACCGATATCCCGTTATTCCCACTGCATACCGTTTTATTTCCAGATGGCCATTTGCCGTTACGGATATTTGAGCAACGCTATCTGGACATGGTTCGCGAGTGTAGCGCCAGGGGGAGTTGTTTCGGGGTTTGCCTGATCGGCAATTCAGAAAATGAGAATCGGCCTGCCACCCACCTGCGGGTAGGCACCGCCGCCGAAATCTGCGATTTCTCCACCCTCGAAGATGGCCTGCTGGGCATTACTGCACGGGGACGGCAAAAGTTTATTATTCAATCAACCCGTATGCGTGACAATGGCCTGTTAATGGCAGAAGTTGAACTCCTGAACGAGACTGATATTGTTGATGTGCCGGATCAGTACTCGGTGCTATCCATGGTTACCGGGCGTTTTATGGAGTTGATGGGTGATCGTTACCCGGATTTCCAACCACGACAATTGCAGGACGCAATCTGGGTTGGCTACCGCCTGGCGGATTTGCTACCGTTGGAAAATGAAGAAAAACAGGTACTGCTACAGATCAGTGACCCGCTGGAACGCCTGCAAGTGTTAATTGACGTGTTGCCGCGTTTTCAGGAACCCGAAGATTCCTGAGGCTCCCTGAATATCAGAAGTGAGTCATCACCCCATATGACTTGCAGATTCGCAAGTTCCACCTTCAATTGCTCCAGTAGTTCCCGCGATTCCGGAAGGGCACGCCAATAGCTGAAAAGCCGCATTCTCTGGACCAACACTTCGTTGGCGATTTGACCCAGATACACCGCCTGACCACCGGGTTTCAGTCGTACACCGGAATCCCAGATACGGATAGCATCCTGCGCCTGTGGGTCACCGCCGAGCCTGTGCAACAACAAAATATCAGGATGGCCAAGATAGTCTTTTTTCAGTGGCGGAAGTGTAAACTCCGTTGGCTCAGGGTTCAGTGACAAGATACTCCAGCGCCAGTTGGCTGGCCCGGCCACCTGCCACTGATGCTGTTCAAGTAGTTTTGCGAGATTTTCCGGGGTTCCCGCAAACTGAAAGTTAAATTGCGGGGCGACCACAGATTTCAGATCGGTACGCTTACGCGGCAGCGTTTGCCATTCGCTATCCCACCAGGCTTGTGCCGAAATTTCACGTTGTGGTATTGGCAACTTCAATGCGGCAGTGTCTGCTTCAACGTTCTGCTCAACCTGCCAGGCAAACGTCATCGCCAGCATACCGAAAAAGATCAGGCTGGCGGCCATACCATTGAAAGGGTGCTGGGCGCGCTGCCGGTACGCAATACCAACAACAAAGGTCCAGGCCATACCCAGGGCCACGCCCACCAGGGCTCCACTAAGCCAGTCCAGACCGAGGTAAAGCCTGGCCAAAACCAGCAGGGACAGTAAAAGACCGGTTATCACATAAGGCCATTTCCTTTTACGCCGTCTGAGTTCCTTGGCAATCATGACCGAAAAATAGCCCAATACGACTGTTGCCAGGGTCAAAGCAGCACTTGGGTCATACAGATCGTTAGCACCCGCCTCATTCAACATGGGTGTTGAACGCAGCGACCACCCCAATATGAGCTGCAGCAGCACACCGCCACCCATCGCCACTAACCAGTGTAAAGCTGCTTTTTGGCGCCCGGCGCCTATCAGCCACAACAGCACGGCCATCGAGGTCGGAATGAGAACCCATAGACGTGATAGTTGTGTCAATGCAACCATGATGGGATCGGCCACGTGGTTTCGCAGGGCCAGTGCGTAGGTCTGTACTGCCTGATCGACGGATTGCGGGTGAGCAGAGAACGGCGACATGAATAACAACACCACCATGCCCCAGAAAATCACTACCAGGAACAAACCCATCATGGTGATAGACAGTACTTCCGGTTGGGTTGAATCCAGTAAAGGTCCGGCAATACGTCTGAATACCGGGTGACGACGCATCCAACGTATAACATGACGAAGCCAGCGAGCCGAATGACCGGCCAGGAACTCATAAGCGGTCCAGATAACCCACCAGGTTAACCACAGCACCACAACCGCGATAACCAACACCAGCGACATTCGACCGGCGTAGTCAGACGCAAGCTCGAGGGAGGCACCAAACAACATACCGGGGACCAGGTAAGCCGGCGTCCACAGAATACAGGCCGGAATATCAACCATCAAAAAACGACGGGGTGCCAGCCCCAGCATACCGGCAGTGACGGGAATGACCGGTCTCAGCGGACCGATAAACCGACCTATAACCACGCTTTTGGGACCATGTACCCGAAAGTAGTCGCGGCCCCGGTCAAGCATTCTAGGGAAACGTATAAACGGCCATATCTCCGCGAGGCGACTGCGGTATCGTCGTCCGATGGCATAGCTGACAAGGTCACCTGCAAATGCACCCAGTGAACCCAACAACCAGATGGGAAGCATATCCATGGAGCCAAGACTGATCAGCGCGCCAATACCAAACAGGATGATGATACCGGGTACCAGGATGCCAACAAAGGCCAGTGACTCCACAAAGGACATCACAAAAATCCAGAACCCGGCCCAACCGGGGTTGGCACTCAACCAGTTAAGTAAATCCTGTGTCCAGTCTGTTTCCATTAAGCGTCAGTGTAGTGTCCTGTATTAATTTTAATCAACACACGAACGTAGCGCTTCCCTCGCAGCACTGATGGTTGCTGACAGGTGCTCCTCGGTATGAGCCGATGAGACAAAACCAGTTTCATAGGCCGACGGCGCCAGGTAAACGCCATTGTTCAGCATGGCGTGGAAAAAGCGTTTGAACCGATCAACATCAACGGCACCCGACTGATCGAAATTGACAATTTGCTTCTCGGCTGTGAAATACAAGCCAAACATGCCACCCACACGTGTGGTCGTAAAGGGTATTTCAAAGAAATCGGCCTCGGCCTGGATACCTTCGGTCAACATGCGGACTTTTTCACCCAATTCTTCATAGAAACCGGGTACCGAAATCAGATCCAGCGTCGCCAAACCTGCAGCCATGGCCACCGGATTGCCTGAAAGTGTGCCAGCCTGGTAGACCGGTCCGGAAGGTGCGACCTGCTCCATGAATTCGCGTTTGCCACCAAATGCACCCACCGGCATACCGCCACCGATGACTTTGCCAAAGGTAGATAGATCCGGGGTAATGCCATACAGCGCCTGTGCCCCACCCAGCGCAACCCGAAAACCGGTCATCACTTCGTCAAAAATCAATAGTGCGCCGTACTGGTCACAAAGATCACGAAGACCCTGAAGATAACCTTCGACTGCCGGGATGCAATTCATATTACCGGCCACCGGTTCAACGATCACGCAGGCAACCTGGTCACCCTGCTCGGCGAAACAGCTCTTCACTGCTTCAAGA
>RCNB010001978.1_pt1 | contig 13267 bp, 12 predicted proteins | sample 2041321 | NCBI WGS metagenome assembly RCNB01 (sample SAMN09708232, study PRJNA481090) | Marine sediment metagenome, whole genome shotgun sequencing project. | reverse complement strand
TAAGATATATTTATATTAAATTACATATCTTTTAAATCTTATATATTTTTCCCATATTTGAAATATATTTTTGCTAATGTGAATCATTTTACTACTTCAATCAAAATATTTCATGAAAAAATGGTTTTTTTCTATTGAAAAACCATCAAAAAAACTCATCCTATAAAAAATATTAAATATATGACCTATATCTTACATTTCCAGTAAAAACATGAAAATTCTACTGGTATTTCCAAAGATCGAGCATGGTGCATCTACACATAATGACAAGGGATCTTGGTCATCAATACTTTTTGGTTATCCAATTATTACACTACCACACATCGCTGCAATAACTCCAAAAAAACATTCTGTAAAAATAGTTAACGAGAATTATGACAATCTTAATTTTGATGAAGATGTTGATCTAGTGGCCATAACAACATATACGATGACTGCACCTCGTGTATATGAAATTGCAGATGAATTCAGACGGAGAGGTAAAAAGGTTGTACTTGGAGGATATCACCCTACTGCACTTCCCAATGAAGCTAAATTACATGCAGATAGTATTGTGCTGAGTGAAGCAGAGGCAACGTGGCCGGAGTTGCTTAAAGATGTAGAGAATGGAAAATTGAAACCTTTTTATGATCCAAATCCAAATTTTGACATGGCAGAGATACCAGCAATAAGAAGAGATCTCATTGTACATAATCCAATTTTAGGGGCAGTACAAACAACAAGAGGGTGCTCAAATAATTGTGAATTTTGCGCGATTGGTAGTTTCTGTCATCACGGTGTAAAACAACGTCCTATAAGGAACGTAGTTGAAGAAATTAAACAGATGCCCAATAAAATGTTTGTTATACATGATCCACACTTGACTGTAAATCGCAAGTATGCACAGGAACTTTTCAAGGAATTAATACGTCAAAAAATCCATAAAACATGGGTAGCAAACGGGACCACAAATGTTCTTGGCAAAGTTGACGATGAATTTCTAAATCTTGCAAGAAGATCTGGATGTGTTGAATGGTTTGTTGGTTTTGAATCTGTCAGTCAAGCTTCACTTAATGGAATTAAAAAAACTCATAACAAAGTGGATGATTTCAAAAAAATGATTAAAAGGATACATAATCATGGGATGACCGTTCAGGGTGGCATTATATTTGGTTTTGATGAAGATACTCCAGATATTTTTGATACAACCCTTGAAAAACTACATGAGTTGGAAATTGATGTGCTTGAGATAAATATTCTTACCCCATATCCTGGTACGCCACTATATGATAGGCTTGACAAAGAAGGTAGAATATTCACGAAGGATTGGTCACTGTACAATCAAGTTGATATAGTATTTGAACCAAAGAATATGACTGTGGATGAACTCTACAGCGGGACAAGAAAAGTGGCCAAAGATTTCTATTCTTGGTCAAACATTATAAAAAGAAATGTAAAGATTTTTTCCACTGTTAAAAAAATTGGGGCAGTTTTACCTGCAGGTACTAACTATACTTTTAGAAAATATTACAAAGCAGATTTTAATATTTAGAAACCTTGTAAAATTTTTTATTAAAATAAATTATGATTTTTGAGGGGAGTTAGTTCACTTATCTTTAAATATGGAATTAAATAATATCTATTAAAGAGATGATTGATAAAAAACCTAAAAATCCGTGGACTCCCCAGGATGAGGGTGATCACTACCCAGTGATGAAGGAATGGTGGACAACTGAAACCATATTTAAAACTAAAGATGACAATAGAAAATGGAACCTAATTTCATCGTTTTCTTATAAAATTGAAGATTCTTCATCTTTTTTTCAATATGTTCTTTTTGATATTACTTCAAAGAAATATGTAGCTCATAAAGACATAAGTGATAGCATCGAAAAACTATCTCACAAAAAAAACAAGGTTGATTTACAGTATGAAAAATCAACAATAAAGGGGCTATATCCAAATTATCATATTCATATCGAAGACGAAAAACAAGGTTTTACTGCAGATATTAAATATATTGCAAAATCATTTCCTCATTGGATTGCTCAGAATACAACAAATGGCAATTTACCTATTGGACTTAATTTCTACAAATATGGTTTTCTTCCAAATTGTGATACTGATGGAACATTAGATTTAAATGGTAGATCCTACGAAATTAATGGCAAAGGATACATTGAACATGCATGGGGTGATTGGTCTTATCAGAATCCTCTTAGAAAAATTCATAGTTTAAGGGAAACAATTTCAATCTATGCTCGTCTTGGCAAATGGTGGCTGTCACAACACAAACCACATATTCCCAATTGTATTGGTTTTTCTACGGAGAATAATGTTTTTGGTTATGATTGGATATGGGGCATTTCTGACAACAATTGGAGTCTTTTTTTTGGCAATTCCATGTTTTGGATTAATGAAGGCCCTTCATTTGGAGCATTATATGTTACACCAGATGGAAAAAACTATTTTGAATTTTGTAATGTGAAATTCCATTATAACAAACTTATTTACATAAAAAAATATGATTTATATTATCCATGTGATATGGAACTCACCGGAACATTAGATGATAAAAAAATTCATGTTAGATTCTGGAAAACAACAGATAGTTATGAGTATATTGATCCCTTTAAAAATAGTAAATTCTACAAAGCATGGATATTATGTGAAATGCCTGGGCGAATGAAAGGTATTTACACTGACAGTGATAAAACAGTAGAGTTAAAAGGTGACTGTAAAATTGTACCATTGCGGTTACCTTCGATCTTAGGCCACAATTCATTAAGATTTAACTTCCTACTTCCACCAAAAGGTGTTGGCATAGATATAGATTTAAACTCTCATTATTTAAATAAAAAAATGACTGCCAAAATGCATTTTGTTCCAAGACCGTGTTTTAAAATTAACATTAAAAAAATTAAAGAAAAAGATTATCACAACGATTACTAGTAAATATTTAAATCCAACCTTTTGAATATCACATCTTGGAAATGAGTAATAGCAAAGAACCAGCCAATCCATGGACACCTGAAGATGAAAGAGAACATTTTCCTAGTACCATAGAATGGTGGGGTGCAGAAGCATTCTTCAAATCAGTTGAAGACAATAAAGAATGGAGTTTTAAAGCATCATTCACTGAATGGCTTACAAAATCAAAAAAACCTGGTTCAAATTTAATAATAACTCTCTTTGATCTTCAAAATAAGAAAAATTTTAGCTACTATTCTAGAAATGATTCGGCCAAATTGGAAACTACTAAAGATAGTTTTAATGTAAGATACGGCGATTCTAAAATGAATGGATCATATCCAAATTATAAAATGCATTTTAGAGATTTGGAGAATAAAATAAATTTTGATATTAAATACCTTGCTGAATCTTTACCACATTGGATTGCACAAGACGTTACCAATGGATGGCTTCCTATGAGTCTTGGTTTCTATAGATATGGATTCATACCTAAATGCAGTCTCTCTGGAACGATGAAAACAGAAGATAGTATTTTTAACATAGAAGGTAGAGGATATTTTGAACATGTATGGGGTAATTTCTCATATACAAATCCACTGTTGTATGCTACGGGACTAAAAAAAACTATTTCAACATATTCAAAACTTATTGGATGGTGGCTAAGTAATCATAAAATAAGGATTCCAGAATCGATAATGTTTTGCACAGAAAACAATCCGCGTGGTTACGATTGGGCCTGGGCATTACTTGACAACGGTTGGAGTCTTTTTTTTGGTAATATTCTTTTTTGGATAATGAAAGGACCTGCTGCTGGTTTGTTAATTCTTTCAAAAGATGGAAAAACATATACTGAATTCTGTAATATTAATTTTGAGTATAAAGAAACAAGATATGTAAAGGAATATGATTTCTATTATCCTTCGAAAATAATGATAACAGCAAAAAAGGGAAAAGAAAAATTATCTCTGTGTTTTAATATGACTGTGAAAAGTCGAGAATTATTAATGAAACTCACGGGTAAGAAAAACGCTTTTTTTATTTGTGAAGCACCAGGTACTATAGAAGGGTATTACTTTGATGGTGGAAAAAAGATCAAACTTAACGGTGTATGTAAGATGGAACCTCAGAGACAGATTTCAAAACTGGGTCATAATTCTTTGAAACTTGATTTTTTGCTACCTCCCAAAGGTGTTGGAATTGATGCGGATTTCAACTCACATTATCTTAAAAAAAGAATTACAACAAGAATACATCTTGTTCCACACCCATGTATTAAATTTAAAGTTTTAAAAGGAAGATTAAGGAACGATATGAATGATTAAAAATCAAGAAATTGCAGCAAGAATATATTATTATTCGTATGTTTCTCCTGGGAAATATAGTATATCTCAAATTGATAAAAAAATTTTTGGAAGAAATACTAACAGAGTACATCGTATTATTAAAAGTGAAAAATTGGTTGAGAGGGGTCATATAAGAATAGATTATATGCAAGGGGAAGATAAAGAACAAAACATTATTTATGCAAGACTTGAACCTCTCATATCCATAATAGAGAATAAAATTGTATTAAATAATCTTGAAAAACATATTTTAAAAAAATTATTGAGATCAAATTTCTTTAGATATCTTATAAAAAATATAAACGTCGATATTAATTTTGGATCATCCTCTTTGTTCTACATTATCATTATGAATCTGGATTATTGGTCAACATTCTATTTAAAAAATAAGACGTTAACCACTCTAGGATCATTCGTCGAAGATAAACTCAAGACAATTGAACAATACGAAGATCTAATATGTGAGGTAAAAGAAATTTTTGATGAGGCTGAATTCAAAAATATAATTAAATGGTTTAAAAGTTATGACACATTAGTACCAATTCTTAAACTATTAGAATATGGACAGAAAGATCATGAATTATACGAGATATTGAAAGATACTTTGTTTCTTTTCTTAATTCCAAGAACTCTCATGGAAAAAATAAGAGGAATTAGTGTTATTGGAAGAATGGATATAATATTTAGCTCATTATATGGAGAAGTAAAAAATATCGATATCTTTACCAAATACATATTATCAAAAATTCAATCTCTAAAAGCTATTGAAAGTAACAAATACAATGACGTCAATGATTTCCATTGGAAAATAACTAAGAAAGAAGATATGTCTGGATACACATAACGGATTAACATTTTACTAAAAGATATTCAATCTAGGTAAAATTATGGAGAAAAGGGAAAAACTATCATCTGTCTATTTAGGTTTTTTAACAATCAAGATTGATTCCTGTGTCAGCAACATCCTACAACTATAAGATGAGAATTCTTTCAATATCGAATCAATATATTCATTTTTCTCTGTCGATGATCTCCTTAATATGATTCTTGTCCCACTCTTCATTGAATCGATAACATGTCTCAAAACTGAATCTTGACAATCAATTCCATACGAGATTATAATAACATCAAAATCTGAGATGTTATATGATTTCCCATCCCCTTCTTCAATTTTAATCAAATTGGAAAGATTGTATCTTTTTAGGTGCTCAATTGCAATATTTACAACATGAGGATTGTAGTCTATGCCAATTATTTTAGCCCCTGTTTTCCTTGATATTGTTATAGAGGTATATGGTATCGCTCCACAGCCAATATGTAGAATCCTATCAGATGGAGATATATCTGACATCTCAATTTCTTTTATTACTGAAAATTCGTGAAATTTTATATATGACATCACAAAGAATGGAATGTATTTAGAAAAAAATTCAAATGAATAATACAGATAGTCAAAGAGTTTTTTTATCATAAACCATCCTCAATGGAAAAGAAATATCAGTCTATTGATACTTAATGTTTAACACTAAAATGAATTTTTAATAGTTATCTAAAATCTTCTTATTGGTGCATAGTATAATTAAAATCAATGAGAAGAAATATAAACTGTGATAATTTTTGAAATAACATGTATCAAAATTTAAATATTATTTAGCAACTATATGTTCTAACAGTACCTAATGTATTAGGAATAAGAAAACGTTAATATACCAAACCAATATCGACTAACTGCATCCTAGGATAATATTAGATTAAAAGTAGGAGAATATCTATGGAAATACTATTAACAATGCCACATCCAAATCCAAAGAGAGGATTGTTTGATAGATTCAACTATCCGTCCTTAACTCTTAAACAACTAGCAGCAATAACTCCTCCTGGACACAACTTAGAACTAGTTGATGAAAGGTATGAATCCATAGATTTCAATAAAAAATATGACGTAGTTTGTATATCTTGTCTAACCTATAATTCACTTCGTGGCTATGAAGTTGCAGCAGAGTTTAGGAAAAGAGGCATTCCTACCATAATTGGAGGATACCATGCAACTCTAATGCCTGAGGAAGCAAAACAACATGTGGATGCTGTGGTTATTGGTGAAGGTGAATTAACTTGGCCTAGAGTTCTTGAAGATATTGTGAAAGGAAAATTAAAATCATTTTATAGAGCAGATAGACCAGTTGCACCAGAAGAAATACCTGCTGCAAGACATGATATTGGTACATACAATCCTTTTAATGAACCTATCCAAGCCTCACGAGGCTGTCCAACAGGTTGTGAATTTTGTGCAATGAATATGGTGGAAGGTAAGATATTCAGAGGGAGACCTGTTGAAAATATGATAGAAGAAATGAAATCAATACGAGCAAAATCAATCTTTTTTGCTGATGCATCTCTTACTATTAATCCAAAATATTCAAAAGAACTATTCAAAGGTATGAAGGAAGTAAATAAATATTCTGAAGCTTTTGGAAATGTAAATGTTCTCACACGTGATGATGAATTTTTAAAGTTAGCGGCAGAAGCAGGAATTTTTAACTGGTATGTTGGTATTGAATCTATATCTCAAGCAAACATAAATCAATCTGGCAAGGGTACAAATAAGGTTGAAAATTATGCTAAAGCCATTCAAAAAATCAAAGATCATGGTATGATGATTACTGGATTCTTCATGTTTGGTTTTGATTTTGATACACCTGAAATCTTCGAAAAAACTCTTGAAAAAATCTATGAATGGGGACTTGATGAGGTATCATTTAGTATAATAACTCCATATCCTGGCACAAAACTTTTTGAAAGATATGAAAAGGATGGGCGGATTACTTCTAAAGATTGGTCAAAATATGCTGAAGGGCATGTGAATTATACGCCAAAGGGTCTTACAGAAAAACAAATTATAGGTGGAATTCGAAAAATGGCCATGGATTATTACTCAATCCCAAACATCATAAAAAGAAGTTTTACCAACACTAATTATAATCCATATAGAGTTTTTGTCAAATTTGTACGAAACACAGCAGTTAGAAAATTCTACATGACTGAAAAGTTAACTATTTAGTAAAAATCTACTATGTAGAAAATCTAACCATAATTAGATGTGGAAAAACAACTTGAATGCTTTAATTACACTGATAGTAAAGATTTTAATATGATATTTACATATTTTCACTAATTATGAAAAAAAATGTATTATCGATGCTGGATATAGAAGATGAAACGGAAGAAATAATTGATCTGGGAATCAAATTAAAAAAAGAGATAAAAAACAGTAGAAAACTGGATTATCTTAAAGGGAAAACATTAGCTATGATCTTCGAACGTGCTTCTACAAGAACGCGTGTTTCTTTTGAAGTAGGTATGACTCTTCTAGGAGGTAATGCAATTTTTCTAAATAAAGATGATATCAAAATAGGTGATAGAGAGTCAGTTGAAGATATCGCCTTGGTTTTATCAAGATATGTTGACATTATAATGTATAGAGCATTGAACAAAGAAGATCTGCATGAACTTGCGAAAAATGCTTCTATACCTGTAATAAATGGATTAGATATAGATGAGCATCCATGTCAGATACTAGCCGATCTAATGACTATAAAGGAGTGTAAAGGAAAACTTGATGGATTAAAATTTGTGTTTATTGGTGATGGAAACGATAATCTTGCCCATTCCTATCTATTAGGATGTGCACTTGTAGGAATGAATGTAACAATTATTTCCCATAAGAATCATTGGCCATCGGCATATTTTCTAGATCAAGCGAAGAATATTGCTGATAATAATAATAGTTCTGTAACAATAACTGATGATTTAAATGCTGTAGAAGGTACAGATATACTAGCCACAGACACATGGGTTTCTCTATGGTACGAAAAGGAAAGACAGCAAATATTGGGAGATTTAGAAAGTTACACCATAACTCAAGAAATAATGAATAAAGCAAAAAAAGATGCTATCTTTATGCATTGCATGCCAATTTACTATGGTGAAGAAGTTTTAAAGGAAGTTGCTCACGGACCGCAATCGGTTATTATAGATGAAGCTGAAAATCGCTTGTGGGCACAGATGGCATTAATGGTAAAACTGTTGAAATAAAATTAAAAAAAAATATTATATTATTTTGAAGTGATGATTAATAAGTTGCAATAGCACGTCCAAGAATATGAGATTATACGACATCAAAAGATAGTTAAAACCTTTTCTTCCCATTATTTTACCCATCTTTTTTATATCCTCATTATTGTTCTTCGAGAACATATGTGAGTTGTATAGAATATATGTCCATAATATAAGGAAAGGTATGAGAAAAACAGGTGATAGTATTGTATTTATGAATAGTAATATGCCAAATATTCCTGATATAAAAAACATAAAAAAGGAAATAATTGCTGAGTTTTTCACACCAAACGAAGTTGCATAAGTTTTGACTCCAAGTCTACGATCTCCTTCTACATCATGTATTCCTTCTGGAAGATCATGAGCATTATCTGCAAAGTAAGTAAAAAGAACAAGAAGGATCAAATTTTGAATATCTCCATTGCTTGTAGAAATCCTTCCGAATAGTGGTAACTCAAAAATTATGTCCATGGATTGTGGTAGCACTGTCCATATCGCAAGAAAACCAAATATTGCTACAGTAAGCCACTGAATTGGTGTAAATATTTCAGAATATGCAGGTATCTTGATGATTTTTTTTAGATATTTATTATGAAATGCTACAAATAATGCTGCAGCTCCGACAAGTATGAGGCACCAGATACTAACAAGAATTGCAAAAATGAAAGTCATTGCTGAGAACACTAGTGCTACCGCAAAGAATTTTTTTTTACTTATTGTACCGGCAGGTACTGGTCGATCTGGATGAACAACAGTGTCAATATCTGCATCTGTTATATCGTTCCATATCAGCGCTGCAAAGAAACCGGAATACATAGTTAAAATTGTTAGAATTATTATCTTCATTATGTTCAAGTCATATGATTGAATTCCATATGCTAACATCGGAACACTAGCATACATTAGAACATAGCTTATCAATTCATATAGTGGAAAAGGCCGCCATTCAGCAAGAAAATTAATCGGTTTTTTTAGTATACTGTCCCTTCCATTTTCTGTTTTTTCTACCATTGATTATCATCTAAAAGAGGTTTTGATAAATGCATTAATTTAAAAACATGTTATTGATATGTGATTATTAATATTACCGATATTTCATCGAAAAATGGTGAGATGAAAAATGAAAAAAATAATGGTTGTAGATAACGAGCCCGATATTGTTGATCTCATTAGAACAGTTCTTGAAATAGGGGGTTACAATGTTGTACCAGCTTATAGCGGTGAAGAATGCCTAAAGAAACTTGATGAAGAAGAGGTAGACTTAGTCCTTTTAGATATTATGATGCCAGGAATGAGCGGTTGGGATGTATTTAATAGAATTAGCAAAAGATCTCACAAGATCAAGGTAGCTTTTATGAGTGTATTGGAAATTTCAGATAAAAGAAAACAAGTACTTCTCGATGAAGGTTTGGCTGATTATATTATGAAACCTTTTGATAAAGATACCTTGTTGGATAAAATCGATATTATCCTGAAAGGATGATGGTGAAATTAATTTTTTTAAAAAATAAACAGATTTTTCCAATGTATCTTTACTTCTCCATATAAATAAAATAATCAAAAATACACTTATACCTTTATATCTTTGTAATCGAAGTAAAAAACTGCAGCAAGTAATATAACAACAGTCGCAACAAGTAATATACTCGTTCCCACAGTATCAACTTCTCCAAATTTCAATGCGTCATAAGGATTAAAGTAATGTTTCATCGAGATAATCCCAAGAGATTCATAATCTGGTATTAATTCTGCTATTGAATCAAAAATATACATGGCAACAACAAGTGCCATTGTGATAATACTTGCTTTCATCTTTTCATCAAAAATCGTGGAAATCAAAATCCCAATACTAACAATTGAAAGAAAATAAGGAACAGATATAATATGAGTCAGAAACAAATAATAAAAATTAAGATCTTCTCCAATAATAATGGTAGTACCAATAATTACAAGCATTGTGACAAAATTAATCACGAGTACCATGGGTATAAGACCAAGGAATTTTTCGATAATAATTTGTTTTCTTGAAACAGGATTGGACATCAATACATCAATTGTTTTTGACTCTATCTCTTTAGAAACCATGGAAGCAGCAATAAAACCAAGGATGATTCCAAGGATAAGCACATAGAATATTTGATACATCTCAATGTTTAAAAAACCAATATAACTAGCCATGTCTTGATATCCTGGGATAAATGCAAATTGATCAAATATTCCAGAGTTCATATCAGCCATCATATCCTTAAAAGCAGGATACATTCCTGCATACATCGCAGCCATTCCTGAAAAAAGAAGGGTTAGAATAAGTGTTGTTTTCCAGTTATCTTTTACAGTTTGAAATGCGATTTTTAATCGAAGAATCTCACGTACTCGATCCATCAACATCTCAATTGTCACCTCCATCGTCATAGTACCGCATAAAAATATCTTCAAGACTAAAATCCTGAATATCTAAATCAACAATCGAAAATTTTGCAATCTTTTTAATGACCTCATCGATACTATCTTCCGTAACAAACTCAATCCATCCATCTATTATTTGTGCATTGGTAATCGATAATATTTCTTTAGGATCTTCTTTAATTTTCAAACGAATTCTTTTTCCCTTTTTTCTTTTAAGATTCTCGACACGTTCAAGGGCAACTAGTTTTCCTTCTCGAATAATACCAACACGATCGCAAACTTTGTCAACCTCGCTAAGGATATGGGATGAAAAAAACATTGTCCTGCCTTTTTTCTTTTCGTTGTGTAAGAATTGGTAAAACTTTTGCTGCAATAAAGGATCAAGACCACTTGTAGGTTCATCCATAATCACAATTTCTGGATCATCCATAAACGCTTGCACAATCCCAAGTTTTTGTTTCATCCCCCTAGAATATGTCTTAATTTTCCTATCAAGTGGTAACTGAAAGATTTCTAAAAGTTCATCCAACAAAGAAAGATTCGTATTTCGAATACTACTGAAATACTTCAAACACTGTCTGCCTGTTAAATGCTCATATAAATTAAGCTCGCCAGGAATATAGCCAACATTCCTTCTGATATCAACGATATTATCCTTAATGTTTTTTCCAAAAATATATGCTTCACCTTGATTTGGTTTTAAAAAACCAAGTAACGTTCGAATTGTTGTTGTTTTCCCAGCACCATTCGGGCCAAGAAATCCAAAAATTTCACCTTTCTTCACATCAAAATTAACATTTTTTACTGCAACAATATCCTTATATTTTTTAGTAATATTTCTAACCTCAATGACCTTGATATCACAAGGAATCGATTTCGTCTTTTGTTCTTCTATATCATCATCAAATTTGAAATATCCTTTCAACTTACACTGCTCACATGTAATATATTTTTTTTCACCAGGAACTCCCATGATTTCAATAATATTACTACAAGTAGGACATCTTACATTTTTAGAAATATTTCTATCTTGCATGGTTAACACCGACTCAAACGCTTATTAGTATATTATCTTAGCTCTTAAAATCACATTAAATCATTTGATTTTGGAAATATTACAAGTTTAACAGATCTTCCATTCTTGCAATGGAAGGTGACTATTCTCTGGTAGCCTGTCCTTTAACTTAATTTTTGTATTTAGTTAAACATATTTACTTGATCTAATCTCCTCCAAATTTTACTATTGAAAAAATATTTTCACCTTTAATTTTTTCTCTTCCATTTAGATCTGGCAACTCTATAACAAAAGCACATTCAACAATTTCTCCTTCCAATTTTTTTACAAGATTTATTGTGGCATTGATCGTTCCGCCTGTCGCAAGCAAATCATCAACAATTAAAACTCTGTCTGATTTATTAATCGCATCTTTATGTATCTCGACTTTATCTTTACCATACTCTAATGAATATTCTTCAGATTCACATTCTGCTGGTAATTTTCCTGGTTTTCGAACAGGGATAAAACCACATCCTAATAGATAAGCAAGAGGGGCACCTAAAATAAATCCACGTGCTTCAATGCCGATGACTGCATCAATTTTCTTATTGGCATACCTTTCATGAAAAAGATCAATTGTTTCCTTTAGTCCTTCTGGACTCTTTAAAAGTGTTGTAATGTCTCTAAACATAATATTCTTTTTTGGCCAATGAGGAATTGTTCGTATTTTTGATTTTATTGATTCTGTCATTTATTCACCAGTCTAGAATATATGTTTTTAAATATACTTTAACATAGGTAGAAAGTTTTTTTTAGTGATTTCTGTTCATAAACTCCATGTCTGTTAAGATAGGAATTATTGGTGGTAGTGGCCTTTATAAAATGGGAATAATAGATGATGCAGAGAAGATTAGTGTTGAAACACCCTTTGGAACACCTTCAGATAAAATCACTATTGGTAAGATTGGTGGTGTTGATGTTGCATTTTTACCTAGACATGGAAAAGGCCATGCAATTGCACCTCATAAGGTAAACTATAGAGCAAATATATTTGCATTGAAAGAGTGTGGTGTGGAATATCTTGTTTCTACTGCTGCAGTTGGCAGTCTCAAAAAAGAATTGAAACCTTGCGATTTTGTAATAGCAGAGCAGCTAATTGATAGAACTGCAAAAAGAATTACGACATTTTTTGAGGATGGGATTGTAGCTCACGTTGGTTTTGCAGATCCATTTTGCAAAACTTTGTCAGATATTGCATTAAAAGTTGCCAAAGAAGAAGGTGTTGATGTCCATCGTGGAACCTATTTATGTATGGAAGGTCCACAGTTTTCAACAAGGGCTGAATCAAACTTGTATCGTAGCTGGAATGTTGATGTAGTCGGTATGACACTTGCATCTGAATCAAAACTAGCAAGGGAAGCAGAGATGTGTTTATGTGGAATTCTTACGATTACGT
>RCNB010001826.1_pt1 | contig 13275 bp, 12 predicted proteins | sample 2041321 | NCBI WGS metagenome assembly RCNB01 (sample SAMN09708232, study PRJNA481090) | Marine sediment metagenome, whole genome shotgun sequencing project. | reverse complement strand
TCCTGCACCGGTTTGATAAAATCTGTTTCACAAAAAAGCTTTACCTGTTCAAACTGCTGACTCTTTAATTAATCTGGGCAATTGTTCCACCATATTTCTCCTCAAAACAACCTCTTTCTGGCAATATTATGTGGCAATTATAGCCATTTCCTGGCTAATTTTCAAGAGGTAAGATTGATATAGCCGCAAAAAGGCACCCCGGTGAAATTGACTCTGTATTTCACTGGGGCTATTGTCACCGATTTAATTCCATACCATTCCCACCGTTCTTATTCTGATCCACCCATATTATTCCCTCAATGTCTTTTGTAAGCCATCCTTGTAGTTTCTCTAATTCCCCTATCATTTGTGTAATTCGCCTATTTTCTTGATCTACCCTCGCAAAATTGCCTTAGAGTCGTTTCTCATGACTTTCTAAAGGAGAGAAAACGATGCTGAAGGCCCCAAACTGTAAAAAACGTCCATACCGGATTTGTCGACGGTGGTTTATGCCCAATCCAAAACTTAAAGATCGTCAGATGACCATAACTACGCATAATGGGCTTCTGACTTTTTACAGGGCCATCATTTTTTTTTAATTTTGAAGTAAAACTGGATTAAAGTCTGTAAGGTATGCGGAAAATTTGTGGGTATAATAACTGAAAAGCAATAAGGGGTCATCAACATTGTTAAAAAAAGAGAATTGCCCCTTATTAGCGAACACAAGCATAATTTGCCTGGTCCCCTTATTTTCTCTCAACCCTCCCAAAAATAGCATGATGAATCTATACTGAAGGGACAATGACCTTGCGCTTTTCCATTGTCAAAGATTCATATTAGCCAAGAAATTCAGCGGACGGATGAGTCATAGGCTTGGACTATCTCGTACCAGGGCATGCTCTGATCCAACCAGTAGTTCAAACGACCGACATAAAAAATAAGCTCCTCAAGAAACTCGACAAATTCATCAATGGACTCAATACCAATTACTTCTTCAGAAATTTCTTTGAAAAATTTCTCAGAATCATGTAGCTTCGGCCAGTTCAAGTAGGGAAGATAAGTGGTTAAGAAATTCTTTGTCATTCGTTTGATGGTCTCAAAATCAATCTGCTCTTTTATCGTCGTCTGCCTGATTGTGTATAATACATGGTGACAACCTCTTACTTCAAAATCGGCGTAAAGACAGGGGAAAAATGAAGATTCCCCAGTTCCCCTGGATGTAAGAAATGCATCCGCGACTTCTTTAGGTTCGTTTACCCAGATTTCTTCTCTCTTTGTGCGAACTTTTTGGGCAAGACTTAACATATCACCAACTCCTTGCAGTTTACTCGTAAATTTCTATTTCCGCGCCTTGCTTTTTCCAACCTTTTTTACCTTCTTTTTGTATGCCTTCTAAGTTTTCAATTATTTTAGCGAATAAGTTCACAGCACCTATCCCAGGGGCATCGCCATAAAAAACACAAATACTATGTGCGTTATCATAAAAGCACACGTTGCCTGCCTTTTGCTCCTTGGTCTGGTTCTCTGGTTCACAAAAAAACGGGGCCTTAAAGAAGAACTCATTACCTGCAATCTTTGCATGGATTAAGGTGCCTCTCAGCGGTAAAGATGCCAAAACCCTCTGGCAGATCTTAGGAGCTTCATTCTTCAACAAAACCATTTTCGCAACCTCTTCACCAACTCGAATCTTCAATTCCTTTGACATTGTTTAACATCCTGTTTTCATTTTGAAGTGGGCATCGTTTTTTTAGCATGTCTTAAATATAAAGGCCATTAGCAAGGTGATCCACTACAGGCTACCGCCCGTTTTCAACTGATACAAAATCTGCGTGAGAACCCAGCACATGGGTTATCTTAATACCAGTAAGGTTTTTCCCACAGTTTCAGTTTTTGGCCGAGGCCTTTCTCCACGGCCTGTCGATGAATAGTGTACCCCCAGGCAACGTCTTCTATGCCCAAGCCGCCAGTGGCCAAAATGATTCTTTGCTTTTCATTTTCCCTTCCTAGTGTGGCCCCTGCGACAATCTGGCCCATTTCTACGATGTCCGCATCTTTCATCTTGCCGTCGAGGATGAGTTGATGAAGTGTTTCGTGTATCGGTGGCTTTCTCAGTTCTTCAGGTGCCTTCTGGCTCTCTTCCCGCCAGTCCATGTGCATTTGCCAGTTATCGGCCACCACCCTGGAACCAAGCCAAAGATCATCGGCAAGTGCGGCCTCCGATGACAGACCGAAGAAGGCCCCGTGCTTGAACCATTCAGTTTTGAAAAACGGGCCTTTAACTCCGGAAGTGGCAGTACTGATGGCATCAGAATCTCTGACCACCTTCTCCAAACTGTCAACAGGATAGACTTTGAGACCAAGCTTTTGTCCCATCTCTTGGGAAAAGGCCTCGGCCTTTTGGCGGTCTAAGTCGAACACCTTGACATCCTTAAGATTCGGCATGCTTACGGCTAGCGCCATGAGACAGCTTTTGCTGATAACTCCCGCCGCAACGATCCCGGCCACTTCGGCACCCTTATTAATCAAGTACTTAGCGCCCAGACCAATAACAGCTCCGGTCCTCATGGCGCTAATGAGATTGCCATCCATAATTGCTAAAGGCGCACCAGTTTCCGGGTCATTTAGTATGACAAGGAGCACTGATCTGGGTAGACCGTGCTTCTTTGGATTCTCAGTATTGGAGCCGTACCACTTTGTGCCGCAAAGATGGAATTCACCTCCCAGATAGGAGATCAATGCCATAAACCGGCGGTCGGGTCCATCTATTGGCATACGCGGCCCGCGCTGCTCCTTAGGAAACCACAATTTAATGCCATGGTGGTTTCCAGACGGCCCCCCCATCAGATAGTCGCCTTCACCCATCAGTTTGAAGGCCTTATCCATTATATCAACACATTTGCGCATATCCAGGACGCCGGCTTCAATCATCTCTTCCTGCGAAAGGAACAATAATTCCAACTTTTTACCTACCATTTATCTCCTCCTTTTTCTCTTTTCCGGTATCTTTTATCCCAGGGAATTTTTTAATAAACCTAACGATTCCAGTGTAAGCGCGGACCCTCCCGATCTTGCACCATAATCCAATCGCCAAAAAAAATCACTGGCAGCCTAAATGGCAAGATTCCCGTCCTTAAGCAAGGTGTCCTTGTCGGTTTTCACTGTGCCGTCACGAAAAACCATATCCATATGGATCTGGGCGGCTACGGTACCACCATAATTGCCCGTATTGCGGCCAATGGCGATATGGACGTTACCTAGGCGCTTCTTCTCCTCTTCAAACTCCCCTTTTTGTAGACAGTTTGGATTAATGCCAATGCCGACCTCGGCGAAGTTGTCCGCGTCCTTTACCCGAGCAACAATGTCCCGGAGCTGCCTCGCCGCCGTCTCATCACCGCTGATGTTGACCAGTTTACCTTTTTTGAATTCAAGTCGCAGGGGCGTAGCCGGCTGCCCAATGTGGGCAATCGGGCCATCAATGACGACTACACCTTCGGCCGTCCCTTCATTCGGGCCCAGCGAGACTTCCCCATCGGAAAAAGCCGCTTCATCTCCAGGTTCTGTGGCAAAGCCGGCCTCGATAAAGGGTGTGGACTGGCCAAGCTTGGCCTTCAGATCAGTCCCTTTAGGGCTCGAAAGATAAATCTCCTTCCCTCTAGCCCAGACCTCCTTAAGCCTCTCACCGACCTTGAACAGATCTTCATAATCGGCGGTCGCCCCGCCCTTGGTCCAGATATCCAGGTTTCGCAAGACCATTGAATACTGCCTTAGGCCAGTTTTTTTCCTCAGCTTGCCGATGACCTGGCTGTAACAGGCTGCCCCGCTGGCTGCAGTCATACCTATAATCACGTCTGCCGCCTCCAAGCCTTTGTTGATGAATTTGGTCATCTCCAAAGACTGTTCAGCCGGGCGCGTAGGCATGATAGCGATAGTGTATTCAGCACCAACGCTCTGGATAACCCCGGCCAGTGCATGAAGCATTTCCATGTCCGTTTCAGGGTCCCCTACCAGGACGATTTCCTCTCCCGGCTTGATTGCAAGCAGTTTACGTACAATAAGATCGGCACTCTTGATAGCATCGATGACTCTATTGGTTCCCATTGGCATACCTCCTTCTTTACCGGATCAGCACTTTTCTTATAATGAATTAGAAATACTTAAACCAAAAATGATCAAACCGTATCTTCTCAACAAATTTGAGTAAGACCCATCAACAGGGTGGCATTTTACTGAGATATTACATCAGGCCTTCTTGAACCTTGTTTTGGTAAATCAGCCCTTAATCAACAAAGAAGCAAGCGGCTTCAGTACCACTGCCCTTTTTTTTCAGGAGCGGATCTTTATGGCGACACAGGTCTTCCGCCATGTAACAACGAGTATGGAATCGGCATCCCAGTGGAATGTTTTTCGCATTGGGAACTTCTCCTTTAAGAATAATCCGCTCCCTTTTTATTCTCGGATCTGGAACGCTCGCCCCAGCCAGGAGTGCCCGTGAATAAGGATGCGTGGGATTTGTAATGATGGTCTCAGTATCGCCAATCTCCACGATTCTACCCAGATACATAATTGCCGTCTGATCGCAGATATGCCGGATCAGAGAGAGGTCGTGGGAGACAAAGACGCCAGCCATGTTCATGGTTGCGGTCAACCGCCTGAAAAGTCTAAGCAATCCTGCTCGAATAGACACGTCAAGCATGGACCCCGGTTCGTCAGCCACTAAAAACTTCGGTTCCAGCACAATAGCCCTAGCTATGGCGACGCGCTGTCTCTGCCCCCCACTCAACTGGTGGGGGTACATTGCAAAGAATTGCTCCGCTGGCCTCAATTCCGACCGCTCTAGGGCTCGATGAACCAGATCCCCTCTCTCCGAGCGGGTACCGACACCATGGATCTCTAAGGGTTCGCAGACAGTTCTGAAAACCGTGAACCGCGGATTCAGGGATTCATAGGGGTCCTGGAATATCATTTGGGCGAGACGTCGAAAATGGAGCAACGCATCACCTTTGTATGCAGAAATATCCTGGCCTTCGAAAAAGATATGTCCTTCTGTGGGCCGGTAGAGCCGAACGCAGACCATACCAGTAGTGGTTTTACCACAGCCGCTTTCACCGGCCAACCCTAATATGCGACCTTGCTCCACAGAGAAATTGACGCCGTCCACTGCCTTGACCTTTTCATCTGCTTTGCCTAATAAGGATGAAAATGGGCCCTTACTTATCTCGAAATACTTCTTTAGGTTCCGGACTTGGATAACAGGATCGGCCATTTTAATACCGTTGATTCACGCTACTTTCTCACTTAACCATGTTTTCTCTTCCCTCGATCTGGCTCGAAGCTCTTCCACGTCTGCCGATCGATGGCAGGCACTAAAGTGCCCCGTTTCGATCTCCTCTAACGGCGGCTCCAACTCTCGGCAGATAGGTATAGCAAAGGGACAGCGCATGGCAAAACGACAGCCCGGAGCCGGGTCTATTAGTAATGGTGGAAATCCAGGGATAGAAATAAGTTCTCTCCGGGAGCCCTTTACACTAGGAAAGGAGTTTTGTAGTCCTAAAGTATAGGGGTTGTAAGGATTATAAAAGATGGCGTCAGTGTCAGCATGCTCCATTATCTTACCTGCATACATGATTACCATCCTCTCGCAGGTCTCAGCCACCACGGCGATATCATGGGTGATGAGGATCATGGAGTTTTGCAATTTATTCAATAACTCCTTTATCTTAGATATAATCTGATCTTGAACCAGAACGTCCAGTGCAGTCGTCGGCTCGTCGGCGATAATTAAATCTGGCTCTAGAAGGAGGGCCATGGCAATGATAGCCCTCTGCTTCATGCCGCCACTAAACTGGTGAGGATAATCCCGGGCCCGTTCGTAGCTTAGACCGACCAGTTCAAAAACCTCCGCCATTCTTTCACTGGCCTCGTTCCGGCTGACTTGTCGATGGGTTTGCATAGCTTCAATAATCTGGTTACCCACCCGCACAACCGGGTTGAGAGAGTTCATTGCACTCTGAGAAATAACGGCAATCTCCTCCCACCGAACCCTGCGTATTTCTTCTACAGTCAGACGTACCAAGTCACGGCCTTTGAAGAGAATTTCACCCTCTGAGATTTCCCCGTTTCTGGGCAAGAGCTTTATTATCGCTTTGGCGATAGTCGTTTTCCCGCAGCCTGATTCACCAACCAGCCCCAATGTCCCGCCCTCAGAGACAGAGAAGGTCACATCCTCCACGGCCTTAACATACCCACTTTTGGTTCCGTAATGAATGCTGAGGTTTTTTATATCCAGAAGTGCCATAATAACTCGGTCGTCTCTTATCTCTCGTTGGAGATCGGAGGTTTTAGTCGATTTTAAGTCTCGGATTGATCACTTTCTCATAGGCCAAGCCGATCCAGAATGTACTCATGACCAGTAACACAATACAAAGGCCAGGGGGCAAAAACCACCACCAGGCTTCACGGAACATTTGTGCTGCGAAGACGTGGTGGATCATCTGACCCCAACTAACAGCGTTCGGATCCCCGAAGCCAAGAAAGCTGATGCTTGCCTCTGCAATTACCGCCCAACCCACGGCGAATGCAACGTAGAGAAAAGCCATTGGCAACACGTTTGGAGCAATGTGGCGATAGATGATACGGAAGTCTGAGGCTCCAGCTACACGGGCTGCATTAATGAATGGCCTTTCTTTGATAGTCAGAGCCTGAGAGCGAATGACACGGGTGGTAGTCCGCCAGAACAACGCGATCACGACGATGATGACATTGGACACACCTCTGCCCAGAAGCGTCATTAGGACAATGGCCATTGGCAGAAAGGGAATCCCATAAGCGATGTCCGTTACCCGCATAAGGATTTCGTCTATCCATCCGCCATAATATGCCGCTATCAGTCCCAGATTGGCACCGACAAAAACGACCATCACGGCCGATATCAACCCTACGATAACGGCTGTTCGGACACTGACAATGGTCTGGCTGAAGACATCATAGCCAAATCGAGTCAACCCAAACAAGTGTTCTGATGAAGGGGTCTTGTCTTTAGGGATCAGGCCCCATTCGTTTACTGTTGCTTCGTAAGGGTCGAAAGGTGCGATGTAGGGACCGATAATGGCCAAAATTAAAAATATGCCGACTATGATCAGCCCTGTGATACTAAGCTTTTCTCCGCGAAACACTTCTTTTTGCTCGCGAAAAAAATGCTTGAAAAGAAGAGCATGTTCAGAGAATTCTTTTTCGCCCATTGATTCTTACCTCAAAAATAGTTCAAAAGTGCTATCCGACCTTTACTCTTGGGTCCAGATATGAGTACAAAACATCCGCTAAGAAGTTTCCTATCACTACAATCGTTCCAAGGAATAGGAAAGCGGCTTGAACCACCGGATAATCTAAGCTATTGACAGCCTCAACCAGTTCCCGGCCCATCCCGGGCCAGGAAAAAACCTTTTCAAGCAACACTTGACCTCCGATAGCAAAGCTGATCATGAGTGGGGCGATGGTTACCACCGGCAGAAGGGCGTTTCGCAGGGCGTAGCGAAACATGATCCGCTGGTTCGATAATCCTTTTGCATGAGCCATTTCGATAAAGTCCTCATGCAAAATGTCCAGGATACTATTGCGGGTGATCAGCATCGGGGTGGCCAGATAAAATATAGACATGGTAAACACTGGCAATATCAGGTGATAAACGAAATCCCAGCAAAAGTATTTGTCAAAAAATCCCGTGTATAGCTTCCCGGGAGTCAGCATCAGACCAATTGGGAACCACCTCAGCCCGTAACTGAAAATTACTAAAAGAATCATACCTAACCAGAACTCGGGTGCGGAACGAAGGGCAAGAAAAATTGCTATCCCACCGGAATCAATTAGGGTTCCCCGTTTCCAGGCCAATATAGTGCCGATGATAACACCCAAGAGGAGGGCTAGTGCCATGGATATACCCATCATAAAGAGCGTATTCCAGAGTTTTCCCCGGAGCATACCAACGACCCGCTGATTTGTTCGTATAGAAATGCCAAGTTCCCCTTTAGCAAGGTTTTTCATATATATATAATACTGCTCCAGCTTGGGCTTATCTAAACCGAACATCTCCATCATCAGCTTCTGAGAGTCTGGATGAAGGGAGGCCCCAATGAACATTGCAGTTGGGTCGGCTGGCATGATACGAAATAGGAAAAAGATGAGGGTGATCAGTACCCAGAGAGTAATTACCGTAAGGAAAAATCGCTTTAGAAGGTACCTTCCCTTCATGTAAAGAATACCTCACTCAATAAAATGGTCCCGTTTGGTGACCGGCAGAAGGACGGCTATAACCATCCTTCTGCCATGGTAAGTTACCTTTTACCCCAAGTCTTGGGGTGCTTTTCATAACGGTCAACGGTATCTACCCAGCGTCGATCGTTTTCTGGCGCCGGATAGTATAACCGACCCTGGTCGTCCCATTCATAGCCTGCTTTGCGCAGCTCTTCTCTTGCCTTCTCCATATCGTAGGGCCAAGGTGGAAGTTTATCGTTGTGCCAGAACTTGTTCTCCGGTGAAAGCATTGCCCCAGCCGGAACCGCGTACCCGTCCATTACCTGTTTGATCATGGCTGGCACCGGGACCGCGTAAGAAATCGCACGGCGGAAATGGACGTCGCTAAACGGCTCAATTCGGGTGTTGAATTCCAGTAAGTACATGCCAAAGGTCAGCGGTGCAACAACTTTGATGTCGGGGTTCTTCTTCAGCCTTTCGAACTGCGGTGGATCGAGGATGGATGCACCGCAGGCGTCAACCTCACCCTGCTCCATGGCACCAACAACGGCCTCCACACTGCCATAGACGACATGGAGGAAGCCATCATTCTTGGGAGGCGCAAAGTGCTCCTTGAAGGCCTTAAGAGAAAGTTCCTCGTCCCGACGGTAGTACTCAAAAGCGAAGGGACCGCTACCGATGGGCTTGTCATTGGCAAAAGTGGCTGGATTATCTACCTTGGACCAGATGTGTTTAGGCAGGATGTACACCTGGCAAAGTACCGTAAAGAGGAATCCGGCATCCGGTTCTTTGAGCTTAAAACGTAAAGTGTCATCGCCAGTTATCTCCACCGATTCAAGATTCTGTAAAAAGGACAACAAGTAACCTGACTTCCGACAATACTCAAAGGAAAACCTGATATCTTCCATTGTCACTGGTTTACCGTCATGGAACTTCATCCCCTTCCTGATCGTGACGTCAAGGTTCTTTTCGTCGAGCCACTTGTATCCTGTGGCAGCCCAGAGTTGGGGCTTGGCGTCGACGCCGATTCGCATTAGGGAGTCATAGATGTGTTCCATGAGCCACTGGTCGGTGATAAGTTGTGCCATAATAGGGTTGATGGTCTTGAAGTCGGCCGGACCTGACTGGCGGAAAACCCGCTGCTTGCCAGTTGGAGTGGCAGACCAATCCGTCCAGAAGCTCCAGGGACCTGTTCCTGGTGCCAGTAGTACATCTTTAAATTTTTTCTGGTTGTATGCCCTGTGGATCTTGTGATGGATGAAGGCATGGTGGGGCTGTCGCTCATAGAGGAACTCCTGGATAAAGTCGACGATGGCCTTGCGGTCCTTGACATTTGTGGCCACCTTTTGAGCATCAGCCAGCCTATCATACGCCAGATTCTGGTATCCGGAGACGTTAATACCGTCCCAGCCTGCGTACTCTGAGATGAGCATTGTTCTCAGGAAGACGTTCGGCTCAAGGCGAACGAGTGCCGGGGACCAGTTGATGATGTAGGTGTCGTACTGTTTGGATCTAAAAGCCCGCTTAATCATGGCCTCGTATTTGGTGGGGTCATTGTAAGCGTCTAAGCCCAGTTTCTTCCAACTCGCCACGATCATGCGCTGCATGTTGTAGCGCTGCGCTGAATAGTCGGCCGTTGTACCTAGTAGGCCTATAGAGGGAACCAGGCGTTCCTTGGGCAGATCTTTTGCAAGTCCAGGTAGCGCCGTTAAGATCAGCGCGAATACAGCCACAGACAACAATCCATTACGAAACAAAGATTTCATTGCAATTCCTCCTTCTTGATCTAAATAGTTAAAGTTTAAAATCCCTCCGTTTGCTATACCTCCTTTCTGCTAAAGGTTTGCTGTTTGGGTCCTTTCTTTTTAGGAAATAATGAGCTTCTCCGGGTCCACTTTCTTCCTGAGAATATTCAACTCTTTTAACGTTGGAGGAGTCATCTCTTGAGCCTGAGAGGTATCCAATTCGAAACCTATCATATCCACAATGTCTTTTATGTTGCCACCAGGAAAATATTCACTCAAATAGATATTCTTCTCATTTTCTGAAAACCGAAGAACGCATTTGTCAGTAATCACCACAGACACACCACCTCGATCCAGGCCTTCGGACCGCCGACTCATACCCCCGCGAACCCATCCCGGACTGGTTGAATAATCCAAATCATTTACGAACCTATTTTTGCCATGTTTCATGAAGACAATAACTCTTCCCGCTAAGGAAGCGCCATCTGCCGCTCCTCCGCTGCCTGCAAATCTAACCTCAGGGCACATGTAGTTTCCGATGGAGGTTGAATTGAGGTTTCCAAATCTGTCTATCTGAGCAGCTCCTAGGATACAAACTGAGCGGGGTCCGATCTTATTATTCTGTAACATTGAAAGAGAGTCAACGAGGCCAGAGTGTATGGCAGCACCCGGCATAACACGTGAATCTGCAACGAACATTGGTAGATCTAGTAGCGGAGAATCAATCGCTCCTGTCTCAAAAAAAATAATACTACGCGGTGCGTTTATGAGTTTTGCAGCACGTGCAGCTAAAATGGGCAACCCAGTCCCACAAAAAACGATATCAAAATCCTTGATTTCTCTTGAGGCAGCAATGGCCATTAATTCGCTAGGATTTTGATTGGCTTTATTCATAGGTAGATCTTCCTCATGAGTAATTCCTGAGGTCTTTTCTATTCAGATTTGATTTGTAACCTAGGCCAGGATCGGCACTTATTTCATAGAACACATCATGGCCTATTTTCTCCAAATATTGTTCATGATCTGTTACCCCAAAAACATAACCCTCCAGAAAAGTGGATAACGTGGTATCATTTTTTGAGGCCTCGATCATGGCATAAAGAAAATTGGTATCCAAATCATAATAGTTATAGCATTGTGTGGGATGGGCACCTTTTGATAATTTCACAACGGCATCAGGGAAAAAAGATGGTAGCTGATTCAATTGGGGTCGAGAGCGTAGGGTTTCTTCCTCACATACCTCTTCGCAAGTTATAATGAGGTTGGTCGCTGCCTTAGCTTGCTCAACATCGGAAAAGGTAAGCCCTTCAATTCGAACATTTCCCTGTCTATCTACCTTTTGTGCATGGATAATGGTAACATCAGGATTGATTGCCGGAAGCAATACAACCTTTTCATTAAAGGCTGAATTAAAAGGATTGCTCATGAGTACAAGTTTTTTCGGGCTAATCCGGTCGTCAGATTTTCTAAATTGTTCATCAATACCCCATTTTTTCAATATATCTGATCCTAATGAACTTTTGGTTGGAATAAAAGGGGTTCCCATCGCCCCCGCAAGGAATCTCAGGGCCATCTGGTAGTTGGTATAATCTTCGAAACGAATCCGACCTTGTTCTACAAATCTCTTGAAGCATGGCGCTGTAGGCGCATACCTACCTACTCCAAGATACCCCAATTCAACGGCAGAAACGCATCCCGCCCCGATGAGCAGATCAGGCCCGGGTCCCATAATAGCACCATACAGATATAATTCCTTCTTTTGCTGCCTAATAATTTCATAAATCGCCGCCATAGGATTCCTGTTTGCTGTTGAGCCGCCAAGAGAAATATGGCTCCCATTAGTGACAAACTTATTTATCGCATCTTTAAGCGGCATAAACTTGTTTTCTTGTTCATAGGCTCTCTCTTGCTTTTCTTCCATAAAGATATCTTTTGAGATAGTGTGTTTTTTTAAATGGAAGTCTTTGCCGAAATATCTCTCAGTCTCTCTATAAAAACTTTCTCCAAGTCATTATTTTCCACACGATTAATTGGGTAAGATATCCCGATGGCTCCCTCGACCAAAGCACCTTTAAATACAGGAGCTGCCAAGGTCTTCAAGCCTAATGTTAATTCCTGGTCATTTGTTGCATATCCCCTTCTTCTGGTCAACTCAAGTTCTTCGCCGAATTTAACTTTATCGGTGATGGTGTGTGGTGTATGCGGAACAAACTTTATGTTGTTTATTATTCCTGCTGCTTTGTCTCGTTTCTCAAAGGCTAATATGGCTTTACCTAGTGCAGTGCAATAACAAGGCAATCGGGATCCAACTGTTAAGTCCAAATTGACAACGTCTTTTGATCGAACTCGCTCGACGTAAACTATCTCTGTTTCGTCCAAAATAGCACATTGAGTTGTGACATCCAAATCTCTTGTCGTTTCGATCATATACGGAAGCACCCTGCTTCTAAGCCCCATGTTCTTGAGTAAATGCAGACCTAAAGAGAGGATCTTGGGTGTTAATGCGTATTTCTTTGTTACCGGATCTCGCACTATGTACGATAAGTTATTTAATGTAAAAATATATCGAGTGCATGTTCCGAGTGTCATATTGTTGGCCTCAGCGAGCTCGGAAAGGCCAAGCTGAGGCTTAGAAGACGAAAAGGTATCAAGAAAAGACAGTCCTCTTGCTAAGGAGTTTATAAAATATCTTTGCTTATCAGGGGAGGCCACTTTTAGATAGAACTTCCGCTATGCGAAATATATTTTTGTATAGCAAAATTAGTATTCTTTTTATGCTATGTCAAGAAAAAAGATAGCATTCCCTCGTTTGGACAAGATTTCCTAATTTTTTCTACTTCATCGATGGTACCATGACCATAGCCATCGGCGCCAAGTTCGTCAGCAAAAGTCTGAGAGAAGGGACCTCACCGATTATTTTTTTCACCTTTCCTCCTAAACCATTCTCATCAAGCGCCTCGATCATGTTTTGGTAATTGAAAGCATTATTTGCCTGTCCCCCTTTGTCCTTTCTCTGATCTCAAGTCCGAAGACCATGCCGTACTTGGAGTCAAGGTGCTTCGCAAAACTGGTGTTTTGGGAGTGATTGACCAGTCAACAGCCGATTTGATCATGCGATGCATTGCCTATCATAATAGGGCCTTTCTACCAGAAGACGAATTTGAGCGGTGTCTCTTTTTTGCCAGATTACTCCGTGATGCTGATAAACTGGATATCCTGCGGGTCGTTACGGATTATTACCAAAGGAAAACAGGAGATCGGAATGGGGCCATCGAACTTGGCCTGCCGGATACACCGGAGATTT
>RCNB010005208.1_pt1 | contig 13280 bp, 13 predicted proteins | sample 2041321 | NCBI WGS metagenome assembly RCNB01 (sample SAMN09708232, study PRJNA481090) | Marine sediment metagenome, whole genome shotgun sequencing project. | reverse complement strand
CACTCTTTTTGGCGCGTCTTACTGTATAAATCCCTGCTTTTGCTAGGAAGTGTTGTGCTATATCATCAATGCCTTTTTGACAGATAAGAACGTTTGCTCCACTTGCTTTTACCTTCTCGACCATCTTTCTAATCATGCCTTCTTCTTCATCCAGAAAAGCCTGAAGTTGTGTTGGGTCTTGTATCTGGATTCTTGCATCTACTTCTGTCTTTTTCACTTCAAGTGCTGAATTTATTAATGCTAACTTTGCATTTTTTATGTGTTTTGGCATTCCCTCGTGTACTCGCTCCTTATCAAGAATTATTCCGCTGATTATTTCAGTGTTTGCAATTCCGCCACCCTGCTTTTTTTGTATTTGAATGTTGTCAAGATCAACGTATGTTTTACCGTTAACTGTCTCTGCGACATTTGTCGTGGCATCAACTACAACATCTGCAAGGATGTCTTTCTCAGCGCTAGCACTTTTACTAGCCATGGAAGTCATTGCAATATCTTTCAATGTTTTTTTATCTCCTGACTTTATTGTAATAGATAGATCATGAAGAGTTTCTATTGCCTTTACTGCAGCAAGTTTATATCCTCCACAGATAACAGTTGGATGAATATTTTGATCAAGTAGATCTCCTGCATATTTTAATAGTTCACCTGTTAGTATTACTGCACTGGTGGTTCCATCACCACATTCTTCGTCCTGTGATTTTGCGACTTCTACAATCATTTTTGCAGCTGGATGCTCCACATCAATTTCTTTTAAAATTGTTGCCCCATCATTTGTTATCACAACGTCACCCATTGAATCAACAAGCATTTTGTCCATTCCCTTTGGACCGAGTGTTGATTTCACAGCATCAGATATTGCCCTTGCAGCCATAATATTATTTGTTTGTGCTCCTTTGCCTCTTTCTCGTTTTGTTCCTTCTTTTAAAATTATTATTGGTTGTTGTCCATTCATCATAATTTTTGTTCACCTCCTCCTAAGATATACTTTAAGAGTAAAGATTGATATACAAACACTTCTATATAAAGATTTCCTGCGCATTTTTATCAGAATTAAAAGAAATAAATGGTTTAAATCAATGATTTTTTTCTAAGCCATTCTAAATCACTTACATATAGTTTTCTAATGTCTGTGAGACCAAATTTAAGCATAGCTAGACGTTCTAGTCCAAGACCCCATGCAAGAACGGGATTTTTTATACCAATTGGTTCAGTAACTTCCGGCCTAAAAATACCACTCCCGCCCAGTTCCATCCATTCATTATTCCAAAAGACATCTATTTCCATACTGGGTTCAGTATAAGGAAAATAAGCCGGTCTGAACCGGATCTTTTCAAAACCCATTCTGCGATAAAACTCCTTAAGGATACCAACAAGTTGTCTAAAATTTGTATTTTCCTCATGAACGATGCCTTCAATTTGGAAAAATTCAGGAAGGTGGGTAGTATCAATGTTTTCTTTTCTGAAAACCCTACCTATGGAAAAAATCTTACAAGGCGGCTCTGGATTATTGTACAGATAACGAATAGTATTGACCGTAGTGTGTGTTCTCAAGAGTGCTCTTTTTCCCTCGTTTTTAGAAAACTTATAGCCCCAACCAGATGAAGAAGTAATACCACCATCCTCATGTATCTTTGCTATGCTATCAACCAAGTCCTCCTCATTTATTTCTATCTCTGAAGGGGTTTTACAATACAATGTATCTTGCATCTCTCTAGCAGGGTGATCTTGAGGTATAAAAAGTACATCCATATTCCAAAAACAGGATTCAACAAAATCTCCCTCAATCTCTTGAAAACCAATCTCAAGAAATATCTGTCTGATCTTGGATATCAAATCAACCAGTGGGTGAGCTTTACCCCCATATTTTGCTGGAGCAAATGCATGGATGTCATAAGGCCGTATTGTTTTGCTTTTCCATTCTCCAGTTTTAATAATGTTAGATGTTATCTGGGAAATTTCATCTTTAATTTCAATACCTTTTTCAATTACTTTTTTTCCCTCTTCAGTCAGAATTATGGTGCTCGTAATGATTTCCTTCTCTTTAACAACATTTTTTCTAGATAATAATAACTTAATCCTATTTTTGTCAAGTTCTATACTTGGTGTTTCATTTAGTTGATGAAGTATTTTCTCGTCATCGCTTTCTTCTTGTAATGCATTTTTTCCAGATTCTGTAATTTCAACTGAAGTGTCTCCATCTGCCTTTTGGATATTTGCCCAACCTTTTCTTTTAAGCCAGCCGATTGCAACCGGAACTTCATGTTTTTCTAAAATAGCGGATAAATCCCTTAAAGATGCTTTTCCGCTTTTATTAAATATTAACTGTAAGGCTCGTTTTTCCGGAAATCCATTTTGCAAAAACTGTTTTCCTTCTTTTCCTAAAGAATACACTGTTTTAATGTGCTCTTCCACTTTTACAAGTTTTTTTGATTGCAACCATGAAGAAGCGTTCATGACCTCGACTTCTTGTTGAAAATCTCCATTTTTTAGGATATCATCTGGTGATGCTTTTCCGTTTAGTTTCTTTAGAGACATCAGTACTTTTTTTTCGTTTTGTGATAACTCTTCGATTGTCTTATCTATGTCCATCCGAATCCGAAATCACATAACTGTGTATTAAGATATCGATTGCGATACTTATTATCTCCTTTTATAATATTCATCTGATGACGATATGCTTGTTAATAAAAATATCAAAACTGTTCATTCTGTTTTGATGGATAAGATAAATCATTGACTGATATGATATTTTGGAATTCTAATTAATGCTATAGCTTTCTGCATCTTCTAGATTTCGCCTTCTATTTCCTTCATGTTTTTTAATAACGTCTTCTATCTTCTCTGCATTTTCCAAATTGGCTAGGCGTCCTTCATTCATCGTTATCTTTGCTTCGTCGGATACCTTCATTAAGGTAAATTGAGGCGTTTTGTCTATTTCTAATTCTTTTTGTATTTCACGTTCATTATCGATATAGCGAAATGGTTTTGGCCTTCTTTTCTTTATGTCATCCTCACCATGTTCTGCCATATCAATTGGTTCATCAATCGACATTTATATTTCCTCACGATTTGAATAACATATGTCTTTTTAATGATTTTGCTGTGTTGAACTTAATACATAGTTACATCTCATTAAAAAAACGGACATCATTATGGCAACTACTCTGGCAGCTGTGAGGAATAATGTGGAAACATCGCCTGGATTTATACATTTACAACATGTCAGAAATTTCTAAAAAGTATGTTTTATGTTATGGATAAAACAACAAGTATTGGAAAGGAATATAGTTGAAAATAAGGGGACCCATATATAAATTATAACAGGAGAAAAAGGCAACTATTTTTTGAACCTGTACACCCAAAATTTATTATACTAGCGATAATATTAAATGTTACATATTAAGTATAGGAGAAATATCATGGAAGAGCCACTGTATGGTATAGAGATACAAAAGGAAGGGGATATATACCTTGGAAGAATGTATTCAGATGGTGGTATCGTAAAGGAATTTAAAAGTCACAAGATAGATTTACTCTTTAGAGACATGATTTATGATATGCGACTTGCATTGGGTGAGTTCTCTAATAGAGATATAGAGTATACTGGCGATAGGGAACAGACAAAATAAGGACAATTCCACATTGAATGATGGTATGAATGTGGGGTGCATAGGGTAAAAAAAGATGATGTCAGTACAAAATTGAGAAAATTCTGTTATGTGAATTTAACAAAATTAGTTTTTATCCTTCTCTCGGCCAGTTCAAAAATATGATTATTATTGTTATCAAACTTTCATTTTCTCACATTGTAAAAAATAAAATATAGGGTTATTGTATGGTATTTACTGGTGTTATTGTGAGAGAATGGGGAAGATTGAAGGTGGTGAAGAGAGATTTTTTAAAATTAAGTTCTCCCCCATTCATAAAATATATATTAGATATAGACATATAAATCTTATTATATTTTTATGTGAAAAAATGTGATATTTTAGATTCAGTGGTGTAGAATCTATTATTATTGCAGACTATATCGCGATATGTTGGATCAATATCGATGTATGTTTGCAGTACTGCTATGTGCTTTACTGGGTTTATGGAAAAACATACAGAAATTCCGATTATATCTTTTTATGGGAAATCTTTTTAATAAGGTGTCCATTTACTATCTCATAAAAATTATATATAACTGGAGGTATAAATTATATGCGTCGAAAATTGACCACGATAAGTATAGTAGCGATATTAGTCATATTATCAACAACAAATGCAATATCGGTAAAACAACAATCAATCAAAGAGTTAATTTCTGAAACTGTCAATCATCAGGTGGATTTAGGATCAGCAAGTATATTTGGGAATGGAAATAGTAGCACTTTAGAAGCAGTTGCTAAGAATGATCTTCTTATAGGACTTGATTCTGAAAGTAGTTCTGTGGACTTCTGTATAACTTACAATATGAGTTGTAGTGGAATCATGGATGAAGGTATAATAACTCTAACGGTTTCGATTAATGGTCAGAATATCACGCCTAACATTGTACAGACGCCGACAAGCAAAAATGGCACACTAAAAATTGAAAATATAGAAGTTAACCGTCAGGATACATTAATTTTTATAATAAATGTTGCCTATGGTAGTGTTATACCACTCTACAGCAATTTAACAAGTGCTACTGGTGCTGGAATATTTAGTAAAGCGAAAACTATTGTCAAAGAATCAACCAATCCGTTTTTAGATTTCTTAGAACAACACCCAAGGATGTTCCCGATATTGAAGTACCTGCTAAGATTATAGGTAGGTACTCAAAAATCTATGTCCTTCCTTTATTTCTTTATTAGTACTATCCTACTAAGCTTAATCATGGAAACCTATCTTGCTATGGGCGTGGTAAAAAACCAGATTCTTGAACAAGAGAAGGGATAATGTCCTCCCAAAACAAAGCAGTAATATGCAATCCATGAACTCCTTTAATTTTTTTGATGTCATTGATAAGTTCTAAAGCAATTTCATATCCCTCTCTTTTAGGATCTCCAGAATTTTTCATTCTATTTGCAACATTCTCAGGTATATCTACGCCAGGAACATGAAATCTCATCCGGTCAGCCATTTTCAAGGATTTGAGCGGTGTGATACCAGCAATGATGTGAACCTTTCTATCAAGACCTCTGGATCTGACTTCATCCATCCAAATATTAAACTTATTCACATTAAATATGCTCTGAGTCTGAATAAAATCTGCTCCTGCTTCTATTTTCTTCTCGAGACGGTCAACCCTAAATTCATATGGATCTGCAAACGGATTCGCTGCAGCCCCTATAAAAATATCTGGTTTTCCAGACAATATTTTGTCCCCGCTTTGAAAAACTCCACTATCTCTCATATTTTTTATTGTTTGAATAAATTGAATGGAATCTATATCATAGACTCCTTTAGATTCAGGATGATTACCAAAAGATTGGTGGTCGCCAGTGATGCAAAGTATGTTTCTAATCCCAATGGCTGAGGCACCAAGTACATCACTTTGAAGGGCCATTCTATTCCTGTCTCTACAGGTTATCTGCATAACTGGTTCCAAGACCCATTTTTAAAAGAATACAACTGCTGGCCATACTGGACATCCTTACAACAGCAGTTTGATTGTCTGTAACATTAAAAGCATCGGCGCATCCTTTAGTGATCTCACCCTTCTGCGTTATTTTGTCTGGGTCAGAGCCTTTTGGTGGTCCTATTTCTGCAGTCACAGCAAATTTTCCTTTGGCGAGAACTCGTTCCAGGTTGCTTCTGTAATTCATGTTATAGCACTCTCCTTGTTTCAGTAGATTTAGACCAGTCCTTGGGTTCTTGTATGATCTTCAATAGTTGTAATTGCTTTTTCTCTTTCAGACGTTTATATATGAGATCCCAGACGCAATCTATGTTAGAATCTATCTCACATTTTCCATCTATTGATCCGCCACAAGGGCCATTTAGCATACTCTTAGGGCAACGTGAAACTGGACAAAACCCTCCAAACAAATCCTCGATACAATCTCCACACATGTTGCACCGTTTTTCAAATTCATTGGCACGTTTTATTTCACCTAAAAATAATGTATCATTACCTGCTATGACATCGGCATTTTCTATTATTTCCGATACTGTTTGTATGCCATTACCGCATGCTAGAACAAGGATTTTTTTTGCTTTATTCACCTCATCTTTATACTTTCGTAGAATGCGTTTGTCATTCTGAAGATGGCATGCTGGCTCTAAAATGACCCAACCTGTGACCGGTATGTTTTTATCTTCCAAAGCACCCTTCATTTCCAATACTTCTTTTTCTCCTCCAGTGTGACACATGGTTGCACATTCGCTGCATCCAATTATAAAAACGGGCTCTTTTCCGATCGAACTAAGTAATTCATTGAAGTCTTTCTGCTTGGTAATTATCATGTGTAGAACGGATATGATTTCATAACTATAAGCATTTGCATCCTAAATGAAAATCTCTATATAGTGTTCTGCTTTTACCTGGTGGGCAGGTTCAAAAAAGGAGAGTAATAGCTAAATAAAACATGGGGCAGATCATGATGTTGGACGATTTGGAACTTATTTCAAAAATAGACAAATCTGGTATGATTGATACACTCGCCAGATTTCCTGAGCAGATAAAAGAAACGGTGGACATTGTCAACTCTACGGGGTTAAACAGTTTCTTTAAGATAGATAATATTATTATAAGTGGTATGGGTGGATCAGCTATTTCGGGAGATATACTACAAAGTCTCCTCAGAGATAGATTTGATATTCCAATTTTTGTAAACCGTGCATATAATCTTCCTAAATGGGCAAACAAAAATACATTGGTACTATCTCAAAGTTACTCTGGCACTACAGAAGAAACGTTGAGTACTTTCAAGCATGCAAATCAAAAAAAATGTAAAATTATTGGTATTTCATCTGGGGGAAAACTACAAGAATATTGTGAAAAACGAGATATCTCACATATCAAAATACCTTCAGGTTTTACACCAAGGGCTGCAACTGCTTACCTGCTGTTTTCATCTATACTGGCCCTCGAGAAAATTGGTATATTGAAGAACGATATTGAATCAGAAATAGGGGAAACTTTGGAGTTACTGGGTGAAGTTAGAGCCGCTAATGGCAAAACGATTCCTGAAAAAGACAATCTTTCAAAACAAATAGCAAACAAGATTTTCAATACCATGCCTCAAGTATATGGTTGGGAGATTTATGATCCCATAGCAAAACGATGGTGCACTCAATTTAATGAGAATAGCAAGATTATTGCTAGATACGACAGTGTCCCCGAATGCAATCATAATGATATAGTTGGATGGTCTCAGGATCCAGAAATGTCAAAAAAATTCACATGCTTATTATTTAGAGACGAAAAAATCGAGACGATTTATATGTCAAAGCGTCTGAATTTCATGAAAAATCTTTTTGAAGATGTTGCAGCAAATGTTATTGAAATACAGGTTAAAGGTAAAAAAACACTTGCAAAAATGATGTATGCTATGTATCTAGGGGATTTTGTTAGTTGCTATCTTGCAATTCTAAGGGGAATTGATCCCACTCCCATTTATGCCATAACTGAATTGAAGAGAGTATTGGCAGAGATATAGTTTTTTTATTGGCTCATATTGTTAAGATTACCTAGCCCTCATAAAGGGTACAATATATCGTTTTCATTTTCGTTTCCACATGTATGCAGCTACAGCTATTATAGATATTAATGCAAGAATGATACCAAAATTTAGTGTCCCTTCTGCATCTTTGTCATCATGTGTGTTATCATCCCCGCTGTCTTCTTCTACAATTGGTGGATCTCTAATGATAATTACCTTTGAAATCGAGTTGGTATTACTGTCACTATCTGTGATTTCTAGTGAAACTGTATATGTCCCACTTGCGATATATTGATGTTGTGGATTCTGTTTCACGGAATTATGTTCATCTCCAAAATCCCAAGACCAAAATTCAATTAGTCCATCTTCATCTGTAGATTTATCGGAAAAATGTATTATATTGTCTGTCGTTAGTTCCATTGGATAAAATGAGAAATCTGCAATTGGGTGAATTGGATTGTTTGAGGATAGGGGAAAGATAATTGGGGCAAGGGCGATACCTGCAAGTAATGGAAGAGAAGACCCTGCAAGAAGTAATGGAAAAATCCATGCTACTGAAGAAGAGTATGTTAAATCAATACCCCCAACGTGACGAGCAGAACCAATGAAAAACGTATAACTTTTCTGAGGTGGTGGTTGAGAAACATACACATAGATGCCAAAAAAATTGGTCATCATCCCGATTTGTCTTCCGTGCAATATCTTTGTGTTGAATGGGCTGTACCTCAATATGAATGTTTTACCTGGTCGGTCGAACCCCCATTTATCTGAGTACTGCCAAAGTGTTAATGGTCTGTATGTATCCAATTTGTGATTTTTGAATGGATTTATTTTAAAGCTTCGTCCGTGACTGATAACAAACGCACGACTGCGAGGTAATTTATAACTGCTTAAAGAATCTAAGATCCAAGATAAAACTGGATGTTTAAGTCCAAAAGATCCTTCTGTAGTTAGTGTGGATTCAATTATATTTTCAACATCATCTGGATTGATTGTTGACTCAAGTTCTTCCATTAGTTTTGACAGTATGATTTCCAATTCCACAAGTTCTTGTTCTGACAGGGTAAATTTTTCTGTGATTGTTGTACCATCCAAGTTGATTCGACCACATTCTAAGATTAGGTCATCATCTTGCGGTTTACCTTCTGGCAGTTCACTTGCGGTTACAGAACCAAAATCGCATCCAACAAAAAGAATTATTATCCCTATTGTAATTGTTTTATGGTTCTTCTTCATTATTTAAAACCTTTACTTACGTTGTATTTTACAATGATTAAATATGTGCCTCATTCTATTTATTTTTATTGAAGTGGACATATATATTCATTAACTATGTGTGTTACTGATATATGGGGTGCAAAATCAACGTCCTTTCTAAAAGGTATTCTATGTTAACCAAAAGTGAGTATAAAAAATATGAGACATTAACCATATTTCAAATATGGGAGCATGTCTCAGCAATATTTCTAAATCTTATCTTTTTTTCTACAAAAACTGAGAAAGAGAAAAATCAATTCCCCCAACACTGCGGGCAGAACCCATGAAGAAAGTCCAACATTTTTGAGGTTGCGGTTGAGAAACAAAGATGTAGAGACCAAAAAAGTGGGTCATCATACCGATTTGTCTTCCATGCAATATCTCAGTGTTGAAAGGACTTGGTTTCAGTATGAACGTTTTACCTGGAATATCGTATCCCCATCTGTCTGAGTATTGCCAGACAGTTAATGGCCTATACAGGTTTAAATTATGATTTTTAAACGGGTTCATTTTGAAGCCCCAACCTTGACTGATAACATATGCACGACTGCGAGGTAGTTTATAGAGACTTAGAGAATTTAGGATCCAGTTCAGAATAGGGTGTTCACATCCAAACAATCCTCCTCTATAGAATGTAGTATCAATTGTTTCTTTAATGTCATCTAGATCATCAGCTGATTCAAGTTTTTCCATGAGTTCTGATAGTATGTCCTGCAATTCTACAAATTCTTGTTCCGATAGTTCAATTTTTTCTGTGGTTATGGAACCATCTACATTGACCATTGCATATTCCACAGTTATTGTTTGTTCTTGTAGTTCACTTTCTGGCATATCATGTGCAATTGCGGGATTTATGGCAAGTCCAGCGAAAAGGACTATTACACCTATTATAAATATTTGTTTTTTCATAATTATATAATACCTCCATTCGATGTATCTTTATCTTACGGCATATCTTTTAGCATTTATATACTTTTTGAATCTTTTATAAATATCCCTCGTTTAAAATCTGTAACTTTTTTCACATCAACGTTAAATTGCAATTTATATGGCGTAATGGATGGAGTTAATGCCATCTTAATTATTAATCCTGCTCGTTACTTTAATTAACAGCCGTATTAAAAGATTACGCGAGGAGGGAGATTTGAACTCCCGTGATCGTAAGATCAATGGATTAGCAATCCATCGCCGTGCCGGGCTGGGCCATCCTCGCTTTTGGAAAGGGGAAATAAAGCACAATGATAAAAAGGTTATGTTGCTAAAAAACCAGGAGGAGCTTAATTCAGGATATTGCATCATTGAAAACGAATATTAAAATATAGTAGATTTGTTATATTTTACCTAATGGAGGATTGGACTGAGAAATATCGGCCGGAAAGCCTTGATGAAATTGTTGGAAACGAACGTGCTGTTACAGAACTTAAAAGATGGGCTGATGCATGGAACCACGGGAATCCCAAGAAACGTGCTGTAATATTGTCAGGTGGTCCAGGAACCGGAAAAACGAGCAGTGCTCTTGCTCTTGCAAAGGATTATAGGTGGCCTGCAATAGAACTGAATACGTCAGATGCTAGAAACGCGACAAAAATTAAGAAAGTAGCAACTTTTGGAGCTGTAAATGAGACGTTTGACAATAATGGCAGTTTTGTCTCATCACATAAAGGTGGTAGAAAACTCATAGTTCTCGATGAGGCAGACAACCTCTATGAAAAAATAAAAGATAGTGGCAAAAACGACATGAGTGATAAAGGTGGAAAAAGAGCTATTATCGATACAATAAAGATCACCAAACAACCCATAATATTGATAGTAAATGATTACTATAATCTGATAAAAGGTAGCGGTGAAAATTTAAAGAGAACATGCAAATTGATAAAATTTTACAACCCGTACTCTAACTCTATATTTGGTCTGTTAAAACGAATATGTATTTCTGAGGAAATAACGGCTGATCCGAAAGTGCTAATGACCATATCCGATAGATGTAAAGGAGATATACGCTCCGCGGTAAATGATTTACAATCCATTTGTTTGGATAAGAAACAACTTGATATGCAATCGTTGAATGCATTAGGATATAGAGACAAAAACAAGATAATATTTGATGCATTGAGGGACATATTCAAAACTAGAGATATACAAAACATAAAGGAGAGTGTATCTAACTTAGATGAGGATCCAAATAGTGTTATACTATGGATCACTGAAAATCTGCCAGTTGAATATAAAGATACTCATGATTTGGTTAAAGGCTATGATGCGGTATCTAAAGCAGATGTCTTCTTGGGCAGAACACATAGGAGACAGAATTATGGGTTGTGGTCATACGCCTGCGATATTATGAATGGTGGTGTAGCCACTGCAAAAACCCATGAGTATCAAAACGAGAAATATAACTTTCCCTTGTGGTTAAGAGCGAAAAAAAGCAGTAAATCATATCGGGACACCAGAGATTCAATCGTTGGAAAGATGAGCAGAACATGTCACAATTCAAACAGAAAAAGTAGAGAGTTTCTTTCCATATATCTTATACATATGTTTAGAAATAACCTCGAGTTTGCTGTTAAAATGATGCATAAGTTTGAATTTACGGAAAGTGAGATGAAATATCTGCTCGGTGAAAATTATTCGCGCGAGCTAGAAAAGAGTCTTCATCCTGCCAAAACAGCGCATGAGAAACAAATCGAAAATGAATCCGTTATATATGATGAAAAAGAAAAAGATAAAAAAGAGAATAAACAACAAAGCCTATTTGATTTCTGATTCCATATCTTCGAGTTTTTTCATTGTCTCTACTGCCTGCTGTTTGTAATAATCCTTAAGTTTGTGATGTGTATCATCAGATATCTGTTTTGATCTATGTTGCTTTTCAATATCCTTGAGAAGGGACATAAGAAGTATCTTTTTTGCATTCAATAGCTCTTCGGATTCACTTGCAGTATCCTTGATTTTTGATGATTTTTGTTTTCTGAATGAATACAGTGTAGAAACCACCAACAATATCACTAGTAAAACGATAAATACAATAATATACCAGCTTACAGGAGTTTCAGTTGGTTCGTAGAGGAGAAGGGTAAAAGAAGTACCAGACACTAGATTTTTTCCACTATATATTTTGTTTTCATCAAACTCAACTGATAGGTCAGTGGTGTTGTAAATTAAGATCCTTTCAAATTCCTCAATATCTTTATTCAAAGTGTACGTGATGGTTAATTGTATGGATGAATCCTTTGTTATATTGAAGGAGGATATATCAAATATGTATTCGTTATTGCCAGTTGGCTCATATTGTACTTCATTGTTACTGACAAGGACATTTACCTCTTGAGCCTCAGCAGATGCCCAAAATTTTATTGTGGTATACGTTTCATTAGATGTACCACATATCGTTAAACTTTCTTTAACTGATATGGTATCACCCTCTTTAGATATTGTAATTTTGTGTGTTTCTGTGTTAATATCTTCCCCGTACACCGTGGCAGAAGGAATAATTGCAATTATTAATGCTATCAGCAATATGCTAGTCAACGTTTTCTTCATAGTCTTCCTAATGGGGCTGTATTTTGTAGGTATTTATGTATTTTTCTAAATTAGTGGTCTTTCATCATTAAAAATTGATCTTTTGGAATTAAGCAAAATTAAATTCGCCGAAATATGTGGAGTTCAGAATGGTAAATTCTTGGAGATTTCTAAATCATAAGATGGAACAGCAAAATGGACTAATCTTTTTTTCCTTTCAGTTTTGTTGGCAGATATAAGATGTAGAACAAACAAAAAAATTCAATGTTTCCAGCAACAATTACAACGTAGATATCCCAGCCGAGTAGAAATGCATGATAAAACGATAGCATTAAAGTAAAGATCAAAGAGATTATTGCAAATAATACTATCTGTTGTTGTTTACTTCGACCTTCAAACATCTTTTGCGAAATATCTCTCTGGACTATATTAATATTTTTAATTCCTGAGAGAATGAATATTAGAAGGTTATGACTAAGTAATGTATAGCAAGGATGCTAATACACTAGAGTTTGGTCATGTTGGGGATTTTGGTTTATCGTCTAGGGTAATGACGCTGTTGTCGTCGAAATGGTTTTTTCTTCTGTCTACTATTGTGTCTGAAGAAAGTAACTTTTTCAAAATCTGGCATAGCTGCTTCTTCTATTTTGAGTTCTTCATTGCTCTGTACTCGTCTAAAATTTTCATGATCGGGTCCTGTAAGCAGGGTAATTGCAGCACCATTTTCTCCAGCACGTGCTGTTCTACCTATTCGATGTATATACTCAATAGCAGTCTTTGGTACATCGTAGTTATAGATATGAGAGACATTTTTTATATCGAGACCTCTGGCTGCCACATCCGTTGCCACTAGGACATCTGTTTTCTGATTTT
>RCNB010002906.1_pt1 | contig 13283 bp, 10 predicted proteins | sample 2041321 | NCBI WGS metagenome assembly RCNB01 (sample SAMN09708232, study PRJNA481090) | Marine sediment metagenome, whole genome shotgun sequencing project. | reverse complement strand
GCTGACCTATTTTAACAAGTTCATCCTTTAATGGATCAAGAATAAAACTAACCAGTCCAATTATATTTCCGCCAAGAGGTATAATAGGGTTTGTTAAGTTGTCGGGATCTAGTGGTTTCGTTCTATCTACTTCACTTATAACAGGTTTGCTAAAATCAATCATAGAAAAATCTAATGCCATCGAATTCACCATCGAAATAGAATCTTTAACATTTTTAGCGTCTATAATTAAAGAGCCGGATAGGTCATGAGCTCTAACTTCCACTTCATCTAGTTCATTGACCTTTTGAAATAATTTAATAGTGATTTTTCTATCAGTTATGATTTTTTTGGTGATGAGTATTTCTTTTTTGTAAAATTGGATTCCTGAAAAAACTAAAGTGTCATTCTCTTTTACAGGAATCGTAAAACCACCATAAATATTGCTAATTGTTCCTTTATTTGAATTTTTATTTAGAATATGAATATTTTCTTTGGATACTGCATCACTAATAATATTGCCCGAAATGATAACTCTTTTTTCTTGAGCCTCGGTTTGTATAATTGTACAAACAAATAAAAAAAAGGTTAGTTGTTTTGACATCTATACAAATTAAACAACTAGACTCTTAAATATTTATTAAAGACAATATAAACTTTTGTTAAAGAGTTAGTTTAATTACTTTTGATATATATACTATTCCGATTCAAACTGACTGTAAAATAAAATTTAAAGATGAAAAAATTAATCATTGCAAGTACTTCAACTATCCATGGCAGTGGGTATTTGGAATATTTATTACCAGAGTTAAAAACATTTTTTGCAGGTATTGATGAGTTATTATTTATTCCATATGCAAGACCAAGTGGTATGAGTTATGATAACTATACAAAACGAGCGTCAACAATTTTCTCTATGATTGACATAAAGGTAAAAGGCATACATGAATTTGATGATGCTCAAAAAGCTGTATTGAATGCTCAAGCTATCTTTGTAGGTGGTGGTAATACTTTTGTATTGGTTAACGAACTATATAAGCAAGGTCTTATTCATGTATTGAAGAAAAAAGTTAATTCAGGCACACCATATTTAGGGACAAGTGCAGGAAGTAATATTTGTGGAATGACAATGCAAAACACAAATGACATGCCAATCGCATATCCTCCGAGTTATGAGACCTTAGGAGTGATTCCCTTTAATATTAATGCACATTATTTAGATCCAGATCCAACTTCAACACATAAAGGAGAAACAAGAGAAACCAGGATTAAAGAATTTCATACTTATAATGATATTCCAGTGTTGGGTTTGCGAGAAGGGAGTTGGCTTGAAGTAATTGGAGATAAAATAGTTCTTAAAGGTAAATTAAAGGCAAGACAATTTGAACAACATAAGCAGGCTAAAGAATTTGATTCTGGGAGTATTATTCAGCTTTAATTTTGAATAGAATCTATGGTGATTGGGGTGTTTAAATAAATCTCAATTTCTTTGGAATATTCTCCTTTTTTCACATAATCAGAAAACTTGCTGTAGATATTCGCAATCGTATCTTTATTTATTGAAGGAATTCTTAACACTGATTGTATGGCCACTGCACTAATATATGATTCAGGATTTTGTTTGGCATATCTTAATATGTAGGCTGTATTTTTATCATTAATTACTTGCATTTTTTTGTTAATTTCTTCAAGTTTTATAACGTCATTTTCTGCCCTGGCTTTTTGAAATTCTGGAAATAATATATTCATTTCAGAGATTATTTGGTTAGATTTCTTTATAAAATCTAGATAATCATCATTGATTTTAGATCCTATAATTTTTGAAGATGATAAGTTATCTTTATTGACATCAATAGTAATATTCTCATTCTCCATAAATAATCCAATAGTGCCTGTGATACTATCTATGAATATCCCATAAACTTCAGGTTTGTCAATTTTGCCTTTGAATTCAAATTTTCCATCATTGATGGTAGTAGAGTCTAATACCTTGATCTTTTTATTTTCCTGGGTTTTCAGAAATACTTGTTTCCCGTTTAAAGATCTTTTTAGGCTTCCGGTCAAAATGTAGCCATTAGTGTAATTTTTTCTTTCACTATCTTGGCATGAAATAAATAAAAATATCAATATTAACAAGGGAATTGAATTTTTCATAAATTATTTTTTTTAATTAATATCGATTATAGATAATCTTTTCAATCAATGAAAACCACTAGTTCTTTGTTAACAAACCTCGCGGTTTATTAACAATAGAATACCGTTTATTAACAATGCCATACAATTGCCTAAAATCTTTAGAATCTCTTTAGATTTTACAATTACTCTTGCCTAGTTTTTCAAATGAATGATATATTATAATGGTGCAATAATACTATAAAAATTGTCGTTAAATAAAGACCGCTAAGAAAAGAATCCGTTCATTTATTGTTAATGCTCCCCTGATTGATTGAAATTTTAAAAATTTTGATGCAATTAGGACAGGTAAAATTATGCAAAAAATGAAAAAACTATTAATAAAGTTTTTATTAATAATTACGATACCAAGTATTATACATGATCAAAAAATTATTCTTCATTACATTTATTTTATTAAGTGTTTATATATTCCCGGCAAATGCTAAAACGCCACCTATATTATCAAATTTTAGGATAGAAACCTCAAATTCGAATCGAGTTTATTTTGATAGTTCTGAATCAATTACAGGTTCTTCTACCCAAGGTTTTATTATCTCTGGTAAAACTATTAATGGTATATCAATAAATTCAGGAGCCACCTCTGGACACTTTTTTACGGTTTCTTCACCATTTACTTTTTGGGATAATAACACAATAAGGTATTCATCTGGTTCTAATATTCATAATGCAAGTACAACTAATTTATATCCTTTTGATTTACAGTATATTGAAAATAATTTAAAAGAGCCTAAGGCCTCTACCAACAGATATGTTAGTCTGTCAGGAGCGGGACTGCATGGAGGATAATGCCTGGACCTTAAAGGAAGCAGCAACTAAGGCAGTAGCGGGGCAGACCATATGGGTTAAAGCAGGTGGAAATTTTGAAGGGGTTACTTTTAATAATAATGGTAAAGTATCAAATCCAATAATTATCAAAGGTTACAAAACTGTAATTGGAGATTTGGATGGAGTAGAGTTTCATACATATTCAATAGGCGATGTAATAAATAATACGTCCGCTCCTACAATAAAGGGTCCTTTTAAAACTACTAATAGCAATGGTTTTACTATAAGTGGAGATTATATTATAGTTGAGAATTTTCAGTCTCATGGATGGAAACGTAATTTTTATAGTTTAAATAATGCAGGGACGGTAATTAGAAATTGTGTGAGTCATATAACGTCAGTTGGTGCTAAGCCATCACCAGATGGATATGGGTTTTATATTAGAAGTGATAAAACAAGAATAACAAATTCTATTTCCATAAATTCCGATATGATGGGCTTTGGGACTTATGGAAATAATAATATGGTTAGAGATTGTGAAGCATATACGGATAAAAATGCTCCTGGGGGGGATTATTTCTATGGTGTTCGCGGGCTTGATAATATTTTAAAAGGATGTCTTGCAATGAGAACTCAAAAAGGTGCCAATGGCCAGCACGGACTTTCAGTTAAAGGAGAGGGTATTCGAACAGAATATAATCTAATTGAAGATTGTGTAACATGGAGCTCAAGTTTTCCAATTGAGGCTAGACATGATGAAGTTAAATATAACGTTTTTAGGAATATAAAGGTTAACAATGATCGCAATATCGATAGTAAGGGGCATGGTGGTGCTATTATGATGATGAATGGCCCTAGTTATAATACTTTTGATAATATAACGGTCACTGAAGGGGAGGCTGGAATACGTTTCTTATCTTCAAATGAAGATAAAGAGGCTCCTCATGCAGGAGAAAATAATGTTTTTAAAAACTGCAATTTTATCGGTAATCTTTATGGAATAACCATATCTGAAGATTCGGCGAAAAAAAATAGAGTAACTTCGAATAATTCTATAATAAACTGCAATTTTTTTAATAATTCTTATTTATTTAATATAGAGACAACTGATGTTAGAAATAATGAAATAATCAATTGCAATATAGTTAATACAACTGTAGCTGAAAAAAAGAAGAATAACCCAAATGGTTTTAATTTTTCTTATTCTAATTTTTTTAATAATAAAAAATTTAATACCCCAACAGGAAATGGAAATCTGTCAGTTGATCCTAAATTTGTTGACGTATCAATCAATAATTTTAGATTAATGCCTGATAGTCAAATAATAGATAAAGGGATATTAATTACTAGTATTAATTCTGACCGTGATGGAAATGCAAGACCACAAGGAAATGGAATTGATATTGGAGCATTTGAATATAAAGAAATTTCTACCAGCTCAATAGATGCAAATGCTGGTCAAGATGTTTTAATTTGTAATGGAGAAACTACGATATTATCGGCTTCTGGAGGTTCTTCTTATTTATGGAATACAGGTGAAACAACTTCAAGTATAACAGTAGGACCAACAGAAACAACGACCTACACTGTTACTGTATCTAACGATACAGATTCAGATTCTGATTATGTAATAGTCACAGTTAATGAAAACCCAATTGTAAATGTCGGCGAGGATGTGACCATTTGTTTTGGAGAAAGTATCACAATAACAGCAGTAGGTAATGGAGATTTTTTATGGAGTACAGGAGAAACCACTGCGAGCATAACAGTTGATCCAACATCTACAGCTACTTATTCTGTAACAGCAAGTACTGCATGTAGTTCGGATGCGACCGATGAAATAACGGTAAATGTAACACCTGAAATTACTTTAGATGTTCGCGAAGATATAGCGATTTGTGTAGGTGAAAATATTACGTTAACAGCAGAGGGTAACGGAGATTTTTTATGGAGCACGGGCGAAACAACAGCAAGTATAACTGTTAATCCAATTGCAACGACTAACTATACCGTTACTTCTTCATCAGGAGACTGTTCAATTTCAGACGAAGTTACAGTTACTGTTGATGAACCACCAACAGTTGATTTAGGCCAGGACTTAACTATATGTTTTGGAGAAAATATTACGTTAACAGCAGAGGGTAATGGAGATTTTTTATGGAGTACAGGAGAAACCACTGCGAGTATAACAGTTGTTCCAGCAACTACAACTACTTATTCTGTAACAGCAAGTACTGCATGTAGTTCAGATGCAACCGATGAAATAACCGTAAATGTAACACCGGAAATTACATTAGAAGCAGGAGAAGATGTTACTATATGCTCAGGAGAAAATGTTACATTAACCGCACAAGGGAATGATAATTTTTTATGGAGTACCGGAGAATCGACAGCAAGTATTACGGTGAATCCAAACTCTACCACAGCTTATTTTGTGACGTCCTCATCTGGGGGTTGTTCGATTTCTGATGATGTTATTGTAAGGGTTGATGATGTACCTACAGTTAGTTTAGGGGAAGATGTTACTTTATGTCTTGGAGAAAGCATTACATTGATAGCAGAGGGAAATGGAGATTTTTTATGGAGTACAGGGGAAACAGTAGCGAGTATTACAGTTAATCCGACAAACACATCCATTTATTCTGTAACGGCTAGTAATCTATGTAGTGACGATGTTACTGATGAGATAATAGTCAATGTTAATGAATTACCTGTAATTGATGCAGGTTCTGATGTTACTATTACAAGTGGATTGAGCACTGTATTGACAGCAGTTGGGGATGGAAGTGTTTTATGGAGTACAGGAGAAACTACTTCAAATATAACAGTTAGTCCCACTACCGACACTATTTATACAGTTACGATAACTTCAGCAGAAGGTTGTTCAAGTCAAGATAGTGTTATAGTTGATATTTCAAATACTCCCGAAAGTATTGTTATTATTGAAGCAAAACCAGATCAAACAATATGCCTTAATGAAAGCGTTACCTTAACCGCGACGGGAGGTAGTAATTATTTATGGAATACCGGAGAAATATCTTCTAGTATTATAGTAAGTCCAAATGAAACAACAATATTTGCTGTAACCATTTCTACTGGTGAATCGGTTGAAGTTTATGAAATATCAATATTTGTAGATGAGACATGCTCAGGTATTAGCAATCGTTTAAACGAAAAGGAAAGTAAATTATACCCTAATCCTACTGAGGGTGTTTTAAACATAGAACTTGCAAATTTCAGTAACGAATCTGTTATTTCGATTTTTGACTTAAACGGTAGATTAGTTTATTCTGAAATTGTCGATAATTATTCGCCCGTCAAGATTTTTAAACGTCAAATAAATTTGTCAAATTTTGGTAAAGGAATATATTTTGTTCGGTTTTTTAATAATAATATTAACGAAACAAAAAAGGTGTTGGTTATTTAATATCTTAAGAATTAAATCAGATATCTATCTTTATTGAATTCCAATTAATATAACACCTCCTATATAAGAGGTGTTTTTCATTTGTAATATGGTTTAAATCAAGAGAAGTAGAACCAAATTTTATTTTTTTAAAATAAAATATAATACTTACTTTTGGTTCGTTATTGAAAAAGATAAAAGTATGTTATTCCCCTATTCCCTAAATTGGCTTGTTTTCATATATAATATTTATTTCAAACAATCGTTTTAACAGGATAAATAATTCTTGTTTTAACCAAAATTTTTAATGGGAATATTTCATTGTAAATTGATATAACTAAATAATAGTTTTATATTTTAGATAACTATTTCAATTGTCTAATAATTCAACCATTGAAATATGGGACTGAGTTTGGCGAAGCCATATATAAAATTTGGAAATAACCAGGAATACTTGTAATTAAATAGATAAATATGAAAAATTTTGCGTTAATAGGAGCAGCGGGCTATATAGCTCCAAGACATTTAAAAGCAATAAAGGATACAGATAATAATTTAATTGCTGCCTTAGATAAATTTGATTCTGTTGGTATTATGGATAGTTATTTTCCAAATGCCGATTTCTTTGTTGAATTTGAGCGTTTTGACAGACATATAGAAAAACTAAAAAGACAAAAAAATGTTCATTTGGATTATGTAAGTATTTGTACTCCAAATTATTTACACGATGCTCATATTAGATCTGCACTTAGGAGAGATGCTCATGCCATTTGTGAAAAACCATTAGTATTAAATCCGTGGAATATAGACGCACTTTCTGATATAGAGAAGGAGACTGGGAAGAAAGTCTATACAATTTTACAATTACGATTACATCCTAGTATAATTGCTTTAAAAAACAAAATACAAAACGGACCAAATGATAAAATTTATGATGTTGATCTGACTTATCTAACATCCAGAGGGCATTGGTATTATACTTCTTGGAAAGGTGATGTTTCAAAATCAGGTGGCATTGCCTCAAATATTGGTGTACATTTTTATGATATGCTATCATGGATATTCGGCGAAGTAAAACAAAATATAGTCCATATGCATACACATGATAGAGCATCAGGGTATCTTGAATTTGAAAAGGCCAGGGTTCGTTGGTTTTTATCAATAGATTATAATATAATCCCACTAGAAATTAAAGATAAAGGACAGCGTACTTTCAGATCTATTCAAGTTGATGGTGATGAAATAGAATTTAGTGGAGGATTTACAGAATTGCATACTATAAGTTATAAAGATATCCTAAAAGGTAAAGGCTTTGGTTTAACTGACGCGAGACAATCAATAGAAATTGTACAATCTATTAGAAACGCAGAAATTTCACCTTTAACGGGAGACTATCATCCATTGGCTAAAAGTCCAATATCTAGACACCCGTTTAAAAATGGAAAAAATTAAAATTAAATAATTATAAAAAATGAAAACAGTAATTTTAGCAGGTGGATTTGGTACTCGTTTAAGTGAAGAAACGGGTGTTAGACCAAAACCTTTAGTAGAAATTGGTGGTAAGCCAATATTGTGGCATATAATGAAAATGTACTCCTCTTATGGGCATAATGATTTTATAATTTGTTGTGGCTATAAAGGCCATATGATAAAAGAGTTTTTTTCAAGTTATTATTTACACTCTTCAGATGTTGTTTTTGATTTGAAAAATAATGAAACTCAAATAATTAATAATAGCATTGAACCCTGGAAAGTAACTTTAATAGATACTGGTGACAATACAATGACAGGAGGTAGAATAAAAAGGATTAAGAAATATATAGGTAATGAACCATTCTTTTTAACCTATGGCGATGGCGTAAGTGATGTTAATTTTAATGATCTAATAGAGTTTCATAAAAAACAAAATGTTTATGCTACTTTGACAGCTGTTCAGCAACCTGGAAGATATGGTGCTTTTAATTTAGAAGATAAGAACCCTAAAATAAAACATTTTAGAGAAAAACCAAAAGGAGATGGGCATGATACAGCATGGATTAATGGAGGTTTTTTTGTATTAGAACCCGAAATATTTGATTATATTGAAGGAGATGCTACAACATGGGAAAGAGAGCCTATGGAAGATTTAGCAAAAAACGATCAGTTGTCTGCTTACAAACATGAAGGATACTGGCAAAGTATGGATTCATTGAGGGATAAAACTGTTTTAGAAGAACTTTGGCAAAGTGGTGAGCCTGCATGGAAGAATTGGAAATAATGAGTATAAAACTGCAAAATAATTATAAGGGTAAAAAAGTCTTAGTAACCGGTAATACTGGCTTTAAAGGTAGTTGGCTAAGCCAATGGTTATTATTATTGAACGCTGAAGTTTTTGGCTATGCTTTAGAACCACCAACAATACCATCACTTTTCAATCAATTACAATTAAATAAGCATAGTAATAATAATCTTAATGATGTTAGAAATTTAGAAGCATTAAAAAAATATATAAATGAGGTTAAACCTGATATTATTTTTCATTTAGCAGCTCAATCTTTAGTACGTGAGTCGTATAAAAATCCTATTGAAACTATTGAGACTAATATTAATGGGACTGCAAATGTTTTAGAAGCAGTACGACAACTAGGTTTATCTACTAATATTATAGTAATAACTTCAGACAAATGTTATGAAAACCAAGAATGGTTACATGGCTATCGAGAAAATGACCCTATGGGAGGATATGACCCTTATTCTATGAGTAAAGGAGCAGCGGAATTGGTTGTTTCGGCATGGAGAAGGTCATTTTTTAACACTAATGATTATAATAATCATGGTGTAAAATTAGCTTCAGCCAGAGCAGGTAATGTTATTGGAGGTGGTGATTGGGCCGACGATAGAATTGTACCTGATTGTATACGTTCATTACAAAAGAAGCAAGAAATATCTGTAAGAAACCCCTTGGCAACCAGGCCATGGCAACATGTATTAGAGTCTTTGGGAGGGTATTTAGTGCTCGGTAATAAATTGATGAATATTGGTGGTGATGAATTGGACACTTATTGTTCAGGTTTTAATTTTGGACCTTTATCTTCATCGAACAAATCGGTTGAAATTTTAGTAAAAGAAATTTTAAACAATTGGGGTAGTGGAACATGGACATATAAAAAGGAAAATGCATTTCATGAAGCATTTTTGCTAAATTTAAGTATAGATAAAGTTTATCATTTATTGAATTGGCAGCCTGTATGGGGTTTTAAAACAACCGTAAAAAATACAGTTGATTGGTATAAAACTACTTTTGACAATCCTAAAAATATTTTGCAAATTACAGAAAGACAAATTACAGAATATTCAAAATCCCTGATGTTATAAAGTGAAAAAGAACGTAACTGCTATACCTGGATGTTTTGAGTTAGAACCACCAATTTTTGGAGATTCTAGAGGGAAGTTAGTCAAAACATATCATAAAGATATTTTTTTAGAATTAGGTTTGGCAACAAATTTTAATGAAGAATATTATTCAGTTTCAACCAAAAATATTTTAAGAGGGCTTCATTTTCAATTACCTCCACATGATCATGTCAAATGTGTGACTTGTTTACAAGGAAAAATTTTTGACGTGGTAGTTGATTTAAGAAAAAAATCAAAAACATATAAACAACATTTTTGCATCGAATTAGATGCCGAAAAGGGGAATATGTTATATATTCCAGCTGGATTAGCTCATGGATTTTATGTAATGAGTGAAGCGGCTATTTTTTTAAATAGAACTACAACGGTTTATAATGCCAATAGCGAGGCGGGTATTAAATGGGATACTTGTGGTATAGAATGGCCTGATTTTAATCCTATTTTATCCGAAAAGGATAAAAATTTATTATCATTGGAAGATTTTGAGAGTCCTTTTTAATATAATTTATTATGATAATTGTAGACAATAAACTTAACGAGAGAGAAATAAATGATAATCCTATTAAAGTTGGGATTATTGGTGCTGGAGAAATGGCAAAGGGATTGATAAATCAAATCACGAAACATACACCCGGTATGAAAGTGGTGGCTACCTTCAATCGTAGTTTAGATAGGCCAATTAGTGCCTATAAAGTTGCAGAAATTAATGATTATAAAATTGTTGAATCTGATGATGATTTTCAGAAGGCAATGAATTCAAATGTACCTGTTATTACTCAAAATCTTGATTTATTGATTAAATCAAAAGATATTGATATAATTGTAGATATGACGGGGTCCATTGAGTTTTCAGCAAAACTAACAATTGACGCAATTATTAATAAAAAAGATATTTTATCTTTTAATGCTGAACTCGATGCTACTTTAGGACCTATACTAAAGTATAAAGCAGATAAAGCAGGTGTTAAGTATAGTGTTGCTGAAGGAGATCAACCTGGGGTTACTTTGAACTTATATCGTTTTGTTAAACAAATGGGGTTCAAACCGCTTGTATGTGGTAATATTAAAGGCATGCTTGATGAATATAGAACTCCAACGACTCAGGAAAATTTTGCCAAGCAATGGGGCATGTCTCCAGTTATGGCAACAAATTTTGCTGATGGAACGAAAGTATCTTGTGAACAGGCATGTATTGCGAATGCCACTGGTATGGGGGTGGCGAAAAGAGGCATGTTAGGATATGAATCTAAAGACCATATAGATAATCTAACTGGACTTTATGACGTAAAAGAACTTGAAGAATTGGGAGGGATAGTTGACTTTATCATTGGACCAAAGCCAGGCCCTGGGGTGTTTGTATATGCAACATCAGACGATCCTTTATCCATTAAATATTTGGATTATGGTAAGCTAGGTAAGGGGCCTTTATATAGTTTTTATGTTCCTTATCATTTATTATTTTTTGAAATACCAATTTCTATTGCTAGAATGGTCGATTTTAATGATACTATTGTAGCGGCAAAAGCAGGTCCGGTAGTTGATGTAATTACAATAGCCAAAACAGATTTATGTATAGGTGATTTAATTGATGAAATAGGAGGATATAAAACCTACGGAATTTGTGAAAATTCTGATATATCAAGGAATGAAAATTTATTACCAATTGGATTGGCAGAAGGTTGTAAAGTTTTAAATAATATACCAAAAGATCAGGCGCTAACTTTTGAAGATGTTAAAATACCAATAGGAAGATTATGTGATGAATTATGGAAGGAACAAATTGAATTATTTAATAAAAAATAAAACAAATAAATATTGGAGTTAAAAATTCTTGCCAAAAACACTTTAATCTTAGCTAGTCCAAAAGTCTTAAAATTCTTTGTAGGAATTTTAAGAGCAAAGTTTATAGCTATTTTTTTGGGTTTAACCGGTGCGGGTATAATAGATCAGTTACAAGAGACCATTACCCAAATTAGAAATTTCACCCTTTCAGGTTTATCAGATGGGATGGTAAAATTAATTGCCCATCAAAATGGTACTGAAATTGACGTGCATAAAATTGGGAGTATTATTAAAACCTATTTGGTAATGATCATTCCAATTACTATTTCGGTTACTATTTTAGGTTACATATATGCTAATGAGATAACATTGTACATTTTTGGAAATATTCAATATAAACTATATTTTCAAATCGGTTTTATTGCGTTACCCTTATCAATATTAAGTTCTACTGCAAATGCATTATTAAAAGCCTATAAAGAGATTAGATCTTTTGCCACCGCAGAAGTTTTTATAATTATTATAAATTTGATTATATTTCTCCCTTTAGTTTATTTTTATAAAATCCCGGGGGGAGTTGTTTATGTCACCTTATCCTTTTTAGTTACTTTTTTGGTGGTTTTTTTTCTTATGAGAAAAAATGTATTTAAAAAGCATAATATTACTTTTGCAGACATAAAAAAAGGAATTATTTCAAAAAAATATTTTAAAGATTTATTAGCTTTTATATCATATGGAGTAATTGGAGGAACCTTGTATATTTTCGTAGAAGTTTCTATAAGAGCGATCGTAGTTAATGATTTGGGAATTGATAAATTGGGATTGTATACACCTGTAACGAGATGGTCCAATCTGTTTTTAGGGTTTATTATGCCTGCAATTTACACCTATCTGTACCCCAGATTGAGTGAAGCTAAAAGTGATACTGAAATAATAGATGTTGTAAATGATGTATTTCGTTTAATCACTTTTGTGGCATTACCATTCATTATAATTGGTATTTCTACCAGGCAATGGATCATACCATTATTTTATAGCAAAGATTTTATAGAGGCATCAATATATTTACCGTATCATTTTTCTACGCTATTGTTCGTCATTTGGAGTTCAATTTTTGCACAAATATTTTGGCCGACAGGTAGGTTAAAACACCAATTTATTTTTGTACTTATTATTAATACATTGAGCTTGGTATTAATTTATTATTTTGTTCCAATTTATGGACTCTATGGATATTTAATTAAATTTACAATTGTTCCACTAATTACAATGTTAATGTATTTCGCATTTTGGAGGAATAGAATTAAATTTAAGTTTAAAAAAGAGAATATCAAAATAATGCTATATGCTTTATTGTGTTCAATTCTTTTACTACTCTTCAAGGACAATGTAATATTTTTGCAATTTCTATCATTAACTTTAATTATCACACTTTATTTTTTATTGAAAAAACAGGAAAGAGATTTTTTAATAAAAAAAATAAAGGCAATATTTATTAGAAAATAATTAATTTGGAAATGGAAGGAAAACACAGGAAGTTAGTAGATTACGTCTTCTGGATAACATTTATCGTTTTTACCAATCCCGGTGGAATTTTAGAGGCTTTAGGCGAGGATAGTGGAAGTGGTGGAGTTAATGTAACAGATTTTTTATTTGTTATACTTGTGGCATGTTATTTTGTAACTTTTAAATATACTGATGAAGAAAATGATTTAACTTTTAATAAAGTAAAAAAATATTTATATATATTTCTTGCATATTT
>RCNB010007210.1_pt1 | contig 13285 bp, 12 predicted proteins | sample 2041321 | NCBI WGS metagenome assembly RCNB01 (sample SAMN09708232, study PRJNA481090) | Marine sediment metagenome, whole genome shotgun sequencing project. | reverse complement strand
TTGATTCATGTAAATGCCCTTAAAGATGACTCCGGTCAGCACGTGGGCATCGTAATGGTGTTTGATGATCTGACGGAACTTGAAAAGGCCCAGCGTATGGTTGCATGGCGTGAAGTCGCTCGCAGGATTGCACATGAAGTAAAAAATCCATTGACCCCGATATCGCTTTCAGCCCAGCGTCTTAAGCGAAAGTATTCCAAGGAGCTTAACCAGCCGGTTTTTGATGAATGTACACAGACAATCACTGATCAGGTAAAAATAATTCGAAATCTTGTGAACGAATTTTCAGCCTTTGCAAGATTTCCCACAGCAAATCCAAAGCCCTGCGATTTGCCGCCGATAATTGAAGAGACCCTGGCTCTTTACAAAGAGGGTCATCAAAATACTAATTTTGAGTTCAACATTATAGACGACATTCCACTTCTTAACCTTGATCGTCAACAGATCAAGCAGGCGATGATTAATCTTATTGACAATGCCGTTGTATCTGTAAAGAATGACGGCAGTATTTTGATTGCGTTAACCCATGATCCAATTTTAAAGATCGTGCGATTAGAAGTTACAGACGATGGAGCGGGCATTTCCGATGAAGATAAGACTCGTCTTTTTGAACCTTATTTTTCAACAAAAAAGGCCGGCATGGGTTTAGGGCTTGCGATTGTGAGCGCGATTGTCGCTGATCATAACGGCATGATACGCGTGCATGACAACCAGCCACGGGGTGCAAAATTTATTATAGAACTTCCTGTTTAATCAAAGATTAAGGAGTTAAAGCATATGTTTCCTTCTATTTTGATTGTTGATGATGAACCTTCAATACTCCAATCTTTAAGCGGCCTCCTTTCAGACGAAGGCTTTGAGGTTTTAACCGCTGCCAATGGGTATGAAGCGTTGAAGATTGTTGATACTGAGTTCCCGGATCTTGTTTTGCTTGATATTTGGATGCCGGGCATTGACGGTATTGAAACATTAAAAGAGATAAAAAAGAACAATCCTTATATTCAGGTTATAATCATATCAGGACACGGGACAATAGAAACCGCTGTTAAAGCCACAAAACTTGGAGCATTCGACTTAATCGAAAAACCCCTTTCAATTGACAAAATAATTGTAGCGATTAATAATGCCTTAAATTTCAGGAGACTTGAAGAAGAGAACAGATACCTGCGTAAAAAGACTTTAGAAAAACACTCAATAACCGGAAACAGCCCTCCTATTGCAGCCCTGAAAAAACAGATCGCTGTTGCAGCCCCGACAGATGCATGGATACTTATTACAGGAGAAAACGGGACTGGAAAGGAGCTGGTTGCTCGCACCATACACCAGTTGAGCTCCCGTGCAGATTATCCCCTTATTAATGTCCATTGTGCCGCGATTCCGGAAGAACTTATTGAAAGCGAGCTGTTTGGCCAAGAAAAGGGGGCCTTTGCCGACTCTACAACAAAAAAGATCGGAAAATTTGAACTGGCCAACAATGGAACTATTTTTCTGGATGAAATCGGAGATATGAGCCTAAAGACCCAGTCCAAGATTCTTCGAGTATTGCAGGAAAAGCAGTTCCAGCGGGTTGGCGGAAGCAGAATATTGAGTGTAAATGTCAGGGTCATTGCATCCACTAATAAAGATCTTGAAAAGGAGATTGAAAAGGGCAATTTCAGAGAAGATGTTTACTATCGGCTCAATGTGATCCCCATAGAGGTCCCGTCTTTAAGGGATCGCCGTGAAGATATTCCTCTTCTGGTTGAAACCTTTTTTGCTGAATGTGCGAAGCAGGATCGAAGTGAAAAAAAGCAAATAGCCCAGAAAACACTTGATATATTATGTAATTATTCCTGGCCGGGAAATGTCAGAGAGCTGAAGAATCTTGTTGAACGGCTTGCTATTATGGTGGAGAAAGACGTTATTGACGAATTCGATATACATGCTCCCTATAATCCGGGAACTGTGGACGAAATGGCACCAATTGAATCACAGCTTTTTTTAAGCCATTCTTTGAAAAACGCTAAAAAAGCTTTTGAAAGAGAATTTATTAAAAGAAAGCTTTTGCAAAATAACAACAATATCACTACAACAGCTGAAGCAATTGGGGTTCAGCTAAGTTATTTACATAAAAAGCTCAAGAGCTTGAACATTTCTTAAAGCTATTTTGTTCCTCCGTGCCTTTGTGGCAAATGTTTTTGGTTCCTGCTTGTCCGGGTTGGGTGCTAAATTATTCTTGAAAGGTATAGGATTGAGGATTATAAGCGGCAGCTTGAAAGGTAAAAAGCTGCATTCAGTTCAAGGTTCGACCATAAGACCGACCGCCGATCGATTGCGCGAATCGATCTTTGACATCCTTGCCTATCGAGTTCTTGAAGCCATGGTTCTTGACCTGTTTGCAGGGACCGGAGCCCTGGGTATCGAGGCGTTAAGCCGGGGAGCTGAATCGGCAGTATTTGTAGACAATAACCAGGGTGCATTATCTGTAATAAAGCGTAACATCAAATCGTGTTCTTTTGATAAAAATGCTACTATTATTAGATGGGACATAAAAAAAAATTTGGGCTGTTTAAAATCGGCAAGCACGGCCTTTAATCTTGTCTTTTTAGATCCTCCTTATAACCAGAGCATGGTAAAACCGGCGTTGTTCAACCTTGATCATACAAGATCTCTGGAAAAAGGAGCCTGCATTGTTGTTGAGCACTCTCCTCTGGAGCCGATCCCGAAAGATATTTTGATGTTTGAGATTGCAGACCAGAGAAAATACGGGCAAACACTTATTTCATTTTTAAATTATATGGTATAGAAGGATTTTTTTTGACAGTCTCGTAAAAAGATCCAAATTCAAGACGCGCATATTCTGAGGCAAAACTTTTTTCTTTTCGCTACCAAGGTACCAAGACACTAAGAAAGAATAATAAAATCCTTGGTGTCTTTATGGGTTGGTGGCAAATATTGCTTGGTTCCGACTTGTCCGGGTTAGGGTACTAAAAAAGGACTGATATAAATGAAAAACATTGCCATATATCCGGGATCCTTCGATCCTGTCACAAACGGTCATATTGATATTGCTGAAAGGGGACTTAAACTTTTTGACAAGATCATTGTGGCCATATTGCATAATCCGGTTAAAGATTTTCTTTTTACCGTTGAAGAGCGGGTGGAAATGCTTGAATCGAGTTTTGAAAATTATCCGGATATTACAGTGGAGACTTTTGACGGTCTTCTTGTGGATTATGCGGTCAGTCGGAACTGTATGGCCATTTTGCGTGGGATGCGTGCGGTATCTGATTTTGAATATGAGTTTCAGCTTGCGCTTATGAACCGCAAGTTAAAAAGAGAGGTTCAGACCGTTTTCCTGATGACCAGTTTGCGATGGATTTTTACCAGTTCATCAATAATAAAGGAAGCTGCACGGTTTGGCGGTGACATCACCAGTATGGTACCGCCTCTGGTCAACAGGAAATTAAAAGAAAAGTTCGGTATTGCTTCTTGAGTTGTTTTCCGTCTCTAACCTATCCCTGCTTTGGCATATAAATCAAAAAAATGATGGGTGGGGCCATAGCCCTTACCAATGGATAGAGAATGTTCTATAGCGCCGGTAATATATTCCTTGGCAAGTGATACGGCTTCAAAGAACGTTTTGCCCAGTGCAATATTCGCCGCAATGGCTGAAGAAAAAGTGCAGCCGGTACCATGGGTATTTTTCGTTTCCACCCTATGACTATGTAGTTCTTTATATTCCTTTCCATCATAAAGGACGTCCGTGGCCCGATCTTCTTCCAGATGCCCCCCTTTGACCACCACTTTTTTTGCCCCCAGGTTCAAGATTTCCTGTGCAGCGTTTTTCATTTCATCCACATTATTGATTTTTTTGCCGATGAGTGCTTCGGCTTCATAAATGTTGGGTGTGATGACTTCGGCCAGGGGAAAAAGATTGTCCACAAGGGCATCCTGGGCATTTTGATTCAGCAAGCGATATCCGCTTTTGGAGATCATCACCGGATCGAGCACCACAGGGGGCGGATTAACGGCCTTTAGCGCTCTTGCGATTGCCTTGATCAATTCAATGCTGGATACCATTCCTATTTTTACAGCATCGATCGTTACATCATCGAATAGACAAGTAATTTGATCATGTACAATTCGGGGCTCTATCTCCTGAATGTCATAAACTTTTTGAGTGTTTTGGACAGTAACAGCAGTAACGGCACTCATGCCAAAAACTCCATGGGCCTGAAATGTTTTTAGATCGGCCTGGATCCCGGCGCCGCCTGAAGAATCCGAGCCCGCGATTGTAAGGGCAATTTTCATAATAATGTCCTACCTAAAATCTGTATCAATTGAAAAGTTGCATATGAACTCATTATCAGCATAAACACTATGCTGATAGATTTGCAAGATTAAGTCTTTATAAAATACATATAAAAAGTTGAAATGCCTGTGCTTGGGTTACCATGGTTTTGTGCTTGACATACATATACCGGCACACTATTTTTCTAAGAGCAATAGTAACAAAAAAAACTATTCATATGGAAAGCTTATCGAAAAAAGGCTGCCGGAGAATTAAAAAAATCGTAGAGAAGGCACCACGCTTATAAACAGGTTCAAAATCTAAACGATTTAATTCGCTATTTGCGCCCGAATCATACTCGTGAAATATCCGGCCTAAATCTCGAAATACTTAATCAAGAGGACAGGCTATTACAGTGAATTTAAAAGATATCGGTGAATTCGGTTTTATCAAAAGAATTAGCCGGGGCTGTCTAATTCGTCCTCAAAATGTTATAAAAGCAATAGGTGATGATGCCGCTGCCTTTCTTCCGGAACCCGGCGAAGCCATCCTTGTCACGACCGATTTGCTTGTTGAACGGATCCATTTTTTGAGAGATGCAACTTCTGGGTTTAACTTGGGATATAAAGCACTATCCGTCAACCTGAGCGATATTGCCGCAATGGGTGGAATCGCTCGTGAAGCATTCATCAGTCTTGCCATTCCTGAAGAATGCTCAATAGATTTTCTTGAAGATCTATATAAAGGAATAAAAAGACTGGCCGCCGAATTTGACGTTAATCTTCTTGGCGGTGACACAACCCGTTCGAACGCTGATTTAATCATAAATATCTCGGTCTTGGGATCTGCTTTTGCAAAAGAAATATTGTACCGCAATACCGCCCAGCATGGCGATATAATCTGTTCAACCGGTTTTTTAGGAGACAGCAGGGCAGGATTCCACTTGATAACAAATGATAAAAAAGCGGATTCCAACGAGTTGAAACCGCTGCTTGACGCCCATTTCTTGCCAAAACCGTATCTACGGGAAGGTCGATTTCTTGCGCGTCAGAGCGGCGTTCATGCGGCAATTGATGTTAGTGACGGGCTCAGTTCCGATATTGGTCACATCGCCGAGCAAAGCAACGTGGGCATACGTTTGTATTCTGAAAAAATCCCTGTTTCCGACAACCTGGAAAAGTTTTGTGCCCGGTTTGATTTTGATCCCGTTGAATATGCCCTTGCCGGTGGTGAAGATTATACCTTGTTGTGCACCATATCACCGGATAAGGTGGATCATATTGCAGCTAATTATGTAAAGAGGTTCCTGAACCCTCTTTATCAGATTGGCGAAATAACCGATTCAGGGAAGATGGAACTGATCCTTTCAGACGGTCAGATCAGATCCTTTGCGCCTTCAGGCTGGGACCATTTCGAAAAAATTTAATGCAGCTTTTAGGTTTAATCTTTTAGGCCAATCGAACTGCCTGGCTGTATGTTTTGGCCTGAAAAACGTACAGCTTCAGCACTGTCAGGATAAACAGCGGTTATTTTAATCTCGCCTGTTTTAAGACCGGGTATAAAAAACTTCTGCCCTTTTACTCCCTTAAATACGCCGTTGCTGTCATAAACTTCAAATATGTTACCCGACTTTATCCCCACTTTTTCCCCGGAAGCAATAACAACTTTTTCTCCTAAGATTGACGTAATGTATCCTTTCCAGGGCTGTAAGACGACCGCATAACAGATCTGTTCTCCCATGTCGACAGCAATAGATTTCAAAGCATCATTGATTATATCGGTCCTGATTCCATTAGTCAGGTTGGTTGATTCAACGTATTCCTCCTCGGTCTCGATTTCGTGCATATAACTCTTATCAAATAGTTTTGCGCCGGTCAGGGTATCGTATACCTCAACATTTACCTGGACCTGGACAAAATTGTAAACGTCTTTGAACCACAGGATTCCTCGCTTCTTTTTATGATTTTTAATATCTATTAACGATCCGGTTACGATTGCATTCAAACCTAGCTGTCTGCCTGCTTTGGCAAGATAAAAGTCGTCGATCTGCCCGGATGCCTGCCTGGGCAGGCTTACAAGCCAATCAGGATAGTCGGGATCATGGGGCTCTAACAGAAGAATGTCCTGGCACGACATCTTAATTGCTTCCACTAGAGCTCAACTTTCCTCTAATCCTTTACCAGAAAAAGCGGTTTTGTTTTCAAACAACGCGATGGCCACCCTTTTTTTCAAATCTCCATCCGGAGCCTTATAATCTCGGACAATCCTTTTTGTCTTTTTTTTCATGTTGGAGTAAGTAGAACATCCGGTAATAAGAGGAATACAAAACGGCAAAAACAAAATCCATGCAAACATACGAATCTTTACATAAAAAGCTTTGATTTTTTTATTCATTATTTTTTCCTTGGAATACGGCGCTGACGGTGGTGGTAATTCCGCCTCTTGCTGTAAAATCTCCGGTAATTTCCATAAACTTGGGTTCCAGTGCGGAAACCAGGTCATCCAGAATCCGATTGACCAGGCTCTCGTAAAAAATCCCCACGTTCCTGTATTGCAACAAATAATATTTCAACGATTTTAATTCAACGATTTTAGTATCCGGCCGGTACTTTATTGTGATACAGCCCACATCTGGAAGTCCGGACATTGGACATAAAGAGGTATATTCCGGCTGTTTAATGGTAATATCAATGTTTCTTCGGGACTTAAATTCATATTCTATGCAATCCAGTACGTCAGCTTTAACTGTATCAAAACTCTTGATATTATATTTTATATTCTTTTCATTTAACGTTGACATTGTTTGTTTTCTCCACTTTACAGGGCGCGAAACTTTAGATGTAACTCCTACATTTACAGGTTTTAATAATTAATAAAACGCTTCGTGTCAAATAGACTGTCAGAATTTTTTATTACCCTGACAATAAAGCGGCGGGGGAGAATCTTGACACCGGCAATTTATTCTGCTAACAGATCAAAATAATTAATAAAACTAAAAAGGAGTGTTATATGGGCTCAATCGATGAGTTGATTCTCAAAGCAACAAAAGAAATTGTCGTTAAGTTTATTGAAACCGGACGGGTGGGCCCCGCCGGTTTCCATGAAACGTTCAAAACCATTTACAGCACTGTCGAAGAAATAGCCAAGGGTTCGCAACAACCCCATGAACAAGATACCGAAGAAACCGACTTGTAACAAATTGTTGTTCAGGTGGCAAAGCCACTGAACTCTGACCTTGCCCTGAGGGCAAGGTTTTTACTGTTAAAACAAAAAGGAGAGATAAAAAGGTATGGATTTCAAAAGCTTAATGAAGCGATTCGGTTTCTTGATCTTTGTCTGTTTTATTTTGCTTTGCCTTGCTTCAGTCCTGGAGGCAGGCTCGAAAACAATTAAGATGTCTACAACCACCAGCACGGACAACACCGGCTTGTTGGACTATCTTATTCCAAAATTCAAAGAAAAAACCGGAATCGAATTAAAATGGACAGCAACCGGCACCGGCATTGGGTGAGAACTGCGATGTGGACATTCTCATGGTTCATGCTCCGCCGGCTGAGAAAAAATTCGTGAGCGATGGATTTGGCGTGGATCGTCAGGAAATCATGTACAACGATTTTGTTGTCATCGGACCTGGAGAAGACGCTGCCGGTATCAAGGGGAAATCCATTAAAGATGCCTTTCAGACGATTAAGGCGAAGCAGGCAATCTTTGTCAGTCGTGGAGACAATTCCGGAACGTACAAAAAGGAACTTTCTTTGTGGAAAGCAGCAGACTTGCCGGTTCCGGATAAAGAGCGCTGGTATGTTCAGACCGGCCAAGGTATGCTGACGACCATAAATATAGCTGCGGAACGCAACGGGTATACGATGACAGACCGGGGGACTTACATTAAATATGAAGCCAATCTGCAAGGGAATCCACCGCTTAAGATTTTAGTTGAAGGAGGCGCGGTGTTGCTGAATCAGTACAGCGTGATTGCCATAGACAAAAAGCATTGTCCGAAGGCGAAATACAATATGGCCAAGCAATTCACCGAATGGATCACGGGAACAGAGGCACAGCAATTGATAAAAGATTTTAAACTTTTAGGAAAACCACTATTTACACCTAATGCGAAAATGTAGTGGACTGCTGGAAATTTTTTTGATAAAAACCTAAAAACGTTGCGACTGCATGTGAGCAATTAATATCACTATAATGTATTCTCACTGCAATCGCGTTTTTTTACCTGCTCTATAATTGACGGTTTCGTAAGAAGTCCAACTTCTGCGTTGTGCTGCATTTCGTAATCATTCAACGCAGGGCAAGCACGCCTTGAATTTGAACTTCTTGCGAAACCGTCTAAATCGGACTTTTTACGAGACCGTCCAAATTGTCATGAATTTTTTAGTAGAAGGATTTTTCCAAGCCTTTCATTTATTGGTAAGCGGCAACGCTGAAACTTATACCGCGATTTGGGCCACTTTAAAGGTGTCCAGCTATTCCATCGGATGCAGCCTGCTCATAGGGATACCACTTGGATTTTGTCTCGGCTATTTCGACTTCGCCGGAAAAAAACCGATCAGAACACTTGTCGATACAATGATGGCACTGCCGACTGTATTTATCGGTTTGCTCGTTTATGCATTCCTGACCCGCCGCGGTCCGCTTGGAGAATTCGGTTTGCTTTTCACCTTACCCGGTATTGCGATTGGCCAGACGATTTTAGCATTGCCCATCGTCATCGGCCTTAGCGCCACCGCGGTCGAAAGCATGGATCAAAAGCTTCGCATCACGATTATGTCCATGGGAGCCAACCGGAGGCAACTCTTTTTGAGCAGTTTATGGGAATCCCGACACGGCATACTGGCTGGTGCGATTGCTGCTTATGGACGCGTCATGACGGAAGTAGGGATTTCCATGATGGTAGGGGGCAACATCAAGTGGCATACGCGCACCATCACAACGGCCATCGCTTTGGAAACCAACAAGGGACAATTCGGTATGGGCGTGGCCCTTGGTCTTGTTCTATTGGCCATTGCGTTTTGTGTGAATGCCTCCGTTTCATTTTTACGCAGGATGTATTAAAATTGGATCCACCAATTTATAATATTAGCTCGCTGAAACATTCATATACTGACAAGACTGTTTTGGCAATTGAACACCTGACAGTTCAACCGGCTTCCATCGTCGGACTCATCGGTCCAAACGGTAGCGGGAAAAGCACACTCCTGAAACTGTTGGGCCTTATTGAAAGACCAACCCAGGGCAGGATCCTTTTTAACGGCCACCTCGTTGGACCGTTTTCAGATGAAGCTAGATTTTTGATCACCTTACTCCCACAAGAGCCGTTTCTTATGAAACGGAGCGTATTTAACAACGTTGCATATGGTCTTAAGTTGAGGGGCAACGGCAAAGATGTCGTCGATCGGGTCCATGAAGCGCTTTCTCTGGTCGGCTTACCCGGCAAAGATTTTGCCCGACGACCCTGGTATGCACTTTCAGGAGGTGAGACGCAACGTGTGGCGTTAGCTGCAAGACTGGCATTAAAGCCCGAAGTCCTTTTGTTGGATGAACCTACTGCCAGCGTCGATGCTGCTAGCGCACAGCTTATCAAGGAGGCATCGCTTCGGGCACGCCAGGAATTGGGTACCACACTCATTGTTGCCAGCCATGACTGGCAGTGGCTTTATGAGATCTGCGATGAAATCTTGCATTTATTTAAAGGTAGAATTTTTGGAACAGGCCGCGAGACGATAATCTTCGGGCCCTGGCAAAAGTTGGGAGCGGGAAAATGGGGGAAAATTTTATCCGACAAACAACAGCTGCGCGTGCCCGCCCCCCCAAGCCAGGAAACGGCGGCTGTAATTGATGTTTTGTCCGTCAGCGAAAACTGCTCAGCCGTTGCCGGTGAGGATATTGTTCTGCGTGGCATCGTTTCCCGGCTCAACCTGGAAAGAAAAACGGGCCAAATATTTGCCACGATTCTTGCTGGGGATCTTCCCTTCACGTTGAGGTTAACGCCCCAAAAGAATAAGGAACATACCATATTTCCTGGAAAAACGATATATATTCGGTATCGCCTTGACCAGATCAAATGGATTTAAATGATGAAAGAGATGACCGTGATCTATTGGTGTTTTCTGTTTGGAAAACGGACATATTGACAAACGAAAAGATCGGTCGTTTATTTGGAATGACCTATTTTTCGATCAGCCATATCGTAAGAAGATGGGCTCGCCAGTTGACGCAATTAATCCGTGTTTGCTTGCTTAAGCCAGTTGTGTTTTCTCCAGTGTTTCATTATTCTACAGCCATGTAGGGATGAACCAAACCAACTCATTGAACCTTTTGCAAAGGTTTCTCGTTGTTTACAAATTGACTGTCTGGTTTATTTCTGATATCTGAATAGCAATTATGGCCGGTTAAAGCCTGTTTCAATTAGTCCAACATTCCAATAGTGATCGAAGCGAGCTAACTTGTTGAGAAGTTACTGATTTTTAAAGTAACGTTCCGTTTTAAAAACAGTATGCAATATTTGAACTATCAATTTTTACGAAACGGTTTGGCTTTTTCCGTCCTTATTCAAAACAAATCCTTTGGGGATTCAGTATTGTGAAGCTGACTATTTATAAAAAAATGATGCTTGGTTTCGGTGCCATTATCATAATAATGATCATTACCAGCACCTATATTCTGCTCGAGCTGAATACTGTTTCAAATGAGGCTAAAATTACCCTTACTTCTAACGTCCAGGTAGTGGATCTTGCCAAGCAACTGTATGCCGTACTCCAAGATGAAAACAGCTATGCCCAGAAATACCTTATCTCCCGTGATGAAACCTATTTTTCCCTATTCGTTGCAACGAGCCGGCGATTTGACCAAGACTTGAGTTCATTGCTTAAAGCCCAGTCTGACGAAGTAGAGCGTTCCCTTACCAGGAACATGCGCCAGGCACATGAATCATTTGTTGCCGGCATGCAAAGCGAAAGGGATAGCCAAGAGTTGGGTTACAATCGGGTACGCGACAACCTGAGGTCGGACAGCCTGAAAACCCTGTCCAGATCTATTGATCATCTTATCAGCACCAATCGGGTTTCTATTGGTAATGCCATGTCCAGAATAGAAACAACGACAAACCGTTCCGCCAGAGTAGCACTGTTGTTGATAGTCGGGACCCTGCTGACCGCTATCTCTGCCGCCCTGATTATTACCCGTACCATCACCAGCCCTATAGACGACCTTATACGAGGGACTGAGCAGATTGCGCGGGGTAGATTTGAACAGGTCAAAGTCTCTTCTAATGATGAAATCGCCTTGCTTGCCCATGCAGTTAATGACATGAGCGTCAAAATCAAGAATATAAATAAACATAGAACCCAAATGATGCAGCAGATTTCGCACGAACTGCAAACTCCCTTGCAGGTGATGCTATCTACACACGATATTTTGAAAAGCCAAACTTCGGGCCCGCTGAATGATGAACAGATCCGGATGCTTGACACTATTCGCAGGGGAATCAAAAAATTGGCGGGCTTCAGCAAACAATATCTTGATCTTGCAAAGATTGATTCCGGCATGATGCAATACTATATGGAATGGACAGATCTTCTCCAGATCATTAAACCTATTGTTGAAGATGCAAAGCTCGTTGCTACACATAAGAATATAATTGTAGAATTGACTTCACTCGACGCCCCTAAAGTCAGGGTGGATGCAAAAAAAATATCTATCGTTGTCAGCAACCTTCTCAGTAATGCAATCAAATACACACAAAACGATGGGAAAGTCAGAGTAAAAATAGGCCCATGCACCATGGGTGCACGTGTAGAGATTCAGGACTCGGGAATCGGAATCACTCCAGAGGAACTCCCCAAGATATTTACACGATTTTATCAGGCCGGCAATATAGGCAGAATAAGGAGCAGAGGAATCGGAGTGGGTTTAGCGCTTGTCAAGGCATTTACGGAAGGGCACAGCGGCAAAATTTATGCTGAAAGTACCGTTGACGGCGGTTCGACATTTACGGTTGAACTGCCGGTATCGCCTGAGGAGTTCCAAGGCCCGGTAATATCCGCGTATACTCAGGAATAAGGACTTGTTCATGGAAGGTCGTAACGTAATAGCCATAATTTTATGCTTTCTTCTTGCCGGTTGTTTGCCACAATTCCGTGGTTTCAAGCTTGAATCGCAAGCTCGGAGTCACATGGAAAGCGCTGCTGCGTTGGAGGATTCATCATCGTATCACCAAGCCGCACAGGAGTATGCGCTTGTGGCCGAACGTTATCCTTCCACAAGCTATTATAAACATGCAGTTTGGAAGGCTGCATTGCTCAACATTCATCCGTCCAACTTAAAAATCGATTACAGCGCAGCACTTTTTTGGATGAAAGTTTATCTCGGACTGTCGCTATCCTCTAAGGAGAAAGAGGACGCAAGATTATATGTTGCCATGCTGGAACACGTTTATGGTTTGCAAGCCGAACTTTCTTCTTATGTTGCAGAAAAGGACAAACTCCTTGCAGTTACTCAGAAACAGTCCAGCGATATAATGACCGACGCCCAACAGCTGAAGGAATTAGAAGCTGAACTGGAACAGGCCCGGGATGAGCTTAAAAAAATGAAAGAAGTGGATGTGCGGATGCAACGGAGCAGGGATAAAAGCAATAGCAGCGAATCTATCGCATTGACTCAAAAGACCTCGGAACTTAACAATGATGAAGACAACACCCAGCAATTAAGCACCAACAATGCCCTTAAACCTCAAGATTTTTATCCTTATACGATTCAAGTCAGTTCTCATAAGAATAAAAATGCATCTATTCGGGAAGCAATGGAATCAAGAAACAACGGTAATTCCGGATTCGTTTCCCATGTATATGTTCCTGGAAAGGGAGATTGGTATCGTACATTCATCGGATTTTATCGGACCGTTGAAGAAGCGGAAAAAACCGCTGTTGAATTAAAAAAGCAAGGGTATCTTCATGCTTTTGTGGTTAAGATGCCCTTTGCCATTCAGATCGGGCTTTCCTT
>RCNB010002284.1_pt1 | contig 13287 bp, 12 predicted proteins | sample 2041321 | NCBI WGS metagenome assembly RCNB01 (sample SAMN09708232, study PRJNA481090) | Marine sediment metagenome, whole genome shotgun sequencing project. | reverse complement strand
CTGGAACATTTCAAAAGAAAAAATCGTTGAACGGATGGTCGTTTCTCCTGATCAGGCATGGTCCGTGGCTGGTCCAAACAAGCCACCGAGTCCACCGGCAAAAGGGACTGTTCCTAATCCAATAACTGATTTCATTAAAGAGGGTCGATGGGAACCTGCTGAAGCGGCACAGGCAGAGATGATCAAGGAGTTCAAGAAGAAGTACAACATGAAATAATAGCGTGATTCCCTGAGAGTTATGAACAATGTGTGGCAGGGATGAAGCAGCCGATGAACGTGAGAAACCGTCATCGACATGTCGGTGGCGGTTTCTCATATGTATCTATTTCTGACGTATTGAATGCTTATAAAATAAAAAGAGAACATGTTTGAATAAAACTCACAAACTACAACCCGGAGCAGTGGATTTCATTGATGAAGAAAACATTCTTATTTACCCTATTTTTTCTTATCTTCTTCTGCCGTGCTGTCCCGCCGGTGCTTGCCGACTGGATCAACCTTTCCGGTGCGGAGAATGCGTCCAATATCGCCGAGATCTACATCAATGATGATCACGTCAAGATTGAACTCGAGATTTTCGTGGATGATATGGTCACGTTTGACCGCCTTATTCCCGATGCGTTTTTCAAAGGTACCTCAATTAAAAGACCGCCGCTTGCAAATCGCTTGCGTCTGTTTTCAGACCAAGATTTTCAAATCATTACAGACAAGGGGCAGAAATTGCAAGCCGAACTGAAGCGAATCGAACCGCGCTTTCGCAAGGAGCGTCCATCACCCTATGGCGGAAAGATCAATCCCTATACGCTTCGGCTAATTCCGGGTCCCCCGGAGGACAAACGTGTGTTCTATGTAGAGCTGATCTACCCCTTCAAAAATAAGCCGAAATCATTGACCATCATTCCTCCTCTGGACGAAAAATATAAAATAAGCAAAGTACCCATCGGTTTCGTGACGTACCACAATGGTGTTCCGATTAATGATTTCAAATTCTTATCCGGACCGTCGACGGTGACCCTTGACTGGGCGGATCCGTGGTATTCAGCTTTCGATAACAAAGCCCTGAAACGGTGGCAGCGCGGCGGCGTCATGTCCTTTCTCTACATTGAACCATATGAGATCCGGCATGAGATTTTAGCAAGGGTGAAGGATCTGACTGCGTGGATTGACCTGGGTCTGAGAGGGAATGAATTTATCGAAGCCGATGAAAACGAACCGCTGAAAAAACGGGTGGGTGAGTTTTTTCTGAAACAGGACAAGGTCCTGATCGATGGGAAGCAATTGCGACCCATTCTGGATCGCACCGCCTTTGTCAAGTACACCACGACCCGGACGTTCTTTATCGATCAGCCCGAGCGGTTAGCGATCAATACCGCCATTGTGGGAATAATCATTACCTACTTGACCAAGGGGATACCACAGGAGGTCGCGAACACATGGGATCTCTGGTCAGACCGCATACACAAAAGGTCCCGGCCGATGCCATTGATCCGGCCGGCCCTTTTCCTTCTTATGTAACACCCGATGAAAATGTGCTGACATGGAAAAACTTCCTTAAAACATACCAAATGCCTACTGTTACCCAAATAGCGTTGGACGAATCCCTGACAACCATGAAAATACCGATTGCCAGCGTCTTGTGTCTGTTAGTTTTAGGTCCTGTTGCGTTGCAAATCAGGAAGCGGCGGCAAAATGCCAAACCGATCGGCTTGCATATCGGTTTAGTCATTTTTTTCTTGGCCGGCAGCGTCCTGCTTTACCCTTTACTGAGAGTAGCGGTTGCCAAACCGGCTGTCATAGCCCCCAAGATGACCGACAAGGATGCGGTTTCTGTTTTGGACAGTTTGCTCAAAAACATTTACCGGTCCTTTGATTTCCGTGAAGAAGAAGATGTCTATGACCGGCTGGCCACCAGCGTCAGCGGGGACCTGCTTTCTGAAATTTATTTACAGAACCGGAAATCCCTGGTGGTGACTCAGGCCGGCGGTGCCCGGGCCCGTGTGAAAGAGGTTGAAATCCTAAATGTCGATGTCAACCACCTTGACGACCGTCCCCTGGGTCTGTTGTTTCGTGCCACGTGGACTGCCATGGGTTCGGTGGGTCACTGGGGACACATCCACATCCGCAAAAACCAGTACGAGGCCAACATTACCGTGGAACCCGTTGACGGCGCCTGGAAGATCACCGGCCTGGAATTGCTGGAAGAAAAGCGTATTGATTCATATGCGAAACCGAAAGTTTAAAGTATGAATATCTTCCGAGTTATCGTTAATCAGGATAAAATAAGTGGGTCATCTCCAATTGAGTAGCGGTGATTCCAAAGGGTACAAGGGGTCAAGGGTTCAAGAGTTTGAAACAAATCTGAATATCAAATATTTATAGGAGGCGTATGAAAACCAAAAAAGAAGCCATCTGCATAGCCTTGTTGATGTTCCTGGTATTTACGACTGATCCTGGTTACGCCCAGGAAAAAGGTCATACAGATCTTGCAAAGCAAGCCCAGAATCCCATTGCAAATTTGATCAGTCTGCCGCTACAGAACAACACAAATTTCGGCATCGGGCCGGATGACGAAACTCAGAATATCCTCAATATCCAGCCTGTCTGGCCCTTTTCACTTGGTGAAGACTGGAACCTGATTACACGTACGATTTTCCCAGTCGTATCTCAGCCGAATGTCCTGACCGGTGGTGAGGGCCGCATCAATGGGCTGGGTGACACCACCTTTACCGGCTTTTTTTCACCCAAAGACTCTCCCACGCTCACCTGGGGCGTCGGACCGGTGTTGCTGATACCTACGGCAACGGACGATGCGCTGGGCTCAGACAAGTGGGGTGCCGGGCCTTCGGTGGTTTTGTTGGCCATGCCGGGGCACTGGGTGGTTGGATCATTGTTCAGTAACGTATGGTCTTTTGCCGGTTCCGGCGATCAGGATGTCAATCTGTTTACCTGGCAGTATTTTATAAACTACAATATGGCAAACGGCTGGTATCTGACATCTGCGCCAATTATCACGGCAAATTGGGAGGCAGACAGTAGTAACAGATGGACGGTTCCTTTCGGCGGCGGTATCGGAAAAATTTTCAAGATTGGTAAACAGCCGGTAAACGGCCAGGTTGGTGCATACTACAATGTGGAAAAGCCGGACTCCGGAGCTGACTGGCAATTGCGAGTACAGCTTCAGTTTCTTTTCCCGAAGTAAAGAAGCGCTGTTTATTGTGACGAATTCCGCTCAACAGTCCAGACTTATTATAATATGATTAATATTGAGAAATTACATTTTAATTATTTAACCGGTGATTTTCATCTATACATTTCAAAATTAAATGTCGAAAAAGGTGAAAAGGTTGCCGTCATAGGACCGAGCGGATCGGGAAAAACGACAATGTTAAACCTGATCGCCGGAATTATTCCCGTGATAAATGGAAATATTCGGGTTGGAGACACCAGAATTGATTCGCTCAATGATGCTCAAAGAAGGGATTTTCGTATACAACATATCGGGTTTGTTTTTCAGGACTTTGAACTGTTGGATTATCTGAACGTTAGGGATAATATTTTGCATCCCTTCCGAATTACAAGGGCCCTGGCGTTAGATATAAATGTTAAGGAACGTGCCTCAGTTCTTGCTGAAAAAATGGGTATTGGAGATAAGCTCAAACGGCAAACCAATGACTTGTCACACGGGGAAAAACAGCGAACCGCCATCTGCCGCGCCCTGTTGCCCCACCCGAAACTGATTCTGGCCGACGAAGCCACCGGAAATCTCGACCCGGAGAATAAGGATCGCATTCTTGATTTGTTGTTTCAATCAGTTGATGAGCATGAGGCGACCCTTTTGGCCGTTACCCACGATCATGAACTTCTCAAAAAATTTGACAGGGTCGTTGATTTTCGGGATTTTCAAAGCAGTAGCGATTAACCGCAGACGCACACAGACGTGCGCAGACAATTTGTTCGGCCGACTTGGCCGAACAAAAAAGTGCCTTCGCTTCGCGAAATATTATATAAGGCATTCAAAAGTTGAGATTATAGCGTTTTTCACAATAAAGTTCCAAATGGCATAGATCGATTTTACACATTTGCATTCGCTGGCTTGCAGAGCATAACAGTTTTTAGCCGAGAAAGTTTCTCGGCTAAAAGGTCCGCGTTAGTCTGCGGCTAATAAAAAAAAGAGATAATTTGGAATGATTGACAGCCTTTACATTGCCTGGCAATATATTCGCTCCAACAAGATCAGAACATCAACACTGATTGCCTGTATCACGCTGATTTCATTTCTTCCCGTATCGCTCCAGCTTCTGTTGGGAGAGAGTGAACGGCAACTCATGTCCCGTGCCGTATCAACCCCCCTGGTGATCGGCGCAAAGGGCAGTTCCCTTGATCTGGTAATGAACTCGCTTTATTTCAGTGACGAAGTCCCTGAACTGATCAACATGGAGGCGTCGGAGCGGATAATGGATTCTGACCTGGCGTTGCCCATCCCTGCATATGTCCGATTTCATGCTCGAGGGAATCCCATCGTGGGGACAACCCTGGATTATTTTAATTTTCGCGGGTTAAAAGTGGCTGAAGGTAGAAACCTTGCTGTCCTGGGGGATTGCGTACTGGGGGCCAAAGTTGCTGAAAAGCTCGGCCTTAAACCGGGAGACAGCCTGTTGTCTTCACCGGAGACGCTTTTTGATCTTGCAGGAGTGTATCCTTTAAAGATGAAAGTGGTCGGCGTTTTACAAAAATCCCACACCTCAGATGATCTGGCGGTGTTTGTGGATATAAAAACCGCCTGGGTCATCCAGGGGCTGGGACATGGCCACCAGGATGTGACGAAGCTCACGGATCCCACGCTTATCTTAAAGCGCAGCGAATCAAATGTGGCCGCCACCGCCAAGCTCTATCACCATACGGAAATTACGAAAAAAAATATCGATTCATTTCATTTTCATGGCAACACATCCCTCTTCCCGATTACCACAGTGATTGCGGTACCCTATGATAATAAATCAGGAACCATTTTGAGAGGACGATATCTTTCCAGAAATGAAACCCTTCAGATCATCAAGCCCGAAGAAGTCATCGACGGTCTGCTTCAAAACATTTTCCGTATCAAGAACGTTTTGGATGCGGTGATATCGATCGTTGCTCTGGCGACCATTCTGGCTGTCATTCTCGTTTTTTCATTGTCATTACGATTAAGGCAACGAGAAATACAAACCATATTCAAGTTAGGGTGCAGCCGATTGACCATTGCGAGATTAGTGGGTGCAGAAATTTCTATTATCGTTTTGACCAGTGGTCTTCTTTGCGGTGTCATGATCATGGTGGTTAACCAGGTCTCAAATGATCTGGTCAGAATGCTGTTCATTCGTTGATGATGTTTGAGTCATAATAAGGGGGGGGGTTTATGAAAACATTAGAAATCACAGCTTTGAAGAGTAAGATTTTATTCTTTTGCACAATGTTTGCACTGATTCATACCGTCGCTTTGTCAGGCATCTCTTATTCAGACACCGATGTGCCGGGAAAGCTTACCATCTATGTTGTGAACTACCCGTTAAAATACTTTGCCGAGCGTATCGCAGGGGATCGTGCAAAGGTGATTTTTCCAGCCCCTTCAGAAGGAGATCCGGCCTATTGGATGCCCGATGCCGAAACAGTAGCAGCATATCAAAAGGCCGATCTAATCCTTCTCAATGGTGCAAACTATGCCAAGTGGGTGAGAAAGGTCTCCCTGCCACGGTCAAAAATGGTGGATACTTCTGCAAAATTCAAAGACCGGTACATTACAGCAGAGGAGGTTGTCACTCACAGCCATGGCGCTGAAGGATCACATGCCCATGAATCCCTCGCTTTTACCACGTGGCTCGATTTTGATCTCGCAGCAAAGCAAGCGAGAGTGATCATGGAGACACTTAGCCGTAAAAACCCGGAAGCGAAAGATTATTTCGAAAAAAATTACACTGCCCTTGAACATGATATTCTGTCCCTGAACAGCAAAATGAAGAACATTGCTGCAAAAAACCCATCATCACCACTGGTCGCATCCCATCCTGTCTACGACTATCTCTCCCGACGTTATGGCCTCAACCTAAAAAGCGTGCATTGGGAACCGAATGAGTTTCCGAGTAATGTCCAGTGGTCTGAGCTTCGGGCAATGCTGAAAAAGCATCCCGCAAAGTGGATGATTTGGGAGGGGAAACCGATGAAGGAGTCGGCCGAAAGGATGAAAGCGATGGGTGTCAACAGCCTGGTATTTGATCCTTGCGGAAACAGACCGGATCAAGGAGATTTTATGAGCGTTATGCGGCAAAATTGTGAAAATATCAAACCGGCATTTCAATAGCGTAAGATAATGAAGACACAATTAAAATATTTTATCCAGGTTGTATTGGCAATTTGGTTTATTGCTTTGATTGCCGTGAATCGAGTACTGGCCGATTCTCCGCAAACAAAAAACATTGATTCCTATTATAAAGCATTGTCTGAAAGGGTAGAAACAGGCGTAAAGGGTCCAATTGGAGGTTGGCACTACTATTGGAAGGACGGCTATTTCAGTGTCGACAGCCGCAAGAAAAACATTAAGTTTAGGATCAATGGACAAATCTTAGTCGACGGTGGTAATATTGATGCCGATGATGAACTGCAAACCGCATTTCCTGATCTGGACGGCAGCAATATACTCTTTCGTAAGCTGAGTATCTCTACCTATGGAAATTTCTATGATACTGTAGATTTTAGGGTTGGAATTGATTTTGCCAACGCAAGAGATATTCAGGACATTTGGATTCGCTATCTTAAAAACCCCTTTCTTAAGAAATTCAAAATCGGTAACCAGAAAGAGCCGTTTTCCTTGGAATATCTCACCAGTATCAGCCGTGTTGCCTTTATGGAAAGGGCATTGCCCGACGCGGCTTTTAGTACTGGCCGCAATATCGGCATCAGATACGACAGCCTAAACCCGGACAGGCGGATAAACTGGGGAGCGGGGGTTTTTTTAAATACGGGTTCTTTTTCGACGGTGGGAGACGGTGCAGATCAAATCAGTCAGGCCAATGGATTTGATGTAACAGCTCGAGTCTTCGGCCTTCCGGTGTATGATGAAAACGGCAAAAAAATGCTGCATCTTGGACTGGGTTACAGCTACGGATCACGCGATGAAAATGATTTAGATTCTCCGATGCAATTTCGTACAAGGCCCGAGTCTCGCCTCACGGACGACAGGCTGGTGGATACGGGATCTATCTATGGGAAAAGGCGGGATACGGTTAATGCCGAATTGGCAATGGTTTTCGGGCCTTGGTCTTTTCAGGGACAGTGCTATTATATTTCATTAGATGCGGACGCAGCAGGCGACCCGGATTTCTGGGGATACTACGCGTTTTTGAGCTACTTTATCACTGGAGAACATCGAAATTACAACCGATCCATCGGTGTTTTTACAGGGGTTGAGCCGCAACCTTCTTTTCATCCAATGAAAGGCGAGTGGGGGGCCTGGGAACTTGCGTTGCGACACTCCTATGTAGATTTGAATGACGGCGATATATATGGAGGCAAAGAAAGCAATTTCACCGCAGGGTTGAACTGGATTCATAATCGAAATGTTCGACTGATGTTTAACTACATCCATGCATACGTTAAAGATCGCGCATTACCGCCTATTGAGAATGGAAGAGCTCATATCTTCCAGGCACGGTTCCAATTTATTTGGTAACGGTATTGAGGTGGGAATTCAAATTTAAATACTAAAAAGGTGACTTCATGCAAAAAGTCAAAGTAATTCTCGTTATACTAGTAATAATAGTGATCGAAGCAACATCTTTTAATCACAGTGTTCAGGCTGCACAGGTTACGAGAATTAATATGAATAAAGGACTTATTGTTATTGATGGAAATAAAGATGACGGATTTATAATGGGAGCTACAGTATGCTTTTATGCCTCTTCAGGTGAAGAAATAACTTGCGGCAGGATTCAGCAGACGTCAGAGTCCTATGCTACGGTTAAAGTAAACAACATAGATTCAAAACGAATTAAGTATGGAATGGAAGCAAAAATTTTGGTTGAAAAATCGGATGAAGAAGTAACAAAAGAGGATAAGGGCTGTGTCGATGATTCAGAGTGTGGTGATGCCGAAGTTTGCATTAATGGTAGATGCCAAAAAACACAATGGTAATAAATGCCAATGATCTAAATATATCGAAAGCAAATCATACCTAATTGTCCGCAAATAAAGTTTGATCTGCAGAACAACCGACAGGGTCAGAAATGCCCCTCCTGCTTAACTATTACAGGAGATTGTAGGTGAAATGAAAAAACAGTTAAAGGGTAAGAAAAATAAATTAACTTCCACAGGTTTTGTTATGCTGATCTTTGCCTTTCTCATAGGTTGTGCCGGCACCGGCAAAATCTCTTCGTTTCAAATGGACGAGATGTTTGTGCGGGCCGGTTTTAAACTACACACAGCTGACACGCCTAAAAAACTCGATTTTCTCAAGTCGCTACCCCAAAATGAACTTGTACACAAAACGTATAACGAAAAAATGTTCTACTTTTATGCGGATGGGTCTTCTTGTCAGTGCTTGTATGTAGGAGATAAGCAGGCTTATCAGCGTTTCAGGCAGTCGCTTAAAGAAGAACAAATGGATGCCATTAGGCCGTATTTGAAAAACAGTCTTCTTGAAAAACAAGTCGCCGGCAGTGTTTCTTTAGAAATACATTACGAGGGTGACCTGATCAAAAACCATCATTCGGAGGGTGTGATTGATCTTAGCCAAATCAACTATACTGATCCATCTCTGTTTGAAGCCGCGCTACACGGACAAAAAACAACACTTGTCTATCAGGTGAAACTCGATCCATACGATTTAACAGTAGAGAAATTAGGGCTAAAACTTGGAAACCTTTCATTGGACGCCCGGGCCGATGTTCATAGCTGGGACAAAGATCCGGTAATCAAAAGCGCTGAATTTTCATCTGATTTACCATTGGTCGATTTGATTCCCGTGATTCCGTGGAAGCTGCTTGGAACGAATGCGGGTGTCATTCGGGAGATATGTGAGGGCGGCGGCAGTATTACATTAAGCAAAGTGGTTCTTCCCGAAATTCATCTTTTTAAGCTGCCAAAGGATCCTGCCCGTCTGTTACAAAAGGTGAAACTTACCGCAAGTTTAAATGATATCACGGTGCCTCTCCGTCTCTCTTTGCCCAAAATTGAAGGAATAACAGGCAGGGTGAACCTTGAAAATGATGTGCTGTCTGCCGACAACATGCAGGCCAAGCTCGGGCCTCTCTCGCTGCCAACCATTAACATCCGGGCTACGAATATTGCCGATCAACCAAAAGTAGCCTTAAGAGTAAAAGGATCTATGCAGGTGGTCGCAACCAGTGATGCAAAAGTCGAAAAGATACTCAAAAAGCACGGACTGAAAAGCCTAACGGGATTGGCCGAAATTGATATGAGTGCTGATTACGATCAGCGCAAGCCCAAAAATTGGGCGGCAAACGGTTTGTTGGTGTTAAAGGGTGTCCGTGCGGAAGCCCATCCCGCATCTGTGGTTATGGATAACCTTCAGGGCGAAATCAAATTTAACCGAAAAAAAACAATGAATATCACCGCGAAAGATATCACTGCGAGGATCAATCAGGCACCGGTTCGGTTGTCTGGAAAGCTTTTTGGCATTGGAACACCTAAGATGCTGGTTTCTGCCAAGGCGTACGCCAAACAACTGGATTTAGCCCATTTGGCAGAATTGCTTCCTGTATTGAGAGATCTGAAATTAGGCGGCATACTCGATTTGGATTTAGATGTGAATGTTCCGTATTCCACTCCTGCAAAAAGTCGGCTCAACGGAACCGTGACAGCCCGCAACGCAGGTTTCCAGTTGGCTGGGTCTGATCTGACTGTTGAAAAGGGAAATGCCGAAATAAAGCTAAACGGCAACACTGCCAATATTAAGACCATGACCATGCAGGTAAATGACCAGCAGGTCGCTTTGTCGGGACATATATCAAATCCTGTGAGGCCAAAAGCGCAACTTTTTATCAGGTCATCCGATCTGAATTTGGACCGGTTACATAACACGTGATATGATCCCACCGGGTTCGGACGTCTCTACCGTCAGGTGTAATGGCAGACTTGTTTCTATAGGAGACCTCTCCCGAGACGTTTTGCAAAAATGTGGTGAACCTATAAGGGAAACCCGAATTTTAGACGAACCTTGTCGTATTTGGGTTTATCGATTGGGTCAATCAGATCAAGTTTACTACTTATATTTAAACATCCGAAATTTGTGATATGGTCAAAAATCGGAAAAGAGGTTAGTGGTAATATAAAATGGACATCTGAATAATGTCAGACTTAGTTTGAATTAAAATTTTGAGATGTAAGATCGAGTTTCAGTTTTTACAAATTGATTATATATAGTTGGCAGAACTCCTTAACCTTAGTTCACTTCAAACTCTTTCATCGATTCTTCAGACAGAGCCGTAACTCTCTAACATGCTCATAGAACCAGGTTTTTTATTGACTATATAACCGGTCTCAACCGGCGAACTTCTCTATTCTTCGAGAATTGTTACCCGTTGCATTGTGTCACCTCCCTGTATTTCATCCACAACATCCAAACCTTTTACGACTTTACCAAATACGGTATGCTTTCCATTTAAATGAGCTTGAGGGGAATGTGTAATAAAAAATTGGCTTCCATTGGTGTTCGGCCCGGCATTTGCCATGGAAATGACACCCCTCTCGTGAGTCAGCGGATTCTCCCTTACTTCATCTTCAAACTTATAACCGGGACCACCGCTACCCGTTCCTGTTGGATCTCCTCCCTGGATCATAAAATTGGGAATCACTCGATGGAAAGACACACCATCATAAAATCCTTCTTTGGCCAAAAATACAAAATTGTTGACGGTTTTTGGTGCATGTTGGGCATAGAGTTCCAATTCAATCAGGCCCTTATTGGTGTCGACTGTCACCGTATAGGTTTTATTTGTTTCAATTTGCATTTCAGGTGGGCTATTCCATTTCATTTGGGACATTTTGTATTCCTCCATGGTAAAAAAATCGTAATAGTTTAATCCTTTGAAACAAATCGATTTCAAAGGAGCTTCAGGGTTGAATACTTATCAATAAGACCGGATGAGTTCAATAGATTTCTAAAAACACTTTAATCGGTATAATGATTGCCTACTTGTTTTAGGATATGATAGGGTAGCAAACCAGACAGAAATTAGATGGTTTTTGAAGACACCATTGACGGAAAGACAAGCCGTCTGATTTAAACTTTGAAGTGGAACTTTATTTTGAAAACCACTTTAAATTTCATTTATGAAATGGAGAAAGATGTGGCGACGTTAACAACGATTGTAAGAATCATCGCCCCGCTGGTCGCTGCCATATTGGTGGGCAACTGGTTTCTGTCGGAAGTCAAAAAAGCACGCTTTAAAGGTGCCCCATGGTATCAGCCGTATGTATCGATTCCAGGCTTGCTGATTTTTCTGGCAATACTGATTCCTGTTGTCTTGTGGATAATCAAAACCTAATCCGGATAAACCGGAAATAACAAATTACAAGCATCAAATTCCAAACACTAAAGAACTAAACAATTTTAATTTTTCCAGTATTGATGAAAAAATCTTTTTCAATTCGTTTGCCTTTCTTCAAGATCATCTACTGGTTTGTTTTTTGGGATTTTGGTCATTGGTATTTGCTTGTTATTTGAGATTTGTTATTTGGTGCTTGCGTTTTGTTTTTTTGCCATTAAATGCATAATTAAGGTAAAGGTACTAATTGATCATAAATTAAATAAGAAAAGTCTTTTAAGTCATACATTTAGCCTTTCGGACTTTAAAACATAGGCAACAACAACGCCCACCAAGAACCCTACTGCCAGATTTGAAGCCAGTGTAATTCCCAATATCAGCAGTGAAACAAACAAATCCTTTCTCGTTTTCATGTCGATGATTGTCAATGCCAGCTGACCTCCGGCAAAAATCAGCAATACCCCTAAAATGGCCATGGGCAAAAGGTACACCACCGAAAGGGCATGGATGCCGAGAAAGAAAGCAAGTGCCAGAAATAAAATTCCAATCATCAAATTGGAACCTGCCGTGCGCGCGCCAAATCGATAGTGTGCCGCCAATCCTCCGGCCCCATGGCAAAGCGGCATGCCGCCCACCACAAAACTCAACAGATTGACCAACGCCATGCTGAGGGTTAAGGCACGATAGGTGACTTTTTTGGAATCTTTCCCAAAGTATTCATGGGATAAATCTGCATTGGCGATAACAGCGTTTCCTATGGTCATGGGCAGTTGCGGGAGCACCAGGGCAAAAAATGCAAAGGTGAAGTCAGCACCGGCCGGCAATCCGAAGGGTAGCAATTTGGGAAAATAAATGCCGATTTTAAGTTTATCGAAACCTTCGTGAGTCCCCAGAACCAATCCCAGAAAAATTCCGCCCAATATGACGACAAGCCCGGCTGGAAATTTTCTGTTTTCAAGCAGCAGAAGCGTCAAAACACCACCGACGATTCCAATAACGATCCCGACCGGTATGGGGCCGATGTGCTGTATGGTCAAATAAGGTTCTGCCATTTGCCGCACCATTTGAAATTTTGACGAGCCGATCATGAATTTCACGCCCTGGGCCATTAGGAGCGTGCCGGTTGAAATCTGAACCCCCCTGACCACCGGTTTGGGGGTATACTTGCCGATAAGGGTGATGGCGTTGGTTCCGCCGATAATCAAAAGAAACAGGCCCATCAAGGCTGCTGAAGCCATAACCTGGGACGGAGTCATTGCCGTTGCAATGGCATATGCACCGATGACCTTCATGGGCTGAACCGGAACCGTAATGCCGTAATACATGCCGGACAAGATATAAAATATGCCAATGGAAAAAAACATCCCCGTGGGACTTAAACCGTTGATGAGGATCATTCCAATGGCGAGGGGAAGAAGGGTTCCCATGTCTCCTAAAGAACCGGCAATTTCCATTCGATCAAATCGATAACGGGGGCTCATCCGTAGCCTCCTTCAGCGCTATCACTATTAAAAAATGTGGGGTCAACTATAAACCAGCTTGCTCATGGTCGAGAGATGGAACTTTTCCTCTAAAGCACCCACCTCCTTCATCCTTTGGGGATCAAGAAATATTTTATATAATCTTTCGGTTTTATCAATGGGCTTTCCCAAAAGTTTTTTTTCAAGCATTGATATGGCTTCAATGGATTTATCACACACCGGATACCCTTTATCATCCAGGCTGATCTCCGGTCCTAAAGAAACTT
>RCNB010001824.1_pt1 | contig 13290 bp, 9 predicted proteins | sample 2041321 | NCBI WGS metagenome assembly RCNB01 (sample SAMN09708232, study PRJNA481090) | Marine sediment metagenome, whole genome shotgun sequencing project. | reverse complement strand
AGGAATCCCGGTACACCTTTCCAGATGATTATATTTTCATTTTCTATGGTGTAACTGGAGGTAAATCTAATTTTCCGGGGTCCACCGGATCCATACAAATCCCGGGCAACCCAATACGAATACTCGGAGTCCACTGCTGTCAGTGGAGTACCATCAGCCCAATTGATCCCGGTTTTTACTGGAAACCTGATTTCTACTTGATCTAGGATTACTGGCGTTTGATGTTGAAATGTAGTCAAACAATCTAACGAGGAGCATTCAGCCGGCCGGTATTCAACGCCACTCGCTAATATGGTCAAGTTGCCTTTTGAGTCAACAATCTTATCTCCCGGATAAACTTCAACCGGGACTTTAACAACCAGTCCATTTTCCTGGGAAGGGATATCTTCCAGCAGCGCAGAAGAATATTGAAAATCCACCTGGTCCACAGGGGAATCATAAATGGCCTGGCGGATAATGGTTGCTGATGTGGATTGATCTCCATATAGAAATAACGAATTTGGTTCATCACCCAGGCAAATTGATAATGCCCTTTCCGGAACAGGAGATGCCAAAACTTCCAGATCATCGTTCTCATCAGGTGATTTTGAGGTCTCAAGTGCCTGGATACCCTCTTCCATACAGGAAGAAAGGAAGACTAATAGGATTAATAGGATAGGGAAAATAAATTTGCTCTTTAAAACCATGGGATTTTATCTTCTTCAACTTCTCTCAACCGCATATAAGAACGGTATCGTTCCGGGTGGATTTTTTTATTCTTTACCGCAGAAATAATCGCACAATCGGGTTCATGGACATGGGTGCAATCACTGAAACGACAGTTATGAAGCAGGTTGCTGATTTCCCGGAAATAACCATCTACTTCCTCGGGAGTGATGTCCCAGAGATCCAGGGCTTTTAATCCCGGAGTATCTGCCACGTATCCTCCCCCGCTCAGGGCAACCAGTTTCCGGGAAACAGTAGTATGTTTGCCTTTCTTAGTTCCATCACTAACTTCCTTAACTGCCAAGCCTAATCCCGGTTGAATTAAATTCAATATGCTGGTCTTACCAGATCCGGAAGGGCCAGCAAATAAGTTAGTTTTTCCGATCAATTGTTTTTTCAGAGTATTAATTCCCCGTCCCTTAATCGCTGATGTGTAATGGACTGGATAATCAATTTTTTGATAGCGGCTAAACAATTCCCGGGCTTTCCTCATTCCGGATAAATCAATCTTGTTGGCAACGATGATTGCTGAGATCCCTTCTCTTTCGGCGATAACAAGGAATCTATCCAACATATTCAATTTTGGTTCCGGTTGAGTTACAGAAAAGACAAAGACAGCTTGATCCACGTTGGCTATGATCACCTGCTGAAATTCCCCTCTTGCTGTGGGAGCCATCCGGTAGATCATATTCTGGCGGGGTTCAACCTCTTCGATCATCCCTTCCCGCTCATCCCGCCTTGATAGCTGGACCCAATCCCCGATCGCGACAATATCTGCCAATTTTCGGCCCTGCTTTAATCTACCTCGCAGCTGAGAGACTATCTCACCCTCACTGGTTTCCACAGTGAAAAAACCAGATTGAGCCTGGATTACTCTTCCTCGCAGGAATTCACTCACAAATAAGCTCTCCTCATTTAGTTCCTATTCTCCCTCATCTGGATCCGGAACGTACCAGACACCGATCTCAGCTTCCCAGGGATAGTAGCGAAGGACCTGGTTAAAGTACAGTTCTACAACTCGTCGGAAGATCGGGGCAGCAACATCTGAGCCTTCACCAGCATTCTCAGCGATCACAACTACCGCAATATCCGGTTTGTTTTCATTTTGATTGTTTGTATATCCCGCAAACCAGGCATGAGATTCAGCTGACCCGGACTCCGCCGAACCGGTTTTACCTGCCACAGGAATTTGTAATCCCCGGATGCGATGATTTGCGGTTCCCCGCGGATTTTCAACAACCTGCACCATGGCATTTTTTATGATATTAAGGGTAGTGCTGCTGATGGGCAGTTCTCCCACTTTATCGGGTTCAATACTAAAAACCTCATCCCCACCTGAGGATCGAATGCTCTCCACGAACTGGGGTCTATACATCGTACCCCCATTGCCAATCGCGGCCATAAATTGAGCCACCTGGAGGGGAGTTACTAAACTATCTCCTTGGCCGATAGCTAAATTTGTAGCGTCTAATTCCGATTTTGGAACTGGAATACTTCCAGCTTCTTCTTCAATTGTCCCGATACCTGTCACTGATCCCAATCCAAAACCTTTCGCCATTTCAGATACTGCATCCGAAAGACCTTTCCGATAAAGATCCAGTCCAATATGCCAGAAATACGGGTTGCAGGACCGCATTAATCCTTCAGTAAGTGTTAAAACACCACTTGGGAGCGTTTTATCGTCTTCGAGGAAGTGATCGTAAGTCCAGTCGGTCAGGGTTACTCCTCCAAGTTCCTCAAAAAAATAACCGCAGTCGTAGATATCCTCCGCCTGGTATTCGCCGCTTTCCAGACCTGCTGCCATGGTGATTATTTTAAAAACCGATCCAAGGGGATATAAACCCTGGGTGGCTCGATTTAGGAAAGGTGATTTCTGATCCGCTTTATAGTATTCCTGTAACAGCAAACTGGAGTTGTAATAGTTGGAATTAAACGCATTGGGCTCAAAATGAGGATTAGATACCATCGCCAGAACACGTCCTGTATCCAATTCGATCACCACGATGGCACCGTTATACCCATAAAGAGCTTTCTGAACTTCCAACTGAAACTCTTTGTTAATAGTTGTATATATTTCAGATGCGGGACCAGCCTCGGTTCGTGCCAATTGAGACAGGATCTCTCCCTCTCCATCAACCATATAGAGGATTCCACCTCGGTCTCCAGCCAGGTAAGGTTCCCCCCAACTTTCCAAGCCCTGCCCGCCTACCTTTTCATCTCGCGAATATCCTAGAATCCGATAATCATCCTCTTCAGCTTCCTGAATCCAGCGCACATAGCCCACAGCTTGTGGAGCAGCGCCGCCCCCAAAATAGTAGCGACCATCAAACGTCCGTAGTAAGAGGCCAGTATTTGTATAGGATTCCAGAATACCCAATCGCCCTTCAATTGTATCCATCGATAAAGCACCCAACGGAATATACCACTCAACATCGGGAGGAAAATCTGCATACATGGCAGCAATCACTTCCGGCGGCATATTTAGATCTCTTCCCAATTCCTCCAGTAAATCCTCTTCTCTATCGAGATCAATTTGGGATGGTGTTATACCCAAGGATATTGCTTCCGCATAAGCCACAATTACACTGCCCTCCCTGTCATATATATTACCCCGGGAGGGAACTATCCTGGTTAGCTGCAGTTGATTATCTCCTTCCAGTTCTGGGAAGATTATTGTTTTTGCCCACTCAATTCTCCACTCGCCATCCACCAAAGAGAGCATCATAATAATATCCCTGGACAATTCATCAATTAAATTGCTGACGTAATCTACAGAGATTGCAACCTGAGCCTGGGTCGGATCGATAAAGGAGGACAATATTCTATATTCCAGAGTTTCCAGAGCAAGTTCCACAGCAAAATCATGATACAGCTGAGTAAACTCTTCTTCACTGATTAAGGTTTGACTTGCAGGATCTAATAATTGATACATCGCCTGGAAATTACTATCTTTCCAGTTGTTCAGGTATTCCACAGCTGTCGCTTCCACATCCGGGGTTTGAGTTGTTTGAACTACAGGTGTTGCTAAACCCGGGGTGGGAGTAAATTCCGTCATTTGAGTCCCATCAGGACTTGATTTATTACATCCCCCGAGGGTTATTAGCAGTAAAATTAGCAGGAATATTTTTTTCATAACTTGATACTCTTTGATTATTCAGTCTCTCCGGCCAATATTTTAAAGTAAACCGGACATTGATATTGGATAGCTTCCTGGCAACGATTCGCAATACTCGAGTTCATCTCAAGATTTAGCTCTCTCAATAAAAGGGAGAGATGACAAAGCGGCATACCCATCACATTCGCAAAACATCCCTTGAGTTCCTGGACGGGGTTAAACGAATCATTTTGAATTGCATAAGCACCCGCTTTATCAAAAGGATCACCGCTGTCAATATAGTCCTTGATTTCTTTTTCACTATACTCCCTCATCCATACTTCTGTGAGTACAAGCTTCGAAATGACTTTGTTCTTCTCTCGTTGATAGACGGTTATTCCTGATAGAGCCTGGTGATTTCTACCTCGTAGTTGCTCTAGGATATTTTTTGCATCCTCTTCATCTTTCGGTTTCCCAAGTATCTCCACCCCATCTACAACTATTGTATCTGCTGCGATGATAATTACATTCTCAATAGTGCTCTGATCTATTTTTTTTGATGCAGCCAGGGCTTTTTCTGATGCCAACCTGAGAACAAAGTCTGCTGAACTCTCTCCAGGTTGGATAATCTCACTGATATCTGCCTCCATGACTATAAAATGATCAATCAAATTTCTGAGGAGCATTTGCCGTCGAGGTGATTTGGATGCTAGAATGAACTCAGCCATAGATAATATTGATCTGGTGACAGCATAGGGTAGTCTTGGTTTTCAACACAACAAATTCTATCACACCCTACTCCATTTATCCTTTACCCCTTTTTTGGGGATCCGGGACTCTGCTAAAAAAACAGTAAGCCAATTTTTGGCCTATTTTTGGTACAATGGCTTAGATTAAAAATGGTAAATATACGATCAAGTAAGGATTTTCTTCGAGTACTACTGATCATAATCAGCTTGCTGCTCTCAACAATTCCTGCGGGAGCTCAGGCGGGCAGATTTGTGAATATCTCTCCCCCTGAGACAGGTGAGTTCCCTCTCATGACAGTCTATTTTGATGTCACCGAGAGAGACGGCAGATTGGCTCCAGACTTACTCAAAGACCAGGTAACATTGAGAGAAAACGGGGTAGAACAGAAAATCCTCGATTTTAATTCCCTTACCCCTGGCATTCAACTGGTTACTGCAATAAATGTTTCTGCACCTTTTGCAATCCAGGACATCGCCGGAAAATCAAGATTTGATTACATAACGGAAGCCCTGATCGAGTGGGGAAAACAAACTCCAGCTTCCTCTCCAGATGATTTGAGTTTAATAACCAACGATGGATTAGAATTGACCCACATGGAAAATAGGCAGGATATGATCACTGCCTTGGAAGAGTATTCCCCTCTCCTCAGAGATACTGAATCCAATTTTAATGTCCTGGCACGAGCTATTGAAATAGCATCGGATCCTGTTGATCAACAAGGTATGAAACGGGTTGTGCTGCTCTTTACACCCCCCATGACACCCGAAGGATCCACCTCAATAGATAGTCTGATCTCAAGAGCGAAAGAAAGCCAGGTAATGGTATATACAATTTTGGTATCTTCTCCCGCATTTTTTACATCATCTGGAGCGCAGATTTTAGGAGATTTATCCACAGAAACCAACGGGGATTTCACCACTTTTTCCGTAGATGAACCTCTTCCAGATTTTGTCAGCTTATTTACTCCCCTCCGCAGTACATATTTGATTAGATATCAATCTCAAATTATTACTCCCGGATCCCAAACCCTGGATTTGATAATATCCTCAGACTTAGGTGAGAGTGCTGGACAAAGGCAATTCCCACTAGATGTACAGCCGCCAAATCCGATCTTTATCTCTCCTCCCAGGGAAATTACCAGGAAATTAATCCAAACCGGAGCTGATGCTATATCTGACTCCAAATTTGTTCCCGAGGGTTTTACTCTCGATATGATCGTTGATTTTCCTGATAGTCATCCCAGAGACCTTGAGGAACTTATCTTCAGAGTCGACGGAGAGGTTGTTTCAAGATTGACTTCACCTCCTTATAACCAGGTAGAATGGGATCTTCGTGATTATCAAACCAGTGCAGTCCATTACCTGACAATTGAGGCAGTAGACCTTCTTGGGCTCAGCAGACAAAGTATACAAACACCTGTGGAGGTAATTTTAGATATCCCCCCACCATCTATCAGTACAATTTTTATTGAGAATGCAGCATCTTTTATAGGCCTGGCACTGGTACTCACCCTGGGAATTTTGCTTTTTATATTCATCTCAAGGGGAACTATAAATCCTGTTATTGATTTTGGTAGAAATCGGTTCTTCCAGAAAGAGGGGGCTGGCCAGATCCTTCCATTTCTTCAGAGAAAAACTGATCAAAAAAATAAGCTAGTACCTAAACTTGATGATCGAGACCCGCTCAGTGGGAATAAACTTAACACCTTCCGATTAGTTCCTATCAGTGATATATTGCAGCAACAAAATCCTGAACCAATCCAGGGCTGGGAAGATGAATTAATCCTTGGAAACGATCCTGATCCAAAAATTATCAATATCCCTCATCCTTCGGTTGCCAGGAAACATGCCCGTATAAATATCCAACCCGATGGAGTACATGAAATTACAGACGAAGGATCTTCAGCAGGCACCTGGATCAACTATAAACAAATTCCACCCAGTAAACCCCAACCACTCAAAGATGGTGATATCATACACATCGGAGAAGCTGGTTTCCGATACCAGCTAATGAATAGGGCAAGTGATTTACCAACCACCGAGGAGATAACAATTTGATCCCGAGTAATCAAAATCACCTCCAGACAGCAGCAATAACCGATCCTGGAAGCCAGGGTAGGTTAAATGAAGATTCGTATCAGATAACATCTTATACCATCAGCAAAAATGACGATACTCCTGTTTTGCTTACTGTAGTCGCAGATGGGATCGGCGGTCATAAAGCAGGTGAGGTCGCTTCTAAAATCACCATAGATTGTATTACGAGCGCGATTTCAGAAAGCGATGTAAGTGATCCTCAGTGGGTATTAAAAAGCGCTCTACTTGAAGCCAATCACAGCATTACTTCGGAAGCTGCTGAAGATGACGATAGAATAGGAATGGGTTCAACCGTTGCTTGCGCATTAATTATAGGTTCATCGTTATATATTGCAAACCTGGGTGACTCAAGAATTTATTTGATCCGGGATAACATCATTCGCCAGCTGACCATAGATCATACCTGGGTTCAGGAAGCGCTGGATGTGGGAGTAATCAACTCCGAAGAAGCGCGCAGTCATCCTCGCAGACATCTTATTCGCTCCTATCTGGGTTCCTCTGATCCAATTAAACCTGACCTGCGTTTATATCTAGCTGACAATGAGAACATAGAACAAGCAAAAGCAAACCAGGGGCTGCCTTTGCTGCCAGAAGATCAAATTCTGCTCTGCACGGATGGTCTAACTGACCTGCTTGCGGATGAAGAAATCCTTGATATCCTTCAAGGGAACGACACCCTTGATGAACAACTCCAAAAAATGGTTGATCTCGCAAATCTACGCGGTGGACATGACAACATCACCATCGTACTGCTCCAACCACCAGGAGAAGAACTATTTGAGGAAGAACTTGGGGAAACTGAGTAACCCAAAACAAATAAAAACCGTAATCCTTCCTGAGTTTCGGATCGAAAAAAAGAAACAAAAAAGGCTGCAAATAAATTAGCAGCCTTTTACTATTTTGGATTTGGATCAGGGAATTAATTGGGCAGAATACACTTGATCATCCACGGCAAGGAAAACCCGGTCACTCATGGTAATTGTGAAAGCTGTTGCCGGCTTATCGATGATACCTTCCAGGGGACGGAACTGTTCCTGTAATTCCAGCTGAGTGCTGAATCGATATAAGGCTTGTTCTTCAAAATCCAGCATATATACTGCCATTCCTGGAGAGTCTTTAATAGTAAATGAATTAAAATTAGCACCAGTAATGAAAGGACCAGATTCATGACCTTCTCTGGGATCAGTATATTCAAATGGTGTTGTGCAAACAGGATTTGAATCTGATCTCTCTGTAACACATTTGGTGATATATCCATCCATATGCAAGATGTAGAGTTCACTTCCGCTTGTGACCAATTCAAGAGCATCAGCCATCTCTGGTGAATCTACCGCGCCAAAATATTCAGATCCTTCATGATAATTCTGGCTCTGATACTCAATCCAGATCGCTCGTTTTTCTGAATCAAGGATATAAAGATTATACGGAGCACTGCTAGCCATGCTGATCGCTTTGGCTGGACCACGTCCGAGAGTGTAAGATGTATCTTCAAAAATTACAGGAGTCTCACTCATATCCGCATAACAAAAGATCATGGTGTGATTTCGATCAATCCCTAAAATTGTCGCGCGATCTTCCAGGGACGTTGGCAGAGGAACGATATCCACCAGCGGACCCACCGTAATATGTCCTTCAATCGGACCACAGCTGAATTCATCGACGATCTGATATCCATCCGGATTAGATTGAGCCCAAATTACAGTACCCTGATCCTCATTTAACATGTAGAGGTCATTCCAGGGGGTGACCACTATCCTGGATATTGTTACATCTACCCCTAATCCCCGGCTGAATAGGGGTTGGTAATCTAGGCGAGTTATACGATCAAGCAGATCCAATTCAAGTCGAATAGACTGAAAGAGCTCTTCGACTTCATCAGTTTGTTGATAACTTCGCGCTGATTGAATTTCATTAAACGCACTCACAATAGTTCCGTAATAATCCGCAGGGTCAACCTGGGTTTCTGCCAGAACCAACAAGGCTTGCGCTTCGGTGTAATGGGTTTGATAGAGGTGATTTCTTCCCCGTTTTATGTAAAAGAAACTTCCAAACACAACCATTATCAAGGGTACAAGAACGGCAATTAAACTTAAAGTCCAGGATGGCAAATCCAGTATTTGTTCATCTGGAAGCATTCTTCCAACCAATGAGAGAACCCATTTCCAGACTCTCCCGAGCCCATTCCCAAAAGAGGAAGCTGCACCAGAAATTACGGCCCAAGCTTTTGATGTCGTGATGGTCTCAAGCACCGGGTTAAGCTCAGATACCAACCTGGTAGATAATCCTGGCTGTTCCCGAGGTACTTTCCGATGACTTTCAGGAATATCAATCCCGGGGATTTCCTCCTCAGGATGCGAGTCAGGATATGTGTCTGGAACCGTATCTTCTTCTACCTGGAAGGGAGCTGCTGTTTGTTTTTGGATATGATCTGGTCCGATTTCAACTTCAAGTTCTGGTGCAAGGGACACTCCCGGTAACTCTAACGCACCAACACCCAATTCCCAGTTTGGCTGCAATACCTTGACTTCTCCTTTTCCGTCAACAGGAAACAGAAGGACAGCTTCAAAATTACCGTCTACCTTATGGAGCAAACGCTGAACCAACGCGCTCAATTTCATCCGGGGAAGGTTCTTTAACACATTAGCTGTCCAAGATTCTGGCGGCTGTGGAGTAATTACCATCAATTGGTTCTTCTGGATATATTCCTGGTGGTAACGAACTTTAAATGTTTTCCCCACTCCCAATCCGGATCCCGATAAATCAGGATCGTATAAATCTTCTACCTGGTCGGGAGTGATCACATAGATGTAGGAGGGTCCGCACTGAGCATTTACAATCCGATCTTCCCTTAATACAACTTGAGTGAGATATCCCACACCATTTAAACCCCGGGAGGAAGCCCGATAGTTGCGGTCCAAGAGGTACTTATTGAGAACATCGGTTACATTTCTTAATGCAGATGTTGTAGATCCATCGGATTGGAAATAGACCTCAGCCAATTTTGCCAGAAGTTGCTGTTGAGCAGTCTCTGAAAGGGGGGCATTACCCACGATATTCAGATGCAGGATTAGCTGCTCTTGAGATCGCCTTCTTGGTGAGCGTCTGGGGGGTGAAGCTACATATAGTCCTGGTAATGCTGATACAGTTTTCCCCGCTTGATGGAAAATCGGCAGTATGTTTAGATTAAACCTGATAGCCATAGTCACATATCCCAGTTGTGCTCAGTACCTGCATTTATTATACTGGTAAAATGAATTTCGAAAACAGCTCTGAGAGCTAGAGGATAATTGATGAAAATCGATATCATTCAGACCGATCCTGATTTTATTGCCCAAAAAAGTGAATGGAACTCCCTCCTGATAAAAAGTGCAAGGGATGTGCCGTTCCTGAGACATGAATTCCTTACCAACTGGTGGACGACTTTAGGTGGAGGGGAGTGGGACCAGGGTGATTTGTTTATTCTCACCGGTCGTGATCAATCAAATGCTCTTCAGGGAATCGCACCGTTTTTCATAAATAGCCAACGGATACTATTCCTGGGAAGTTATGAAATTTCTGATTACCTGGACTTTATCGCATCCGAAGACCAAATTCCGGTCTTCATCAACCAGGTATTTGATTTTCTTGAAACTGACAAAATTGCTGATTGGAAAGTTTTGGATTTATACAATCTTTTGGAAGATTCTCCAACGATTCCTGTCCTTCACAAAGCCGCGAAATCTCATGGCTGGCAAATAAAACAAGAAATTATGCAACCAGCCCCATTTCTCATCCTACCTGGCAGCTGGGATGAGTATCTAAATAAACTGGATGATCGCTACAGTCATGAAATTGACCGGAAAATTCGACGGGCAGAAGATTATTTTCTCCCGGTAAGTTGGTATATCGCCGATGATGAAGGAAAACTTGATCAAGAACTCAATAGCTTCCTGGAATTAATGGCAAATAATCAGGAAAAAGCTGCCTTTCTGACCGATAAGATGGTTGTCCAGATCAAGAATGCTGCCCGGGATGCCTTGAAAGCTGGATGGCTCCAACTGGCGTTCCTAACTGTTGGTGATATTAAAGCAGCGGGATATCTGAATTTTGATTACAACGGAGTTGTCTGGATCTACAATTCAGGAATTAATCCATTGTTTGAGAACCTATCTCCCGGATGGGTTCTCTTAAGCAAAATAATTCAGTGGAGCATAGAAGAGCAAAAAACTGAGTTGGATTTTATGCGCGGTGATGAACCCTATAAATATCAATTTGGGGGAATAAATAAACACGTGTTGCGCATCCAAATAACTCGGGAATAAATCTTTATCATCAATAATCAAATCATTCTGGGAAAACTAAATCCAGTTGTGTTGATTTGCTCGGGATGTTCAGTCCACACACCAGGTATGACGGTATCACAATCCGGACATCTTCCTTCTGAAGTAATTCGGTATTCTTTGATTAAATAACCCTGGCGTTTAATGAGTAAGGCATGGCAATTATGACAAGCGGTATTCTCGAATTCTCCGACTCCCCCGGGCATATTCCCGGCATAGATATAGTTTAGACCTTGTTTTTTACCAATTTCCACTGCATTAAGGAGTTGGGCAGCTGATGTCCTGGGTTTATCCGTCATTTTATAATCCGGTCGAAAGGCAGTTACATGCCAGGGAATATTGGGTGATACGGATTGGATAAATCCAGCAATTTCTAGCAACTCACTGGTGGAGTCATTAAATCCGGGGACGATCAGAGTGACAATCTCAACCCATAGTCCCAACTGATAGGCATATTGGATACTTTCCAGAACAGGGTTTAATCGCCCCCCCAGGTCACGGTAATGGTCCTCCTGCATGGTCTTTAAATCCACTTTAAATCCATTCAGAACCGGTTTAAGGTAATCCAGAACAGTTTTTGTGGCAAACCCGTTGGATATATAGACCTGTTTTAAACCAGCCTGTTCTGCCTTGAGAAAAATCTCCTTGGCCCATTCTGAGGTAATTAGAGGTTCATTGTAGGAAGAGGCAACTACTTCCGCTCCAGAATGGATTCCATACTCAATGATTTCATCACTGGAAAGTTCGCGGATAATACTCGCCAACCGATCTGTACCTTTTTCGCGCAATGCCTGAGAAGTGAGCCAATTTTGACAATAATCACAATGCATATTACAACCCAGCATACCAAAAGTCAGCGCATCTGAACCGGCTAAAAAATGATAAAAGGGTTTCTTCTCAATCGGATCTACCTGAAGAGAGGTAACATATCCCCAGGGAACCCGGAGTTCACCATCACGGTTAAAGCGGATATTACAGACGCCCCGTTGTCCTTCCCTGATAAGACAAGTATGGGCGCAAGCCTGACAGCGCACTGATTTGTCATCTAGATTCTCCCCCAGATCACCTGGTACGGTTAAGCGATCCAGCTCTTCAACTAAACTCATTTTGATCCTCTCTGAAAGAGTACAAGTAGATAAAAATGGATTTACAAGAAACCCACTCTATTAATTATAATCTGAATATGATTACGATAGTGCTGCAGGCCGGAGGGAAGTCATCCCGGATGGGGAAGGATAAAGCCCTTCTCCCTTTTCTGGGAACTCCATTAATTAAGAGACTGAGAGATCGCTTCCGGGATGTGGGTGATGAATTAGTAGTAATTGCCAACGATTTTTCCGGTTATCAAGATCTGAATCTTCCACTTTATAAAGACTTAATTCCAGATCGCGGCGCGCTGGGAGGATTATTCACAGCACTGTCAGTAGCGAAAAATCCACTGGTTGGGTTAATTGCTGTTGATCTTCCATTTGCTAGTCCTGAGTTACTGGTGAATTTATTCGAAAAACTCATGATATCTGGCGCCGATGGAGTTATTCCAAATTCAGAAAAAGGTCTTGAACCCCTCCATGCAGTGTACCGGCGGGAAACATCACTTCCTCTTGTAAAAAAGGTTATAGACCAGGATTTATGGCGAATGAATGCTTGGTTTGACCAAGCGGATATATTAATCCTGTCTCCTGAAGAAACCCAGAATTTGAATTCATCTAAGTATACATTTATGAATTTAAATACGCCGGAAGATTTCCAACACGCTGAAGATTTGGCAAAGAATATGGAGATAATCGAATAAGGGGTTCTTTCAGGGATACAAATAGTTAATCAGCTACTCACTTTATTACTCTCACTTCTTGAATGTTTCAGGAGCCCTTGTCCGGGAGCGAATTTTTCGATATAGTTAGGTTTCATTACCAGTTAGATTAATTATGTTTCAAGGAATCATATGAGTTTCCACGATATTAGTATTGAGTATGGAGGTCAAATTCTCAACCATTTTATTCCCAGCGGACAGGGAACTATCAGGGTAATTGAATCACCAGCGGTGAAATCAAATATCACCTCAATTGAAGAAACCCTGGTTGAAGTGCTTGAGAATCCCAGCGATTGCCTACCACTCAAGGAGCTTGTCACTCAACATTATCCCGGATCGGGGAAAAAGGTTCTGGTGATTGCCGACGATAATACCCGACCCAATATTCACACAAAAATCCTACACCCCCTGCTCCTCAATTATCTGATCACAAGCTGTGGTGTAGATAAAGACGATTTGCAAATACTGATTGCAAGTGGAACACATCGTCCTCCTACTGACCAGGAAATTAAAGAT
>RCNB010001823.1_pt1 | contig 13292 bp, 18 predicted proteins | sample 2041321 | NCBI WGS metagenome assembly RCNB01 (sample SAMN09708232, study PRJNA481090) | Marine sediment metagenome, whole genome shotgun sequencing project. | reverse complement strand
GTTTTTCCCCAGTCCCGTTCCATTATTAAAGAAAACGGCATGTTGTGTTTAGTTGTAGCATATTGTCTATCCAGGACATTAGGTTTGTCACCTACTTTAATAATCAAAGCTGCTCTGTTGAGTACCATTGTACTGGTTGTACTGGTTGTACTGAATGTACTTTTTGGTAATGGTCTAGCCATTACTCTTCTGGATAATGGTCTAGCCATTACTTATCGCTCCATTTTTCTATTTCAATTTCTTCTGAAGCTTCTTTTACTACCCTAGCTGGGGAAGTTCGTTTCTGTATTAATTCAATCTTCTTAACCATGTAATATGTATCTTTACTTCGTTCAGTATTTTCATTAACCTTAACAGTAACAACTGAATCTAACTTCTCTGCTACACAAATCATCGCTGGTTTTATTTTTGCTTGCCAAACTAATGAGCTCATACTTGTTAAAACAACACCCATCATGATAAACCATCCAACATGCCTGAAAAGCCATGCTGTAACATCAAGACCTGAAATCTTATCTTGTTTAAACATTTGTTCAAACATTTTATCTGTTATTTGTTTTGGGCTCATTTGTAAATCCTTTCTTATACTGTTGCAATTGCAATTCTTGAAATAGCATAACCACCAATTTGACTTGCTGATATTGGAATGTTTACAGGTCCTAGCACACCTACATTATATGTTTCACCACTGACAAAAATATCATCTGTTACCGTTAATTGAATTTCGGAGTCTACACTCACAATAGTTGTATATGTATTATCTGTAGTATTCTTTATAACCATTCCAGATATAACACCACTAGTAATAAAAGTTGCTACTGTATCATGTAACTTGCTTGTTTCCGTTGATGTAGCTGAACCAGATTCCTTAACTGCAACTGCTTCATCAACTTCTGTTATTGCAAACTCAAATGTAGCTACATTCAGTATACCATCAACAGTATATATAGGTGTGAAAAACCGTTGAATAATTAAATCATCACCTGCATTCAATGCATCACCAAATATTTTTAAAGCTGTTTTTGCATCTGCAAGCCCAGTAGTTGGGAATGTTTCCTCATCATACAAGCTAACTTCAATATTCATATGCACGTATTTAATAATAGGTCTTGAAAATCTAATCACTTGAATAGTACCTTCAGAATCTAATACATTAATTTCATTTGGAGGTACGTTGCTTGAATGTGTATATATACCACCTGCTTTAACTGCCCAAATTTTTTCAGCAATTTCATCATCATCACCACCAGTAACAATACACTCTATACTCTTTGGCGGTCGTCCATCTATATCAGTAGTTATTTCAGGATTTTCTATAACAGTAACGCTTTGAACATCCTCCACTTCTTGTAATATTCGTGCTTGTATTGCTGGGACACTAGCTGCACCAATAATTCGTAGACTTTGAATTCTTCTGAGTCGTAATTCATCATCTGTTTCCAGTGATGTACCTGTTGTTCCAACCAATAAATTATCAACTGAAGTAAGACCTGATACAGGAGTAACAATTAAAGTTATTGAAGATATGCCTACAGGTAATTCACCTTTGTTAACACTGGATATAGATTTAGGTGTCCATATTTCATCTAAAGCTAAATTAGCTGTAACTGAATCAACAATAATACTGAAAGGTGTTAACATATCAGTGACAGTCAACGTCAGTGTTTCTTCAACTGTATCATGCACTACAGTCAATAAAGGTTTGTCTGCCTCAATTTCTATTAGTAGTAACGCTAACAATGTATTTTCATCTGTACTTACGTTTGTTATACTTGAATCATCACCATCTATTGTTACTATGTATGTAGTACTTAACCCAGTATTAGCAATTGAAATAACAGTCTTTAGAACATCGGATTTATCAATAGTAACAGCACCATCAGATTCAAAAACTTCCGCAGTATTTATTTGTTCAAACTGTGTTCCTGATGGGATGATTGTCCCATCTGTACCTAATAAGATAATATTTACAGTTGATGACGTTGCAGGTAATCTTGTAACACCAGTTAAACCAACAGCATTATCTAATGGGATATCATTTGCAGTATTAGGATATTGTGAGTAGTATACATCTTCAGCTAAGTCCCATATCTTGGATTCTACTTCAGCATATGCACCTATTATTTGCCCGAATACAGATTCAGGATTTGTATTTATTACACCGAAAACTGCCCTGAGATTTTCTTCCATTGATAATTTAATATCAGCCAATTTCTTTTTTGTAAATCCACTTGAGTCCATTCCGTAAGTAGTCATTTTTTATATTCCTTAAAATATACTTTGTGATAATTCTGCAATACCAAATATTGTTTGTGCTTTAAATGTTACAGAATAATTACGTGGTGTTACTGTATACACACCTTGAAATTCTAGTAATTCAGTAACATATGTGGTATCAAATATTTTTGCTTTGAATATACTTTCAATGCTGGGTATGTTAGGATTTTTTACAAGTATATCATCATAATAGTTAATACCTTCAGTTGTATCTAAAAACCATTCACGAAGATAAAAAGATAAACGTTGCTTTAGATTTTGTATAACGGCATCTAATGTATCTACAACAAGCATATCATTGCCTGCATATAACATATCATGTGTAGTTTTATTCAATGCTAAATCAATCATTGTCCTTTTACCTTTGTAGTTGCTTCTGAGTCACCTAAAACCATTGATGCAGGATATGTTGCTGCTTCTTGAGGACCTGAAGTGGCTGCTGCTAACGAAGAAGCTGTATGTACATGTGTATTAAATTTGCTGAATATATCTTCAGTAACTAACTTTTTCAATGAAGCAATACCAAGTTCAATATCACCATTACTTTTAATAACTATTTTCTGCTCTTTATGATGTATCTCTACGTCAGCATTGTTTGAAGCAAGGTTCTTATCAGCAAAACTAAAACAACCTATAATACCGATAGCATCCGATATGTCAAATTTTCTTCTATCCCCAGGTTCTGAGTCTTTACCTGACGAATACCATCGCTCCAATGCTCGTTCAGTAAACATTAATAAAACACCATCACCTTTATTCACTGGAAAAGTTATCCCGGACATTTTAGTACGAGGAAAAGTAATAGGTACATTGACTAAAACAGGTAGTTCAAGAACCGTTCCATCAAGATATTTTTTCTTTATTAAAGGTTTAACAGTTGCCTTCTGTGTTTCATATGAATAGCTTTCAATACTACCAGGCAAACATGTATGTATATCTTCCATAAGGCTATTGAATACAGTAACAAGTGTTTCTTCTAATGCATCTGTAGTCATTCTCTAACCTCAGTTATAGACTGCCATTCTTTACCATGCGTATCACCAACATGTTGCACTGAAGAAACTTTAAAGAATGAGTTTTCAGGTATTTCATTTGATGAAATAACTATTCTACTACCTGGGATAATTTTAGGACGTAACAGACTAATGATTTTCCATCCAGGTGGTATATCTTTTGACTTGCCTTTTGCTTTTCGTTTTTTGCCTTGTAATTTTTCTGGACTACCGACAAGTCCAGTTGATGGGTTTAAACTAATTGCTCTTGCTGTATCTACACCATCAAAAGGAACAATCTTTATTTCATTGTTTTGAATACTCCAATCTAAATTCAGGAAGTCTAAAACTTTACTCAACCCAATATTTGCAGAACCAGCAAATGAAAAGCCATTAGCATACTTTTTATCTGTAAATATTAAGTTACTTATATCATTACCAATACCAAATTCAGCTAAGATTGTATTCATTACATTTTTCGCTGAAGTACCTGCCTTAAAAGATTTGGATACTTTCTTAGTTAAGATTTCCTTCTCACCATCCGTTGCATCTATAACAGTAATAACATATGGTGGCTTAGTAACATGCTTTATATTTACAACATTGCCTACAAAAACAACCTCTTCACCATCACCATCAACATACCCAGCATTCAAGTATACAAGTTGTTTGGTATCTTTTTCGTCTTCGCTAGGTACATATACCCTATCTCTGCTATCTTGCGACAGATTATATATTTCAATCTTTGCTACATTAGGACTTTTTGCTGAATCATTTTTCTGTATATTGAATTTTATGCGTAAATCACTAACCCTTAAACCATCCGTTCCAGGTTCTCCTAGTATTACACTTGCTATTCTATTGAATTGTGTCAAACTTCATCCTCTGGTATATATACAATAGATAAAGGTTCAATTATGTTTGTTCTACTTACTTTTTCTATTTCATCAGTTGTGTCAATAACAAACAATTGTCCTAATGGTAAATCCCTACCTGAGTATTGGTCAAGTAAGCTGTAATTTATTACTAGCTTAATACCAGATACTATAGGTATTAAGTCTCTTGTACTTATACTAAATGACCAATGCTCAAAGCGAATATTATAATCAAAGCGAATGTTGTATGGAATATTATCCAATGTAATTTCTTCATTAAAAGACGCCAAATCTGAAAAGGGTATAATAATCATTATCTTACCGCCTTATTGAATAATGACTTAGCCCAGGAAGTGCTCACTTCAGCAGCTTTTGTAGTTGTAGTCGTATCCGCCTCTGGTGTGTTTTGCTTACTCTTAGCTATAGTAGATTGTGCAGCATCTTTATCCGTCGCCTTAGCATTTGGTATGAGTGCAGTTTCACTTTTCACTTTCTTTATATGAATAAAAACAGCATCAAATTGTATAGCTTCTCCAGTAGATGCATCTCTAGGTATACGTAAAGATTGCATCGCCATACTTTTATACACTCTCAGCCCTGTAACAATATCAACCAATACAGCTTCTGTATCAATACCATTAATTTGTCTACCACATATTTTAAGCAATGTATCCAGTGTATATTCAACATTATTACTTGGCTCAGTTGTATCCCTGCTTACATCTTTTGCTTTTAACAAGCCACCGACTTTTTCCACTATTCTTCCAGCACGTTCTTGTATACTACTAATAGGACTATTGGTAACAAATCCAGTCATGTGTAATACTTCAGGTAACTTTTTTATGTTATCATTCAAAGTTGAACCATCTTCAACAGGATACATAGACACTTCAGAATCATATTCATGTGATTCTCTGATAGTAGCATCCAATTCTAATGATAGTATTTCACCATCAGTGCCTACTTCACTTATTTTAGCACCACGTCTACTTTTAAATAATAAAGCTAAGCTCATATCATTCCCTTACCGGATTTGCAAAAATTGGATTAGCTAAAGTTTGACCAAAGGCATCTTCAACCATGCTCTTGGCTTCATTGTTTAATATTCTCCTGTTTTCCTCTAATGTTGTATCTGGTAGTGTTAAATTAACTTTGCTATCAACCTTTATAATGGGTGCGTTTCCAGCGTTAGAATTCCTATTATTTTCAAAGAATGCTGCATTTGCAGATGCTGGTAATGGTGTGAATGCATCTTTAAGTGATGATGGCGCAGTTATACCAGAACCTGCTAAACCTGTAATATCAGCAATACTTTTTACCCAATCTTTTAAAAATTGTTTTGGGTTGCTGAATAATTCTCCAAGACTCTCACCAACAGATTCTGCAAATAAGACTAACTTTTCACCTAAATCAGTTAACAATTCACCAAAGCCTCCACCAAGAGTAATGGCTAAATCTTTAATTAAATCTTTGAAAAAGAACTTAAGTGTCAATGACCACAATTCCATTTGCTTTTGAAATGTATTCATATCACCAGTAAAGAATGATTTCAATGTTTTTTTGATATCTGTAAATATACTCTTTAAACCTTCTTTGTATGCTTTCCAAGGTCCTAGTAATTCACCTATTAAACTATCACCACCATTTACCCATGTATGTACATCTTGTATAAATATTGTAAATGCGGCAACTAATAATAATATCAGTCCAGTTATTAAAAGTAATTTCAATCCCATTAAACTGAATATACCTGTAACAGATTTTAATATTGGCAGCAATGCAACTAAAGCAATTTTCAATGCAAAGAAACCTGCAATACTACCAATAAGTGCTAAACCTAATTGCCCAAGTATTGTTATGATTGGACCAATCACAATAAGAAATGAAAACAAACCCACTACTACCACTCGTAATGGTTTGGGTAATTTTTTAATTGTATCTTGTAAATCACCAAGCCACTCAGTTAACCCAGTTAAAAACTTTTTCAGTCCAAGTTCTTCAGCTAGCATATCACCAAATGTAGCTGTGGTTATATCCCATACATCTAAAAGATTAGACCATTTTCCAGCCAATGTTCCTGATTGTTTAATCATCAAATCAAAAAATGTACCACCTGGTCCTGTCATATTCATGAACGCTTTTTCAACATCCTTAAAGCCAACTTTGCCTGCTGAAACCCAACCAGCCACTTGCTTTTTATTTATACCAAGTACCTTTGATAATTCGTCAACTAATGGAACTCCTGCAACTGAAAAATCTCTTAGTTCACGTCCTGTTAATTTACCCTGTGTTTTAACTTGACCAAAATTCAATGCAAGTCTTTCCATAGGCACTGATAATCCAGCAGATATATCACCTAAAGCTTTGAGTGTAGGTATAATTTTTTCATTTGCAATACCCATAGCTAAAAGTTGTTTTGCATTTTTCTGAACATCTTTAATTTGGAAAGGAGTCTTAGCAGCAAATGTAAGCAAATCTTTAATCAATACATCAGCTTTTTCTGCAGAACCTAACATAGTTGTAAAGGATACATTCAACTGTTCTAACTCTGAAGCAGTTTTAAGAGACTTAATCCCAAGTAATGCTAATGGAACAGAAACAAATGCAGTCATTTTCAAACCAAAGTTTCTCACACTAGATGAGAGTTCTTTCATGTTTTGAGTGAGACCACGAACTTGCATTTTAGCTTTACCAATAGACGCATCAAAAGCTGCAATCTTGCTTTGATCAACTCTGAAACCAAGTTTCGTTATTAGTTCTCTAACTTTCATTTATTACCACTTTTTGGTGCTGTCTTTTTTTCATACTCCGAACGCATATCTAAAACTGCAATTGCTCTTTCAACATCATCCATATTCCAAGTTGTTTCCAATTCTGTTAAAGTTGGACCACCTTCTAATAGAACCAATCTCCATATGTACATTTCATCTTTTACTTCCTCTGCTAGTTTAGCAACGACATTGTTTGCTACTAAGCTTTCTTGAGCTTTTTCAGTAGTGTTCCAATATCGTTTTCGCCGAAAAAAGAACCGTAGTTCACCTCCAATACAAATCCTAAGATTTTATAGATGGATAAATATTTGCCTGCAAATAAAAGGTCAAATGATTCTTCAGATATTTCTTGTCCATCTATACGTGTACAATTAAACAACTCAAATACAAGTGCTAAAGATGTATTTTCATCCAGCTCACCAAACAGCTTTTCAAGTGATGTACCAAGTCCACTTAAATCAAAATCACTATCCAGTGTATTCTCAAGTGAACCTGCATTGATATCATTTCCGGCAATCAATGAGCCAATCACTGGACCGAAAATTCTTATTAACTTTGCATGCATCTTCCATCCAGCTCTTGCTGGAAATTGTGTAACGCATACAGTAAACTCATCAATCTTTTTTTCTTTGTTTTCAACCATAATATTTTCTCCACTGGTATGTGTTTGTTAATTGAATTGAATAATTATTAAGTAGTAACTCCACCTACAAATGCGTTCATATCTGCAAGGTCAAATGTCCACTCTCTGTTTGAAATTTCTTTTTCAAAACTAGCATCCGGAAGTTTACGAATCCAGCCTGCTCCTGAAAAATATGTTGTAAGACCTGATAAATCTTTAAGGAGTATTGGCACAACACCCTCATTAGATACCTGGTCAAGTGTATAGATAGCTGATAAAATATCATTTGACAAACTTGTTTGAAGTAATGTCAAAACCAATTCACCGCGATTATCATTAGATTTTGCACGAGCAATTTCACCATCTGCTCCCGCTTTAGTAGCATATGCATCATTTAAACTTGTTATGTTTATAAACGTTCCATCTGCATATCCACCCATTGAAACTCCACCTATGGATAACACAACTTGCTTCGGGTCGTATGTTTTTACTGGCATTATATTCTCCTTATTTTTTGTTAATAATTATTAAACCTGAACAGTTCCTGCAATTGTCACTGCATGTATTGCACCCGTTAACGTTGCATCAAATGTTATATCCTCTACTAGTCTTGCAGCTTTGTTTGCAGTAGATACATCAGCAGCTTTTGGTACTGATACAGAATAAGCTGGACTTATTGCTATACCACCACGAGCAATACCAAGTTGTAAAACTTGTGTGATTTCCGCTTCAATTGAAGCAATACCGCCATCTGTATACGGAACCTTTGGTTGGTTTACAAGTAATGAGAACACACCTTCAGTCATTCTCGCTTCAAGCCAATCAACAAAAACTATTGTATCAATGAATTCACCTTCAGCTACTGTTCCATCTCTTGTTATATTCTCACCGCCAACAAGAACATATATATTTGCATTCTTAGCAAGACCATTAGTCTTCTGAGTTTCTGTTAAACTATCAACAGTAATACCTGATAATGTTTTGAATGCTCCTGTATAACTTCCTGGGTCAAGTGGTAATATAACACCAAGCAATGCTGCATCTGGATATTGTGTTGCAGCAAGTGAATGATAAAACACTCCAGACCTTGCATAGGCAGCAGCTTTTATAACTGCAGCAATAGTTGTTGAATCTGCTGCATCCGTTGTATCAACAATATCTGCATCAGCACTTGCTGATATGAATATTTTTGTAACTGTTTCAATATATGCAGCAGCAGCAGATACATCAGACAATACTCTTGATGTTAATATTAATCCATACCAATCATCTGTTTCTTCAGTTATAGCAGCTAAATCTGCTGCATATGTTGTTGATGCAACGAATGCTATAACTGAATTTACACCAACCTGTAATGAGTAATCTACACCTGCAACACTTGGGTCAATATCATATGTTCCATCACTATTATCAGTAAATGTTCCAAGTTCGCTTCCAGCATCAAAAACAATCTTTAAAGCACCGACAATAGCTGTTGCTGTATCAGAACCATTAGGAACACTGTATGTTGTTCCATTGAATATTATTGTAGTTGTTCCATTTGCTAATGCAGTTACTGTTACAACTGATGTATCAGATGTTGCTCTACGACTTATTGCGATTCTTGTTACTGATGGTGACTGGGAAAATGCTGCAGTAGCTGCAATGTACTCTAAATCAGTTGATTTAAAATCCACTAATACTGCAGTAAGATTTGCATAGTATTTCAGTAATGATGTAAAACCTTTATTTGTGCCAAGTATATTAATGGTACCAAATCCTGTCCTAGAAACTGCTTTAGTTTCTCTACTTATGGTTATATTAACAATATTCTGTAATGACATAAAGTCCTCCTATGTTGTTGTGTCTATGTTTAATGTTCTTTCTATATCAGCTTTTCCTGGTTGACTGAATGTTGCTTCAGCATTTATTTTTAGTATTAATCCAATAGGCACATCTGTAATAACACTATCTGTTCTCATGAATATATCCCAAGATGAACGTTCTTCAGGTTGACTTTGGTCCAAGCCAGATATATTCAATACTGGTTCATCTATATTGAAAGGAAATATTCCACCCGCTCTAAACAAATCATGTATATCTGGTTTTTCAAATGCAGTTTGCAATTGTGTTGTTTTTTCAAATGTATTAACACCCTTACCTTGTATCATTAGAGTAAATTCCCTATTACCAATCATTGTTGCTAAACCTGAAGCATTAGGAGCTGTGAAACAATCTCTACCTACTTTACCAAATGAACGAATATCTAGACTGAAAAATGGTTTATTTATTATTGGACTATCTTGCCATGCATACATACTTTCAAGACTAGATACAGCTTTAATAATATCATAGATTGTTGATTTCATTGCTGAGAAGCTAGGCATCTATTCCGCTCACAATCACTTTGTAATGTGGTATAACATTATTTTGCCATATAGCTAGTTTTACCACTTCAAACGTTTTTCCAAATATTGTAATTCTATCAGCTTTTGTTTTTGCAACTTCATCAACTGTTTTTAATGCAAATGATGTGTATAGTTTATATGCTTCTTTTTCCCTTATACCCTCAGGTAGTATTAATTTTTCTTTACCAGATAAAGGCTGAACACTGGATGTAAATCCAATTACCGAAGTTGCACCTGGTGTTGCAATACCTTTAGTCATTGTACTTGCAGCATATCTAGTTCCTGCCAATGTATATGTTCGAAATGAGCTCATCCTACAAACTCCGTATGCGTTATAGACTGGACCAATTGTCCTTGGTCTACTAATGGATTTGCACTGTTTTTCTTTTTAATAGTTGAAGCAGCATTAGGTGGTGATTTTAAATCCCTTATTGCTTTCTTTGTTTTGGATGTTAAGAATTCACCCAGCATTGCTAAACCTTGTCTGACTGATATTACATTTGTAACAACTCTTGAAAATAAAACGTTTTGAGTTCTTGTGATTGCTATTATATTATTATCAAAAGCTTGTCTGAATGCAGGTCTAGCTGGAATTATCTCTTCCCCTGCATCATTAGTTGTACCAAACTCATTTGCTGCAGCTATCTGAACCAAATCACTTAATTCCCCATCTGCACTTTGATGTGTAGTATTTTCCATAACACCAACTTTGGTATAAGAATTATCCAAGTCCTTAAGGTCTCGTTTGATTCTATTCCAACCATGGTCTATGTCTAAAACATCAGCCATTATCCAACCATCTTGGTGCGAGGTAATATAAAACAAGCTCTTCTCAATAGAAGGTATTCTGAACCAAATGACGTTGAATTCCAATAAGCATCACCATCTCTTGGTGCTTGAGTATTAGCTGAAGAGTTAAATGCTCTTGATAAGTCACCTTCTTTTTCAGATTTAATTCCACCAACAACACCTGAACCAGAACTGGTAGATGAACCACCACCTTGGGCATCAAGTGTCAACATATGTAATACAATCAAAGCTCTTGCATAAACCCATTTTGTTTTAAAAGCAACAGAGGTAGCATATAGCTGAGCCATTTCATCGAAGTCTGCAATTCTTGAGTCACCAACAAAGTCCGGAGATTTTGTGGCAATAATACCTTCAACTGTACTAATAGTCATTTGTCAATGTTCCTTACTGAATTATTATTTATCTTTTTCAGGGTCTGTTTTGATTTCCTTTATCTGGTCAAGAATTGTTTGTAAAACAGTCTTACGAGATTTAGTTGAATCTGTTTCCCTTTCATACATATCTTGTAAAATTGGAATTGCAAATGTACTATTGATAATATCGATAGCATTTTTTACATTCATTTTAGTAATGTCTGTAGTATCAGTACTATCACCATCTACTTTTTTCTTAATAGCTTCAGCTGTAATTTCTTTCATTACACCATTAGCTATTTGCGATTTATATGAAGGATGTGCTTGAACCATTTTAATATCATTCTCATTCTTTATTTCAGTTATACCTGGATAGAATACAACAGCACCAATCCTGAATAGATTTGCTTTACTTCTTTTTACTAGTAACGTTTTCATTTTTTCTCCTACTGGTTTTTTATTAAGTTGAATAAATTCGCATACTACTTTGGTCCCGGTATGCTAGCGGAACGTTCTCCATACCAGCGGAGGTTTAAATTGCTTCCATTATGTATATGGCTAATGGATAATAAACAATCACACCACCAAAACGGGAATGGGCGGGAATTACAAACTCAAGGTTCCTTTCCTGTGCTGGAAACTGCTCAAACGGCTGAGGAATCTCCAAGGTAAGAACGTCTGGGTCTTTCTTATATGTTATCATGACATCAGCAGTTCCAGCTGTTCCACTGGGAAGTGGTGTAACATTCTTCATCTCATTAACCCTTTCAATCTGCCTAATATCAGGATTGTTTTTCATAAAGAATTCTTTAACAGTTGTATCTGTACCATCTGCCATTCTGGTGGTTGAAATAATTCTCCATTGAGAAATAGGTAGGAGAATAGTATCAGGAATTTCAATACCTTTAGTTGTTTCTTCAATTGCTGTAACAGCAGCATTCAAATCAATAAGGATAAGAGCAGCAGTTTTTGCTGACCATTCCGTTGCTGAAGCTGTTCCAGTTGCTGCTGCAGTTCCTGTAGGAATATTAGCATTATTTAAAAGACCACTCAGCTGAGCATCATCGTCACCATACCAGGCAAGTCTATCAGCTTTAAGGTCATTAGCTTTTCTTACTGAAGTTGCTTTTTTAGCATTGAGTGGACGTCCAGCCATCTGTGCATTACGAACTTCCTGTACATTGTATCCATATGAACCTCCAAGAGACTTAACCTTGGATGTAAATTCTTTTCCGAATACATCAGAACGAGGAAGGTCGTCTGCATAGTTGGATATAATCTTCATTATCCCAACTTGGTCAAACTGCTGATAGGTAATAGATTCAGCTCCGGTTCCTGCATCAGTTGAAACAGGAATCAGGCTTGTGGCTTTCAAAGCTGGGTACTTAATATCATAAGTCTTCGCTTTAATTGTTTCTAACTCTCTTGCGAAAAAAGCACTTTCATTCGCATCGAGATTTTGACTGATTATTTTTTCTTTCATTACTTAATCTCCTTAAATTTTGTTTCTAGTTATATTCTCGATGAATGGTTAGGGCATGTTTATTTCTATAAGAGCCATTGCAAGTCCAGCTGGGTCTGTGCCAAGTTTCTTAACGCGTCCAGTAGTAACTGCAATGTTTCCACTAGACACATCAGTCACTTTTCCTGCCTGAGCGGTTACTGCAAGATTAATATATGGAGTTTCGTCAACAGCAAGACCAGTTCCACCAGTCGTTTCAATTAACATCCATACAGTACCTTTTCTCATAACATCAACAGCGTCATACCTTGCATACTGAGCAACACCTGTACTGAGTACTTTCTCAACATTACGATGAACTGAAATTCCACGGAAGACGCCGGGGTCAGTTGCCACAGGAGTCCAGGCAGCCTGGTTAGTACCACCAGTAGTCACACCAGTAATAGTAAGGGCAATCCCATTCAATCCTATAACGGTAATTACTCTCGCTGAAGTAAGAACTGCACTATATACATCCTCATGTGTTAAAATCTCAGTAACAATCAACGCCATAGTGTTTCCATCACTGGCAGCGTAGACGACTGCTGTCATTGCTTCGCCATTGATAGTTATTACTGTTGAGTTCGAAGCCTCAAGAGCAATATTTGTAGTTAGTACTGATTTAATTGCACTCGGTAATCTAACTTGATTAACTGCATCTTCAACACCAGACATAACACCATATCCAAATGGTATAATAGTCT
>RCNB010001822.1_pt1 | contig 13295 bp, 13 predicted proteins | sample 2041321 | NCBI WGS metagenome assembly RCNB01 (sample SAMN09708232, study PRJNA481090) | Marine sediment metagenome, whole genome shotgun sequencing project. | reverse complement strand
TCTGGTAATCCAACTGAATCTTCTCCTATAATAGTTACAGCTAACTATGAATTCACCTACATCAAAGTAATGAGAGATCTCAAGGGTATCGATGCATGGGTATTATGTGTTGATTCCAATGGAATTAATGTGTGGTGTGCTGCGAGAGGAAATGATTTTGGAAATAACCAACTAATAGAGGCTGTTGAAGCTACTGGTATTGAAAGGTTAACAAACAAAAAGACTATTATCCTCCCACAATTATCTGCAGGAGGAGTAGCTACTCCAGAATTGCAGAAAAAATCTAAAAATTTTCCTTTTAGAGTTGTTTACGGTCCTGTTTGGTCTAAAGATTTACCCGAGTTCCTTGAAAAACGCCCGGCTCGAAAACCCGATAGAATGAAACTTGCGAAATTCACCCTAAAACATCGTTTTCGTGGTTTTATCACGCACACAACATTTTTATTAAGAAAGATTTTCTTGTTACCTCTCATAGGTTTATTCGTTGTTTTCCTTATACTTAATTCTCTTAATATATTCACTAAATTATGGTGGGTTGGCGAATTATTACTCTGGATAGTTGCATCAAATTTCATCATAACTTTTACATATCCACTAGCAAATTTCACTCGTCGTTTTATTCTTAAGGGATTCTTCTTTGGGATGTTGAATGTTTTAATTTTGGGAACAGTATCTTATCTGTTTCATAATTCGATAATTTTCACGCTTTTAAACCTAAGTTTTTTCCTTTGGGTTTCCTTTTTTTCTACAATGTCGTTAAGTGGATATACGATGGCTACTAGTCCTAGCGAAATACAAGAAGAGTACCCCATTTTTAAGATTTTAAATAAAGTTTTGTTAACTATAAGTTTGATTTCATTAGCAATTGGAATCGTTTTTCTCTAATAAAAAATAATACAAAAAATTAAAAAGAAATTGATATTTAAGAGGTATATATAATGACTGAAGCAGAATTTAAAGCCAGTTTAGACAAATTATCTATAAAGGATTTTAAAATATTTATAAATGAAAACTTATGCAATAAATGCGGTTTATGTGCAGAAGTGTGTCCATTTGGGCTTCCACAACAAACAGATTCCGGGAAATACGATATTAAAAATCCTGAACTATGTACTGAATGTAGTGCTTGTAAGAGGAATTGCCCCGTAAATGCGATTATTATGAACGAAAAGAAGGGGTGCGGTTGTTTATGGAACGCAAGAGCAAACGCAAAAAATTCCAAATCAGGAAATAAAGACATAAATAGCTGTGCTTGTGGTCCAGAAAACGAAAGTGAAACAACTACAAATTGTTGTGGTTGAATATATTAAAATTTACTCTAATTTGGAATTATAAAATATTGATCTAAAAAGTGATAAAAATGGAAAAAGAAGAATTAAAAATATCGGTTAGCGAAAACCAAAATAATCAAATAAACTTAGAAGGTTCATGCTGTGACTCGTCGAATTCTTGTTGTGGATCGTCAAATTCTTGTTGTGGGGGTTCAACTTCAAAAGAATCGTCTAACGCTCAGGAAAATAGTTTGAAAGGAACAGTTAATATAGATGCGAATAAGTTATCTGTAGATGTATATGTTCCTCTGAATGCTTGCGAATGCGTTTGGTCTCAATTCATGAACCTTGTATTTTCGGCACTTAGCCCTTACATGAAACACATAAGGTTTGAAACAAAAGACTTAGATTCTGATGATGCTCGTAAACTTAATTTAAATGGCAATTGCGTTGTCGTTGATGGTACAAAGAAATATATTACCTCATTCGCATTAAAGAAAGATTTACCTGTACTTCTAAAAGAAAAAGGGTTATTATAAACTAAAGTTGTTCTATTTTTTTCTCTATTAAAAGGTGATGCAGATTAAAAAAATTAAATTAACAATTTTTGGACCTGAAAAAGAGCTCTCAAACGGTATTGAGTACGAAGTATCTATTGAGGAAGAGGGATCGATAATTGAAGCATTGGCTGCTATAGATAGAAAGCTCCTTAAAAATCCCAAGCTTTCACCATTTCCATTGTATAAAGGTTTGATTAAGAGCTATCTTCAATTAATCTGGGACCCCCAAAAAAACGCTATTTACGAAGACTGTGCAAGTAATGCATATGGACCGAACAAAGAGTTTATGCCTCTTCTGGACGACGTAAACTTCAATCTTTTCCCGAACAGCGACATAACTCTTATAGTCCACGCCGATTGATGAGCTGATAACATGAGAGAACGTTTAGATTACGGTTCATTTAAAAGAATAATTATGCAAAAGTACGGAAAAGAACACGAAACTTTTACTCATTATTTTAAGAAAAAATAAACTGAAAAGCAAGAATGAGACCTTTCAACAAATCCTAGTGAAAGGTTGACAAAGGGAATGCTTCCCTTATGCTTTATGCTACCAATATTTAATTTTGGAAACAATTTTATAATATTAGTTTAAAAGCTCACTTTTTTCTTTTTTCATTAATTTGGAGATGATAAAAGTGTCTTTAATTGAGAAAGTTTATATAGATGTTTATCAGAAATAGTAATAGTTAGTTTAAATTTGACAAAAAAAAAGTTAACAAAAATAAAGTGATAAAAAAATGGAAAAAAATACAAAAAGAATAGTGGCAATAGTACTCGTAGTAGCAATCGCAGGCGCGGGGATTGGAGTGGGCGCTTGGTTTTTTCTTTCACCACAAGCTCAAGAAGCAGGATGGGAGACTCCAGGAGTTTCAGGTATACCTTCCGATAGATGGATTAAATGCGGGTATCTTGGTGGCTTAAGGGGTATCCAAGGTGCTGGAGGTTGGAATGGAGCTTGGTTAGCAGCATACGATATAAATACCAAGGATGATGGTATTGTAGTTAATGGCACTCGCTATTATGTTGCAGTGAAAGCTCGAGACACAAACGAACATGATCCCCAGTTACCTATATCAACCGGATTGGCTGCGGCCGAAAACTTAATTTATGTAGATGAAGCAAGATATCTATTTGGTGGATTTAGAACGGAAGTTACAAGAGCGATGGTTGAAATAGCAATGGACGAAGATTTAATGTTTTTTGGTGCTGGTTCAGCAACTGACGAATTCTGTATAAATGTTAAGAATGATTATGCAAGATATAAATACTACTTCAGACAAACACCGATTTCAAGTAGTAAACTTGCTTTTGAAATTTTACAGGGATTGTGTCATCTAATAAATGTGATGGAAGCTAATTTATCAAAAAGAGTGAGAAACGTAGCTATACTTCGAGAGCAGCTTGATTGGACTGTGGGTATGTCAGGGCTTTTCAACAACCTTGCTGCTGCATTGAATATCAGTATAGTGTACGAAGTAGCTTACGATATTACAAGTCCTGATTTTGAAACCTATTGGGATTTAGTCGAATCAAATGGAGCTCAAATTGCTATACCTGTAGTTTCAGGCGATACTGGAATTCAAATGATGAAACAATACGGAATAACACAACCTCAATGTGCAGTATTTGGTATAGATGTTGAAGGACAGATGACATCCTATTGGGACACTACAGGTGGGGCGTGTAATTACGAAACAATATTGACTACGCTTACTCCTGGATTGAATGTGACATCTTATTCCGCTCAATTTTACTCTGATTTTAACACAAGATTTGGTTATGGTCCTACGATCTATACGGCACCAGGTACTTATGATGCAGTAGGTACGTTAATATGGGCAATTAATGAAACTCAATCATTTGAAGAGTTAGATATTATTGCAAAACTAGAAACACTCAATGGAACTACATATTTAACGGCTGATAGAGGTGTATCGGCTCAACAATTAGCTTACACAACAGGAGACGCTGGAAACACAAGACACGATGTCATGGAAGGTTGGCCATTTGGTACGACAAGATTTGCTCAGTGGCAAGATGGAGATCTAAAATGCATACCTACTGGAGAAGGCACCATTTATACGCTCGGATATAACGCAGGCCCATATGGAGATTTTTCAAACTATCCGTTAGGAGTATATCCAGATTCGCTTGCAGGTAGCAATACGATTATGTTGCCTCCATGGGGAATAAATTAGGACAAAACAAAATTTAAAATATAAATAAACTTTTTTTTTTTTATTTTCTTAAATTTAGTGCTAATTACTAATTTGTAAAAGATGGTTAAGAGAAAAATTTGTGATTATTTTTAAATAATATAAGATAGTAATACAATATTAAAACTGATAAATTAAAAAAAAAATAATATTATTTTGAAGAGATTGATTTAATTTGATATTTCAGATACCTCAGATAATAATTTTCGGTACCGTGCATGGAGCAGTTATTTCTCTACTTGCGATTGGGCTTTCTTTAGTTTATGGTGTAGGTGGAGTTATGAACTTAGCTCATGGGGCATTTTATTTACTTTCAGGCTATATTTTTTACTGGGTTGTTGTTTATGCGAGTCTTGGTCTTTTTTGGGGAATCGTTATTGTATTGATTTCTGCATCGATTATCGGGGCTGCTTCATACCTATTGTGTATTAAACCTTTATTAAAATCTCCTATAGGGGCATTAATGATCACTTTTGCCATTGCCTTCTTCTCTCAGGCTTTAATTTTAGTAATAGTTGGAATAGGATCACCCTTATTGATGGATCCATTAATAGAAGGTAGCATTACGCTCTTCGATGTTACATTTGGGGCTCAGAATATTTTAATTATAATTCTTTCAGTAATTACTGTAGTTTTAGTTAGTTTATTTATCGGAAAAACAAAACTTGGAAAATCGATTAGAGCTGTTGCCCAAGATCGAGAAGCGGCTATGCTCATGGGTATAAATGCAGACAGAATCCTTATGTATGTCGTTATGCTCTCCGCTTCACTCGCAGGATTTGCAGCAATCCTAAATGTTCCAAGACAATATATATCTCCCTATGTAGGCTGGTCTATCTTAACAGAATCATTTGCTGTAGTCATTCTTGGAGGTATGGGGAGTCTATCCGGGAGTGTAGTGGGATCATACATTCTTGGGTATGCGACTTCAATCTGTAATTATGTGTTAGATCCCTCTTTTGCACCGTTGATTCCAGGAATAATCATTATAATAGTGCTTGTAGTAAGACCTCAAGGAATATTTGGAAAAAAAGAGATAGATTAATTTATAAAAAAATATACCATCATTAAATAAGGGAGTTTATCAATAAAATGGCAAAATTAAAGGAACCAACATATTACACTCGTCGTTTAATATCTTGGGTACGGACGTTCAAAGGTGGTTTAACATTGGTTTGTTTAATTGGACTCTTAGCTTTACCATTACTAACTCAGAATCCATATTATCTAGGAATATTTGTTACAATAACAATATTTGCTATTTTTGCATCAAGCTGGAATTTCTTAGCAGGCTTTGTAGGTCAAGTAAGTTTTGGACATGCGATTTTCTTGGGGATGGGAGGTTATATTACAGCATATCTTATTCGTTTCCACGATGTTTCATGGCAAATTTCGCTGATTTTGGGGGCGCTCACAAGTGTAGTAGTTGCCTTTATCATCGGAATAATTACTTTAAGATTAAAAGGACCGTATTTAGCATTAGGAACAATGGCACTAAGTACTTTTATTATGGCTATATTTATGAACGAGAAATTAGCAATCGCTACTAATTGGATCTTTTTTGGCACACCAGGAATAGATAGAGTCCCTCCTATCTCTAGAGACGTCGTAGAAATATTCTATGTTTATACTTTTATTATGGTAGTCTCAATGTTAATAATGATATACATTAGTAAATCTAATATTGGTACAATTTTTAAATCTATTCGCGATGATGAGACTGGAGCAGAGGCTTCAGGTATTAATATAACAAAATATAAAGTTATTGCGTTTATGATAAGTGGTTTTTTTGCCGGGATAGCTGGTGGTTTATTAGCTATGAGATTTAGAAGTGTTACTCCTATGCTTTTTCAACCCCTTTATTCATTTTATGCGATAATTCTGACTACTATTGGGGGATTAGCAACAATTGGCGGTTCTGCGCTTGGGGCCTTTATTTTTTTCGGACTTAACGCTATTTTAATTGATGTATTTGATCCGGTATTTATATTCTCTATAATTTTAATCCTTATAATTAGATTCGCTGATATGGGTCTTTTAAGACCTGCTTTAGAACGTCTCAAAGATCTATGGGATATATTATTAGGAAGATAAGAAAAATCTTAAAAAAAGGAAAATAAATAAATGTGAGCTAAATTATGGGTGTAATTTTAGAGGCTAGGAATTTAACCAAAAAATATAGCGGTCTAACAGCTGTAAATGATTTTAGTTTTGAAGTGACTCGCGGTGAATTTACGGGTTTAATTGGTCCAAATGGAGCGGGGAAAACTACGCTGTTTAATATGATCTCAGGATTTGAAAAACCAAATTCTGGGACAATTCGGTTTGATGGACGCGATATAACTGGAATGAAACCTTATCAAATAGTGAATTTAGGAATTGCAAGGACTTTTCAACTTGTAAGATCATTTCGCTTGATGACTCTATTAGAAAATATATCTGTTTCATGTTTATCACCACGAGGTAGGAAAGTATCTAAAGAATACGGAATTGACGAATCAGCAAGCTCAATTTTGGCAGCAGTTGGACTTGTTGACAAAGCGAGACTACCTCCTATAATACTACCTCATGGAGATCTGAGGAAATTGCAAATTGGGAAAGCTTTAGGTACTAATCCTCAACTTCTACTATTAGACGAACCATTTAGTGGTCTTTCTCACGAAGAACAACAAGGTATTACAGAATTAATTATAAAATTACATGCGGATGGAGTATCTGTTTTTATGACCGGACATGTTTTACGAGAATTGATGCACTTAGTTCCACGGGTAATTGCAATGCATCAGGGTAAATATATAACCGAGGGGCCTCCACAAGAGGTTGCTAACAATAAAATAGTATTAGAAGCATATTTAGGAAAAGGAGGAGAAGAACTTGCTTGAAATGAAAAAAATATATCATTATTATGGGAGCGCTAGAGCTTTGGAAGAAATTAATTTGAAGATAGAGGAAGGAGCTCTTGACGCTGTTATAGGTCCTAATGGAGCAGGAAAATCCACATTGCTCCGAGTTATTTCTGGATTGGAAGAACCAGATAGAGGAAAAATCGAGTTTTTAGGCGAAAGAATAGACGATATGAAAGCTTATAAAATTGCTAAAAGAGGTATTGCTCATTGTCCCGAAAGGCGCCGGTTATTTTACGATATGACAGTAATGGAAAATATTGAAATGGGAGCCTATTCTTTAAAAGATAAGAAAAAGTATGATGAACTGTTAGAATTTGTCTTTGAACTTTTCCCTCGCCTTAGAGAAAGAAGGAAACAAAGAGCTGGAACGCTAAGTGGAGGAGAACAACAAATGTTAGCAATTGCAAGAGCGATTATGGCAAATCCAAAATTACTTCTCTTAGATGAACCTTCATTAGGATTAGCCCCCAAAATTAAAGATAAAATATTTGTAGCTGTAAATCAAATTAAAAAAGAGGGGACTACAACATTATTAGTCGAACAGGATGCTGTGCTGGCATTGGAGGTTGGTGAAAATATACATTTATTAGAGGAAGGTAAAATAGAAATGAGAGGTACAAGAGAAGAACTTGAAAAAGAACCCCGAATTAAAACTGTTTACTTAGGAATATAGGTGATAAAAAATGTCAGCTTCATTAGAACAATTATTAAGGGATGCTAGAATTGATTTAGTTTTAGCAAGAATCGAAAAAGATTCTTCTGTCATTGAAGATGTAATAAAAAATATTGATAGTGAAATTCGTTCTATTCGTTTCAATTCATTATTTGTTTTAGGAGAAATAGCAGAAAAATCGGGCGAAAATGCTGTTAAAAAAATATCTGAATATTTAGACGATGACGATTGGAGTATTCGTCGAGAAGCCGCTAGATCACTGGGAAAAATTGGAAAAATATCTATAACTACAATTCCTCAATTAACTAAATGTTGTGATGACGATGAAGATTCGATTCGACTTGCTGTTGTTACCTCACTGGGCAAAATTGGAATCGCTACAAATGAGTCTTTAAACGCGCTAAAAATGGCGTTAAGCGATAAGTTTGAACAAGTACGGATCGAAGCTGCAAACTCACTAGGTTTGATAGGGCCAGGGGCATACGAACTTATACCTGATTTAATGAAGAGCATTAGCGATCCAAGTTGGGCAGTAAGAACATCTTCAGCTCGAGCAATGAGCTCTATAGGAAAAGATTCAGTTAAAGCAATTCCTACCTTGATTAACGCGCTTGATGACAAAGATTGGAGAGTTAGATATCATATTGTTAATACATTTAAGCAGATCGGTGAAGCTTCTGCTCCATACCTTTTAAATATTTTAAACCATTCAAATAGACTTGTTAGAAAAGAAGCGGTTGAAGCTCTTGGAGAGTTGGGATTAAAAACTCCAAATATTATTGATAATTTAAGTTTAATGTTAAAAGATTCAAAAGAAGAAGTAAGAGGAAAAGCAGCTAATTCTTTAAGAAGTTTAGGTAAAGAAGCTGTTCCTGCTCTAATTAATGCGGCTAAAGTTGCTAATACTAAAATGAAAGTTGTTATAATTTCAGCAATAGGTGGAATAGGCTTAGAAGCTAATGAAGCCATCCCATATCTGATTAGCTTATTAGCAGCTAATAAAAAATCAATTCGAGTAGTAGCTGCTAGAAATTTAGGCGTAATCGGCAAAGATTCAGAAGAAGCTCTCAAAGCATTAATAGAGGCTTTAAACGATGGAAAGTATATTGTAAGAAGAGAAGCTGCCCTTTCATTAGGTAAGATTGGATCTATTGCAGAGAAAGCCGTTCCATCTCTATTAAAAGCATTAGAAGATAAAAAACCCGATGTTAGATGGAGAGCTTCTGAGGCTCTAGGAAAAATTAGAGTAAATAATCCAGAAATAATTACTGCTTTAAAAAGCCTAATTCACGACGAGTGTGATTATGTCTGTGAATCGGCTGATTTTGCAATTGATAACATCACAGAAAATATTTAAATTTTAACTTATTTTACTTCAGAGATGTATTAAAAAGAAAAGCATTATAAAATAATATAATTAAAACAGTTGGTTAAAAAAATGAGTGAAAATCCATATGCTGCCAAACCTTGGTTAGATCATTATGATGAGAATGTTCCTCATCATATGGATTATCCGAACATGAATATTTACGAATTTTTGGATAATTCTGCTAAGGATTTTGGTGGTAAAACAGCTATTTGGTTTTTGAAAAACAAAATCACCTATAAAAAATTTAAGGACATAGCCGATAGACTTGCAACTGCGCTCGTCGATTTAGGATTGAAGAAAGGCGATGTAGTAGCTATAATGATCCCTAATTTCCCCCAATTTATGTTCAGCTATTATGGGATACTAAAAGCGGGGGGAATAGTTACTGCTTGTAGCGTTCTCCACACGGAACACGAATTATCATACCAATTAAACGATTCAGGAGCCGAGATCATCATAGCTTGGGATAACCAAGTTGAAAAAATAAATAATATTAGAGATAGAACTCGTTTAAGGCATGTTATCATTACGAATGTGTTTGATTACGCTCCAATGGCAAATCCTTTAAGTCAAAGAGAACCACCTGAAATCGCTGGAACAAAGCAATTTATAAATCTTATTGAAAATACGAAACCTAATCCTCCAAAGTTCGAAACAAATGCTAAAGAAGATATAGCCTGCTTACAGTATACTGGAGGTACAACAGGACTCCCCAAAGGAGCAATGCTTACCCATCTTAATATAGTCTCTAATTGTGTAGCAGTTCGCCAATGGTTAGGCGCGGAAGTTAAAAGAGGCAGGGATACTACTCTTACTAACTTACCACTATTCCATATATATGGTCAAACGGTGTGTATGAATAGTGTTATATACAATGCTTCAACCATCGCTTTAAATCCAGATCCGCGCGATCAAAAATCTTTATTCGAAATAATTAAAGCAACAAAGCCCGCAATGTTTCCAGGTGTGCCAACAATGTATATGCGTTTATTAGAACGGGATGATTTAGAAGATTATGCTAAGGATATGAAATCTATTAGAATATGTAATACCGGAGCTGCCCCCATGCCTCCTGAAGTTCTTAAAGAATTTGAAAAGAGGACTGGTGGTGTGATTCTTGAAGGTTACGGACTGACAGAGACGTCACCAGTAGCTACTACTAATCCTGTTATTAATGAAAGGAAGATAGGTTCTGTTGGAATGCCAATTCCTGACACTGAACTAAAAATCGTAGATATTGACGACTATACCAAAATTATGCCTCTTGGCGAATCTGGTGAAATTATGATAAAAGGACCTCAAGTTATGAAAGGTTATTGGAACAAACCCGAAGCTACGGCAAATCAAATAAAGGGTGACTGGCTTTTAACAGGAGATATAGCGAAAATGGACGAAGAGGGGTATTTTTATATAGTTGATAGGAAGAAGGACATGATAAATGTTAGCGGTTTTAAAGTTTACCCAAGAGAATTGGAAGATGTATTATTTGAATATGAAGCTATCGAAAATGCTGCTGTAATCGGACTCCCTGATCCTAAAATACCAGGTAGTGAAAAAGTAAAAGCTTATGTTGTTCTTAAAGATGGATTCAATGAATCTGAAGAACTCAAAGCGGAAATAAAAGAGTTCTGTAGAAAAACTGTAGCTCCATATAAAGTTCCAAAATTCATAGAATTTAGAAAAGAGCTTCCCGAAACTTTAGTAGGTAAAGTTTTAAGAAAAGATCTGAAAGATACTGAGGCTCGAAAGCGAGGAGAAGAAGTATAATCTCGATAAATATCAATTTTTTATGATTTTCACTTTTTTTATTCTATTTCTTAATCAAATTCCTATATCCTTTTACAACTAATATAATGATTAATGATGAGATCCTCTTAAAAGTAAGAAAATTTGCATACGATAACTCTGATAAAAATGACATACATGGTTTTAAACATATTGAACGAGTAGTAAAAATAAGTTCAGAGATAGGAACAGCTTTAGATGCGAATTTACCCGTAATTAAAGTTGCCGCTTTACTTCATGATGTAGGGAGATATCTTAAAACAGATGATTTAGTAAAAAATCACGCTGAAATTTCAGCTGAAATCGCTGAGAATTTTATAATCAAAAACAACTTTAACATTGCCATTGAAGATGTGGAAAATATTCTCCATTGCATTCGAGTTCATTCTTTTTCTAACGATTTGGAACCAAAAACTCTCGAAGCTAAAGTTCTATCCGACGCAGATAAATTGGATGCGTTAGGAGCAATAGGTTTATATAGAACTATAGGATTTACGGTCATAGAAAAAGGAGGGATTAAAGAATTAATTGAGCATCTAGAGAATAAAATTTTAAAATTAAAATCTCACCTTTTTTTGGAAGTTTCTAAAGAAATAGCACTAAAAAGAGAAAAAATCATAATCGATTTTTATAGCGAACTTAAGGAAGAAAACTAAAATCTCCAATTTATTTCTTTTAAATTAAGTTTTAGACTAAATGATGGAAATCTTCTAATTTTATAATTAAATCAAATAGAATTTGAAAGTTTTCTTTATTTCCAAAAATTAAAAACATTTTCTTCTTAATAGGTATAACTACTTCTTTCCCAGCTAACCACCATTTTTTTTTAATTTTATATATATATTTATGCTAGGATAATTTTGATAAGTAGTTTCTTCAAGTTTTACATCTTCAAATCCAGGAATTCTATCTTGACGTATTTCATACTCTGTTTTTATTTTAAATGTTTTGAAAGCTTCATTTATTAGGATTTCATCAGTTTCAATATTTCTATCAAAATTAAAAATAATTAAACCACAATCTTTTGGAATTCCTTTATTACCTTTTAATTCATAATCAAGTATTAACCTAGATGTAGTGTCTGAATACTCTATTACTTCAGATTTAATTTTCCATCCTTGACCAACAAGGGGTTTTAAATATTTATATCCTCCCGGATGCACGGTATCAATCGTTAATTTTTTTGCTCCTTGATATACTTGATCGAGTTTGTCTCCAATAAAGAGACCATGATCTTTCAATAGTTTAAGCTCTTTTTCTTTCTTTTCGATTGTTTCATTAATTTTTTTATACGGAGATTTTGCAATGTATTTAATTCTTTTTGGAGGTCCTGAGATTTTCTCGGTAATAACCCATCCTTTTGTGGTTAATCTCTCCATGATTGCATATATGGTTGTTCTTCCTATATCTAACTCGTCCTTAATACGCCCAACAACTTCTCCTCGAGATCCCCGTTTTAACAATGATAGGAATACTATAGCCTCTTCCTCAGATAACCCAAAGGCAATAATATCTTCTTTATATCTTTTAGTAATTTCAGATTTAAGATTATGTTCTTCCATCCTATATTATTGAATAATTTAAGATCAATTAAAATTCATACTAGTTGTCATCGCGTCTTGACAATAGACTGAGCTTTAAATATAAATAACATTTTATGAAGATTAAAAAGCAAAAAAGAGGTAAAATAATTGAGAAGCACTAAAAATAGAAAGATTCCTCCTCGTATACCTGAAGGGGGGGCAATTAACGACATGCCTGAACTGACGATGGAAGAACTTAATGAAGAATTTAAAAAACGGATGAAAGAATACCGTCAGTTTGTAAAATTTATTCTAAATGATTTGAAAGTTAAAAACCATTCTAAAGTTCTTGAAATTGGTCCAGGACCTGGTTGGATAACTATTCTTATGGCTAAAGAAAATCCTTCATTAAAAATAACAGGCTTAGAAATATCTGAAGACATGATACGTGTTGCGAACAAAAATATTGAGGATGAAGATGTTAAAGACGGAATTTTATTCATGCAGGGAGATGCAAAGAACATGTATCAATTAGAAGACCAAACTTTTGATGTTGTCATAACGCATGATAGTTTACACCACTGGGATGATCCTGAAGCAGTATTCAATGAGATTGCTCGAGTTTTAAAACCTAACGGAATTTTTTGCATAGGGGATGGTCGCAGAGACATTGGATTAGGAGCAAAATTAATCTTTAATATAATGAAACTATTAATCCCTAAAATAATGAGTTATTACTGGAAGACATCAATACTGGCCAGTTATACCTCTGAAGAAATTAAATTAATCCTATCCAAGTCCGAGTTAAATAATAAATTCGAAGTTAAGGAAGATTTATTTGATTTGTTAATTATCAGCAAACCTTAAAAGAAAAATAATTTTTTTTTAATTATCTGGAATTTCTACATTAAAATCCTTTAAATTATGAAGTCGTACTCCTACTACTTTTCTTTTATCCATTTTCATTCAATACCCATTTTATTTTAAAT
>RCNB010001821.1_pt1 | contig 13295 bp, 12 predicted proteins | sample 2041321 | NCBI WGS metagenome assembly RCNB01 (sample SAMN09708232, study PRJNA481090) | Marine sediment metagenome, whole genome shotgun sequencing project. | reverse complement strand
TGTCGGCTTCTTTGGCGGCTTTTTGGAGTTCAGGCAGTTCATGCTCGACACTATCGATACAGCTGTTCCAAAGTATTTCCTGACTAATGCGTCGTAACCCGATGACGGTTTGCCAGAACGGATCATTTTCCATTGCCAGCCGGACTTCGTCGCGTGTTTCAGGGGCGCGGCCATGCTCCTTCTGAAAAGATGGCAAGCCACGACCCATCCAGATACGCCCTGCGTCAGCGCGCGACAGGTTGGATGATCGATGATGCAATGCTTTGACAAAACCCTGACGGGCACGTTCATCATGCGTACCTTTAGGTAGTATTGGATGTTGAGCCTGCTCATTGGTATTAAGCTTGCCTAACGCAGCAAAATATTCACTCATGATTGATTCCTAATAACATTTATGGATTTAGATTTAAGTTGCCAAATCACTTTACTGGCGCGGGTTTTTGATCTCGCGCATACGTTTCAAAGCTTGTCAGATTGGGCTCGGTCCACTCTGTAGGAGCTGTTAGATAATCGGGATACATTTTTTCTGTATAAGAGCGAATGTGCTCGGGCAACTCATCGATACCGCCTGGCAGTTTTCTGTAATGACTCCTATAGAACAAATGGCCGGGCTCATTGCCCATAAGCATCCAAGGACACCAGGGTGACATCCGCTGCCATGCGCCGTTGTAAGGGAGAGCCGTCATCTCAGGGTTGTCGAGATCCTCAACACTGATATACATCGTAAGGGTTTCGCAAACGCGGACCCGTTCACCCGATGACTCCCGGGGCCAAACGTCAGGTGTGAGTATGTTCTTCCAACTCGCGTTCACATCAAACGCCGTCATGGCTACATCGCCCATAAAAGTCCACGGTAGGACAAAAGGAAAACTCACCTCTTCTCCGCCGTCGCCAAACTTCTGACTAAACTTCGGGGCATAGCGAGAGTTCACAGGGTCGTTGTAAACAGGAACCACCTTAACCTCTTCATTAGTAAAGGGATTGGTCCATGTTTCAAGAATTTCGCCAGTACGTGGATCGGTGTAGTAGAGCACTTCGCGCTGCAGGTTCATGTAAGTACCGTCTGCCTGCGGTATTGTCCTACAAACGCTAAAACCTTCAAATCCAAACAACAATGTGTTGGCCTTTTCGTCGCCGATCACCGAGTAAATCGAACCTTTATACCAGTTCACTGCATCCCGTTCGCCGCTGGAATCGCCTAGACAACGGACGAATGCATTCATGTTATCGACGGGATTACTGGGATCAAAATTTTTCATAGCCACAATACTGACACCTTGCTGAGAGGAAGAATAAGTAGTATAAGTAATACAACTGACTAGAATAAACAAGTAGCAATCACTAATATTCGGGGCACATCAACATGACAGAAAAATCTACGGGGGCCCGATTAGGTCCGATCCATTGGGCATCCGGCGTCTCCGGGGGCAATGGAATAACTCTGGTTGTCGCTGCATTTATTCTTGGCATCGTCTCCCCTTTCATTAATTTTGCGCAACCCTATATTCTGACTGAGCACCTTGGAATTCCGCTCAACGAACAAGGAACCGTAAGCGGCAATCTGGCGTTCTGGTCAGAAATTGTGATTATCTCACTTGCGGGCTTTATGGGTGCCACATCGGATAAATACGGTCGAAGACTAGTGTTTACGTTTGGCCTCGTTCTGACTGGGGTTGCCTATATTCTCTATCCACTGGCTTCCAGCTACAACGAACTGTTGGCGTACCGGCTCATCTACGCTGTTGCAGCTACGGCTATGGGTGCGATGTTCGTAGCCTTGCAGGCGGAATATCCCGCAAACAATAGTCGCGGCAAGCTCGTCGGCTTGATGGGCATCGTCAGCATTTTAGGTGTTATTTTCGTGGTGATTATGCTCGCGCCTTTGCCCGCCAAATTTACCGAGTCAGGAGCAACGGCTATTGAAGCAGGCCGCTATACTTACTGGGTTGCAGCAGGAATTGCACTATTGGGCGGGTTGTTAGTCTGGTTTGGCGTTGCTAAACACAACGCTAGCAAGGCTGCTAAAAATGAGTCGGCATGGCAGGGCTTTAAAGTTGCCATGGGTGCTGCACGTAGCAACCCGCGCATTGCTTTGGCATATGGTGCGGCATTCATAGGTCGCACAGACCTGGTTGTAGTGGTTGTATTTCTCTCATTGTGGGTTACGCAAGTGGGTATTGGCGAGGGCATGACGACCCAGGAGGCGCTGATACAGGCCGGGAGTCTTTTCGCGGTAATCCAGGTGTCGGCCTTAGTTTTCGCACCGGTTATTGGCTACATTATTGACCGAATCAGTCGAGTTGCCGGGGTAGCGCTTGCCACATTCATTGCGATGATCGGATACCTGTGGATGGGTTCGCTAGACACACCTATGGGCACACAAGCTTACCCAGCAGCTGCAGTACTTGGCATGGGACAGGTGGCCGCTATCGTCGCAGCCACCGCACTGGTAGGACAGGAAGCCAGCAAAAGCATGATCGGATCAATCAGCGGTGCATTCAACATGTTCGGTGCCATTGGCATTTTGTTGGCTACCAAAATCGGTGGCGTTCTGTTTGATTCATGGATGCCCGGCGCACCCTTCCTCATCACCGGTGTCGCTAACGGCGTTATCTTAATCGCAGCTCTTGGGCTTATTTGGGCCGGAGTGTCACAGCCGGATAGCCAGAATGCAGAAGGCTAGCACTCGCTGAAATGCGTCCGAATAACAAACCATCTAATTATTAGAACAACAAGCCATCAAATTACTCTATAGGTAGATTTTCAATGCTTTACTCATCAAGTTCAGACACGTGCAAGGTTCGCACTTTCGAAGCAATTAAGTTAGCCGATCCTGTGCAACAGCGTGATATTACATTGCGAATACACTTGCCAGAGGGCGAGGGTCCCTACCCCGTAATCATTTTTTCGCATGGTTCTCTTTGCAGTGTAGTTGCCTATGATTCGCTATGCACATACTGGGCGGAGCAAGGGTATGCTGTCATCGCTCCATGGCATCTCGATGCTACGGAACAACCGCCATCGACTGAACCCCCAGACCTCGGCAAGCTGCTTTCCAGCCGCATCCGAGACATGTCCTGCGTACTGGATGGACTGCCTGAAATTTCTGCCCAACTGGATGCTCCTGGTATTTTTGATGTGGATAAGGTCGCTGCAGCAGGCCATTCATTCGGTGCGCTTACAGCGCTAATTAAAGTTGGTCTGAAACTCCAACCTGATCAATATCAATTTGATGAGCCAGCCTCCGATAAACGCTTCATAGCAGCACTCAATCTAAGTGGCGTTGGCCCGCTGCCAGTCGTAACTGATGATGCTTTCGACTATCTGACCGGACCATTGTTGGTAACTGGCGGCTCATTGGATGAAGGCAACTTAGGCGTCGGTCCTGTATTCCCATGGCAGTGGCGCATGTCGGCCTATCCCCTCTCACCGGCCGGTGACAAATACAGCCTGGCAATCGAAAATGCTGATCACTATTTCGGCGGGCTTATTGCACGTCATGACAGGGGTGGCGAACAAGATCCGGATGGCCTGGCAATTCTGCAAGCTGTCAGCCATGCCTTTCTTGATACTTACCTGCAAGACTCAGAAACGGGCCGCAACTGGCTCTCAACAACAGATCTATCTGCACTGACCGGCGAACGAGCTGAATATACCAGCAAGTGAATCACTCAATAGCGCAAAACACCTAAAACACCAACAAAAGAAAATCGGAGCAGAAGGGCAATGAATATTGTTATCACAGGAAGCACGAAAGGCATAGGTCTAGGCATGGCACACGAGTATGTCCGGTTAGGACATAACGTTGTGGTGTCGAGTCGCCGGGCGGCGGCTGTAGACGATGCAGTGAAAGAACTAAACAACCTGAATGCCGGTAAGGCTACCGGCATCGCTGCTGATGTGGCTGCTATTGCAGACGTCAGAGCATTATGGGAGCACGCTGCAAATACCTTTGGCACCGTCGATATATGGATAAATAATGCTGGTGTTAGCAACCGGAAACTCAACCTGGACCAAATACCTGACGAACAGTTAGTTATGGTTTCACAAACTAACCTACTTGGGATGATGAACTGCTGCAAAGTTGCACTTGTTGGCATGCTTAAACAAGACAGCGGCAAGATTTTCAATATGGAAGGATTTGGCAGTGAGGGCCTAGTGAAACAGGGCATGTCTGTGTACGGCGCAACCAAATGTGCGGTGCTTTATTTGACCAAGTCAATGATAAAAGAATACAAAGATACGCCGCTTATTATCGGTCTCATGAGTCCTGGTATCGTTGTTACGGACTTACTGATGAAGGACCTCAATGATTCAGAATCGGAAGAGTTCAAAAGCCGCAGCGGCATGTTCAACATCGTTGCCGATCGCGTTGAAACCGTTGCTCCGTATCTTGTAAAAGAGACACTAGCCGCCAATAAATCGGGCACTAGAATAAACTCTATGACCATTTGGAAGGTACTGGGGCGGTTTATCCAATCACCGTTTGTGAAACGGGATGTACTAAGTTCCGCCAATTCAAATTCTGAAGGAGCGTAAGAAAATGACTGAATTCGGCATGGTTATGGAGCCTTCTCCAGGTTATACAGCCAAACTCGCAGCGCGAATTGAGGATATGGGCTTCGATATTCTGCTCACTCCCGACACCCAGAATCTCTGCGGCGACCCCTATGGCCAACTATCTCTGGCGGCGGCCAACACCAAAACGATTAAACTCGGCACCGGCGTTACCAACCCGATTACCCGGGCTCCCGCCGTGACGGCCTCAGCAATGGCAAGCCTCCAGATCGAAAGCGGCGGCCGGGCTATCTGCGGGCTGGGCAGGGGCGACTCATCGGCTGCTTATATTGGTATGCGTCAGGCAAATAGCAAGGAGCTGCGCAATTGTGCTGACTCTATACGTCGCTATATCAGGGGCGAAACTGTCACGGCGAACGATAAGGAAAGTAACATGCGCTGGATCGAGCCTGGTTCTGTCGCCGATGTCCCTATCGATATCGCCTGCACCGGACCAAAGACCATTCAGCTGGCAGCTGATATTGCAGACCGCGTTAGCTTCGCAGTCGGCAGCGCACCGGAGCGCATCGATTGGGCTTTGAAAGTACTTGAAGACCGTCTTGCCGAGACAGGTCGTAACCGTTCTGAAATCTCTGTGGGTGCCTACATAAATTTGCTATGCGACCCCGATGAGGCTCGTGCATTGCAGCTGGCGAGCACCATTGCCGGCATGGTTGCGCATTTTTCAGGAATGAAACATTCTCCCGTTGACCATCTGCCGCCGCAGCTAAAGGAACTGGCTACCCGACTTAAATCAGAATATGACATGGAACACCATAATCAGGCGACAGGTAGTCATCTTGAATTGGTGGATACAGAGTTTGTCGACTGGTTTGCGATTGCAGGGCCAAAGGAAAAATGTATCGACAAGTTGGGTGTTCTGCTCGACAAGGGCTTGGATCATGTCTATGTGCTGGGTGGATCAGCAGTGCCGCACCCGCATGGAGAATTTGTAACTGGCTTTGTGGATCAGGCCGAATACTTTGCAGCTGATGTCATGCCCGCATTTCGCTAACACAGCACGTTCCGTCTGCAAAACAGACGGAACGTTGCTCATGTGCGTGATTACTGAGAACATAGGACCTGTGTGAAACCCGCCAACACTCAGAGCAACCCAGAACCATGTCGAAATCGTCAAAAAGCTTAGGAGCTACTTCATCCCAAGGTAAAAAAGCGCCTAAGAAAACCGCTACAAAAAAAGCCCCCACTCGGAAAAGGGCTAGCAAGGAAGGCACTGCCAATGCAATGCCGCTTTACCATCAAAGTTATCTGCTTATTCGGCAAAAACTACTTGAAGGCGTTTACCCACTCGACAAGCCGATGCCAACCGAGGAAGAAATGCGCCAGGAATTCGGTGTATCGCGCGTCACTATTCGGCGGGCCCTATCTGAACTGGAAGCGGAAGGGCTAATTCAGCGCCGTCGCGGCAGCGGTACTTATCCGACCGAACAAGTAAGTATCTCCGAGTCACGGGCTAATATTAGCGGGCTTTACGAAAATATTATTACTCTCGGACTCAATGCGAAAGCAAAACTGGTCACTTTCGAGACAATCACAGCTACAAAATCGCTGAAGCTCATTGACAAGCGATTCAGTGGTTCTGTCTTGCATATAGAGCGCGTAAGAGCGCTCAACAAAGAACCCTTTTCGTTTATGACCAGCTATATTCCCGGAGATCTTGCGAAGCTCTTTAAGAAAACTGAAATTGACAACCAGCCGCTACTTATGACGATGGAACTGGCGGGAATTGAACCCACAACAGCAGAACAATCAGTGTCCGCTACGGTTGCGGGTCCTAGAGTGGCTGCGGCTCTGAAAGTGCCGGTTGGTTCTCCGTTGATTATTATGAAACGCTTATCACGAGATGCCGATGGGCAGCCGATCGAATATTTTATATCGCTGTATCGTCCCGACCGATTTGAGTATCGGATGACACTCTCACGAGTGCGGGGCGGCGAAGCACCACACTGGACCCCAATCACCTGAAGCGCAAAGCACTATTTTGGTTCGGATATGTTTACGATCTCGCGTATGTGAGTGCCATTTTCGACAGCGCGCAGCAAAAACCCCGCGACAGACGCACGTGATACCTTCCAGGTCAGTTTGACACCTCGCGGTTCGGCTCCAGACCATTCAAACAAGTCATTTCGCACGGTTTCGTCATCAGTCAACTGAGGCGGTCGTGCAATGGTAAAGAGCATCGGGCTTGCTTTGATCATCTCTTCCTGGCGGGTTTTATCGACCAACACTTCGCTGAGTAGGAAGCGTTGCAAGCCGCGCGCTAATAGGCTGCCCTGCCCCTTACTGTCGCCAGCACCCAACGACGATACTACTGCAAGACGCTCATGCCCGTGTGCCTGCATGGCATCGAGCAAATTACGGGTTCCATCCGACAATTCGGTACGAGGATCTTTGTGAAAAATACCCAGAGCTGAAATGACTGCGTCATAGGGTTCTTCAAGAGCTTTTTCTATGGACGCAGGGTTCTGAATATCGCCTTCTACAGCGGTCAGCTTGTCATTTGTCATAGTTAACTTGGAAGGGTCGCGGACAAACGCCGTGACCTCGTGGCCACGCTCAAGCGCCTGAGACACAAAATGGAGGCCGGTCTTGCCTGTCGATCCAAATATTATTAATCGCATTCTTTACCCCTTAATATCGATCCAAATTGACTTGTTTCGTAAGAATTTTTCGATGCCAGCCCGGCCAGCCTCTTTACCAAAACCAGACTGCTTATAGCCACCAAACGGCGCTGACATATCGGGCTTTCTGCCCCAGCTATTAATCCAGACCGTACCAGCCTGCAGTGAGCGTGCTGCATGAAGTGCGCGGTCAACATTCTGACTGTAGACCGATGCAGATAAACCGTATTGCGGATGCTGGGCCAGTCGGATGCCTTCTGCATCATCAGTAAACACCTGCACACCGAGTATTGGCCCGAAGAATTCATCAGTAAACCCAGCCATATCGGGCTCAAGACCCGTAATAATTGTCGGTGCAAAAAAACGACCGCCTTCAGCACTCGTAAAACTCTCGCCGCCCACATGGACGCGTGCACCCTGATCGAGGGTTTGCCGCAACAATGATTCAAGTCGCTCGAGCTGACCCGCGCTGGCAATAGGTGCCAACGTCGTATCACTCTGCCAGGTTGGTCCGGCAACAAGGCCTTTCACACGTGCCGCAATTTTATCGAGCAGGGGTTCACATACATCCTGATGCACTACTAAACGGGTGCCGGCATAACATAGCTGGCCGCTATTACGGGTGAGCCCCCAGGTGACGTTGTCGGCAATCATGTCAAGATCGCCGCCATCAGCGAACACCAGTTGCGGACTCTTGCCACCCAGCTCCAAACTAACCGGCTTGATGCCGCTGCTGGCAGCATCGGCCATGATTGCGGCACCAGTTGCCGTGGAGCCGGTAAAAGCTACATAGCTAATTTGCGGATGACGCACCAGAGCCCTGCCTGTTACCTGACCGTCACCATGCACAACATTCAGAACGCCTGGAGGAATCCCCGCCTCGACAGCGAGCGCTGCGAGACGCGTAATGGAGTAAGGCGTTAGTTCGGAGGGTTTCAACACTACGCTGTTGCCCGCCGCCATGGCCGGTGCTGCCTTCCAAATTGCCAGCACCATGGGAAAGTTCCACGGCGCAATGGCTCCAATGACGCCATAAGGCTCATTAGTCACCAGCGATAAGGAATCCGGGGCGGTAGCAGTAATAAGCCCCTCAATCTTGTCGGCATACTCAGCGTAGTAACGTATCCAATTGGCAGCGGCCGGCGCGTCAACGCTGATGGCTTCACTGTATATGCGCGTCGAGACCAGCGACTCTTCCATCGCCAACTGCTTAACATGCTGCTCTACCAAATCGGCCCAGCGCTGCATTAACCCTGCGCGCTCGCGCGGTCGCAAGGCTGCCCATGCGGGTTGAGCCCGGGCAGCAGAACTAACCGCCTCCGCTACGCGGTGCTCATCAGCAACAGGTATGTCACCCTGCCGTTGCGCATCAGAAGGCCGGAATACAGGAATGCTGTCGTCGGCGTCAGTAACAACTCTTCCATCAATAAAATGGCCGCCCAGCACCTCTACCTTACTAGGATCGAATCCGCCGTCATTATGAGTTTGTGTCAAGTCAATTCCTCGCTTCGCTTGGAAACCCTGTTTAGCACAAACGTCCCTCTCAAGCTTAGGTACGTTAAACACCTGACAGTAATTATTGCGCTGCGGCACGGTGTTGTTACAAGGTCAATTAATATGTCTCACATATAATACTTTACGCTTAGCCAAATTGGTATTACTATAGATACAAATATTTGGTAACAATGATTAAGCTGAATTTCTAGGAGTCTCAATCATGCTTAGGACAGGTAAACAATTTCTCGAGGGACTGCGCGACAATCGCGTTGTCTATATCGGTGGTGAAAGAGTCGATGACGTCACTACTCACCCCGCATTTAGTGAAGCGGCGAAAACCTATGCGGCTTTATTCGACTACAAAGCCGACCCTGCGAATCGTGCCACGATGGCCTATGAAGAAGATGGCGACTGGCACAGCATGTATTACCTCATGCCGCGTACTCGCGAAGAACTGGCTTTACGCAGCGCAGCGCATAAGATTATTGCCGATCAAACATTTGGCCTGATGGGCCGCAGCCCTGACCACGTCTCTAGCTTTGTTACCGCTATTGCAATGCAGCCAGACATCCTTAAGCAGCCTGATGGTCAAGATTTTTCAGCCAACGTTGTTGCCTATCGTAAACACTTGCGTGATAACGATCTCTTCGCGACCTATGCGGTACATCCCGCACCTCAGTCAAAGGCACAGGACGTATTTGGCAAGCAGGAGGGGCGTCAGGCTGTTATGCAAGTAACGGCTGAGGATGAGGAAGGCATTACGCTCAATGGTATGAAGATGCTTGCCACATCAGGCATCTATAGTGATGAGGTTTGGATTGGAAATCTCACACCCATTGCCCCGGATCGCAAAAAGGAAGCCATTACCTGCGCGATTCCTATGAATACGCCGGGCCTGATACTTTGGGCACGCAAGCCACTAGCACTCCATGCGCAGAACAATTTTGATAGTCCGCTATCCGCTCGCTTCGATGAAAGCGATGTAATGCTGATATTTGAAGACGTCAAAGTGCCATGGGAAAAAGTCTTCGTGCACAATCAGCCCGAACTATCACGCCAAGTCTACCTGGACACAGCAGCGCATTCCTTCGGCAATCATCAATCGAATGTGCGATTTTGGTCGAAGCTACAATTTCTAACAGGGCTGATTCATAAAGTTACAGTAACCGCCGGCGTCGACAAGATTCCGGTCGTAGCAGAAAAACTGGGTCGACTGGCGGCACTCGAAGCCTCAATAGCCGCCATGATTAATGGACAGGTTTTCGACTATGAAGAAATGCCGAATGGCTATGTGAACTTCAACAGACGCTACATGTACGCCTCTCTGAACTGGTGCCAAGAACACTATCCGGTCATTCTAGGCATGCTACGCGAACTCTGCGGTGGCAGCGTATTCCAAATGCCTGCTGACATCTCGGTTCTGGAAAACCCTGAAACCCGGGATCGTTTCCTTGAATATTGGCGTACCGACAAAGCCAGTGCCATTGAACGCGTCAAGTTGTACAAACTGGCATGGGAAATGTTTGGCTCGGAGTTCGGCAATCGTCATGCGCAATATGAAAACTTTTACGCAGGACCATCGTTTGTCGTGCGTGGCCACAGCATGCGCTATGCACCGTGGGACAAATTCGATGCCATCGTCGATGGGCTCCTTGAGACTATAGAAGTTCCAGTTATTGATTCTCAGGATGGCGCTCAGGATGCGGACAATAGCAATAACCGCAAAGTAGTCTGAGAGCCATGACTGACAAGATTTCGAGTAGGGAGTACGGCGCGAAAGGCACGGTGGGTATAGGTGTGCCACAAGCCAACCCAACCGTTGAACAGGAAGCGTTTGCGCTGCGTCCTGCGGGGATGAGTATCGTCACCACCCGACTGACGAGTTCAGCTCCGGATCTTGAGCAGCGATTAGTGGAGTATTACGAGAATACTCTGGACTTCGTTGGCCAATTTGATGATTTGAAAATAGATGCCTTCGGTCTAGCCTGTACCGGCTCATCTTACCTACTAGGACAGACACGCGAACAAGAGCTACTTGATGGTTTTTCTGCTGAGCTCGGAATACCTATTGTCACTGCAGCCGAAGCCATCCGCAGCAACCTTGAACACCTCAATGCCCGGCGTATCGCGATTGTATCGCCCTATCCGGATTGGCTAGTCGAACGTGCGCGTGCATTCTGGGAAGATGCAGGTATTGCGGTTTCGACAATTCGGTCAGTTCCATTGGAAAGTGCCAATGTACATACAATCTATTCGTTACGCAGTGCTGATGCGTTGGCGCAGGCACTCAAAATTGACCTAGACGGAGTCGACGCGATTGTATATACCGGCACAGGCATGCCAACGCTTGGTGCAATTAACCCCCTAAAAGAAGCCACTGGCTTGCCCGTACTCTCATCAAACCTTTGTTTGATGAGCAGACTTGCAAAGGAAATAGGCGCCAGTGATACAGAACTTCTATCGATATCCGACTCGCTAGACACCACAACACTCTAAAACAGGTTAGCCAATGAATTCGCAAAGTACCGATTTGCGTGCCGCGCTGGGAAGCTTCGTCAGCGGCATTACAATCATCACATGTGCAGATGAACAGCAACAGCCGGTGGGAGTAACCGTCAGCAGTTTCTGCTCGCTGTCTCTCGACCCGCCGATGGTGCTGTGGTGTCTGGCTAAAAATGCTCGCAGTGCGAGTATTTTTCAGAATGCCACGCACTTTTGCGCGCACATACTGGCGCACAACCAATGGCATGTCGCAGAGAAGTTTGCGACTCAGGGTGCCGACAAGTTTGGTGCTGTTAGCTGGGCGCCAGGTGCTAATGGATTGCCACTTATCGATGATTGCAACGGCCGCTTTGAATGCGCCCTGTCAGCGGTGCATGATGGCGGCGACCACTGGATCGTTACCGGCGTAATCGAAAACTTTACCGCATGGGATGTGGCACCACTCGCCTATTATCGCGGCCGCTATGCATTAACCCACCGCGGCGAACAAGCCGAACAATTAATCGGTTTACAAAGCTGGTAGCTTAGAGCGACATTGAACGGGGCAAATACACCAGTCAGATACCCGGCATTTAGAAACCAGAGTTGCCAGCATTATGCAGATTGAACTGTTTGTTTTCCCGAAGCTACCGAACTTGCCCAACGCCAGTCCGTTTTGCATGAAGCTCGAAGCTTATCTGCGTATGGCGGGGCTCGAATATCAGGTAACGCATGTTCATGATGGTCGGCGCTCGGGCACAGGAACAAACAAAATCCCCTATATTAAGATTGATGGGGAAAGCTATTCTGACAGCGGCCTGATCATAGAGCGCCTAGAACAACAGCTAACAAATCCAATCGATGGCAACCTGACGCCAAAACAGCGAGCCGAGTCGCTATCGATACAGCGACTTTTGGAAGAACATCTTTACTTTATAATTGTGTATTCAAGGATACTGGACCCGCAGGGTTGGCTCGGTTGGTCTAAGCTGGCCAACGAACACATGGGTGTACCAAAGCTACTTCTGAACCTTGCCAAACCGTTGCTGCGCATGCAGGTCAAAAAACATCTGCATGGCCAGGGGATTGGCCGGCACAAGGCAGAGACAATTTGGATGCTGGGTAACGCTGATGTAGTTGCTGTATCTGATTGGCTTGATAACGGCCCATATGCATTCGGCACTAATCCGCACGTAATTGATTCGTGTCTGGCCGCATTTACCGCAGGTGTAGTCCGCATGCCGTGGGAGTACCCACTCAAACAGGCTTTTCTCCGACACCCCAACTTGATCGCGCATTCCGAGCGCTTCATGAACGAATTTTTTCCCGAGTATTCCGACGGTAATTAGCGCTAGCGCGTGCAGCCGTAATCCAGCGCCCTGAACTAAGCCATGGGTTTAGCTAGGAAGCACTTGCAGGGTACGCGAACCCGATCGAAGGCCATAGTTTCACCCATAAAAAAACCCCGCAAGCGCTAGCTCACGGGGTTTCTAAATAAGTGCCTGACAATGTCCTACTCTCAAATGGGGAGACCCCACATTGCCATCGGCGCAAAGCTTTTTCACTTCCGAGTTCGGAAAGTGATCGGGTGGTTCCTACTCGCAATTGCTGCCAGGCGAAACCGGTTGGAGAAACGCTGGGGCCTGGCCAAGCGGGTGTGAGGCGATAAGAAAAGTCGGCTTTATCCAAGCTTACCGCGTCGGGCGTTTCCAGATCCCCCGCTCAAATACGCGCTCAGCAGCTTCGCGCACGACCTTATCATTCTCCGCATGCTTGAGTGGCGGTTCGGTCAGGCAGCGGTTTTTCTCATAGAGCGGCTGATCGTAGATCAACCGATATTGCTCTGTGCGCAGGTCCTTGATCCAGTTTCCCCACATCGAGCGCTCGCGGTATTCGCGCAATGCCTCGATATTGATGATAGCGCCGGCATACGATGCTGTGCCACCGGATTCATGTTTGGCGATGACGCGACCCTGATAATCGACGATCATGGATTTGCCGCCGAACATATCCAGCGGGAATTTGCTATCGGCCGACAGTGCGTATGATGCGGGGTTCGGAAAGCCCATAAACAGGTTTTTATCAAGTGCGCGGCCGGGTTTTTGTATTCCCCGAAGT
>RCNB010001820.1_pt1 | contig 13296 bp, 9 predicted proteins | sample 2041321 | NCBI WGS metagenome assembly RCNB01 (sample SAMN09708232, study PRJNA481090) | Marine sediment metagenome, whole genome shotgun sequencing project. | reverse complement strand
CTGTCCAATTCGAGGGTGAAGAAGCGACACTTGGGTTGGAAGTCGCCAAGTAATTTCTGGAATTTGGATACGGTTTCCTCCTGGGAAACCGTATCCAAATTCCAGAAATTACTTGGCGACTTCCAACCCAAGTGTCGCTTCTTCACCCTCGAATTGGACAGTCCCGCTGAAAGTGCTTTTGGTGGGATCGCCTTCTTTCATCTCTAGGGTCAGTGTTTCCTGCATGATGTAATCACGGTGTTTTGTTATCGCGTCCTGAAGGGCGGTTGTTACCTGATAGACCAAGTTGATCCGGTCTGAGATATCAAAATCAGCCTGTTTGCGGAAATCCTGGATGCGCCTTACCATCTCACGGGCAAGACCTTCTTCACGGAGTGCGTCGGTGATCTCAGTTTCAATAGCAACTGTCAGTAGTTTGCTGTCTACAGTGGCCAGGCCTTCTGCTGCCACGGTTTGCACAAGAATCTCCTTGGCTTCCAGTGAGATCTCTTCATCGCCGACCTGGACAGGAACGGGGCTGCCACTGTTGGCCAGCGCGGCTACCTGATTTGGATCCAGTTTTGCTAGCGCTGCTGTTACTTTGGGAAAATCAGCACCGTATTTTGGTCCTAGAATCTTGTTGTTGGGAAGAACCTTGTATCCTAATAAAGTTTCTGCCTCTTGAACAAAAACCAGGTCTTTGACGTTCAGTTCGTCCCGGACGATCTCGATCAATTCCTCGTCCAATTCCGCCCGGCCTTCCTTAACATGGACCAGTACCTGGGACAGCGGTTGCCTGACCTTGATGCCGGCATTGCTGCGGGCGCTCAAGCCCTGGCTGGCGGTTTCCCGGGCCAGCTTCATCTGGTCGATCAACTTCTGATCGATGACATTGGTATCTGCTTCGGGCCAGAGGGTGTGATGAACGCTCTCTCTCGCTTCAGGATAAACAGACCGGACCAGGTTCTGATAGATGTCTTCCGTCAGGAAAGGAATTACTGGCGCCAGGGTGCGGCTCATTTTGACCAATACATGCCAGAGTGTGGCATAAGCAGTGCTCTTGTCCTGATCGGTTTCGGTTTTCCAATAGCGTCTTCGAGAACGGCGCACAAACCAGTTGCTCAGGTCGTCCAGCATGGTTTCAAAAACCAGGATGGCGTTGTAGGCGTTGGAGTTTTCGAATTCTTTGTTGATTTGCTCAACAGTCTGGTTCAATCGGCCCAGTATCCAGCGATCCAGGGGGTTCTCGGATTTAGGAGTGGGTCCTTCTGGTGTGTCTTTATCAAAATTCTTAATGTCAGGAGCCCAGCCATCTATTTCAGCGTAGGTAGTAAAGAAAGAATACACGTTCCAGAAGGGGATTATAAATCGCCGCCGTGTTTCCTCCGCCCGATGATAACCAAAGAGCAGATTATTTTCGGGTTTGTGAGCGCAGTATAACCAGCGCATAACATCCACACCCATCTTGTCTGCGGCTTCATTAAACTCGATCGAGTTTCCCCAGGATTTATGCATTTCTCGGCCATCTTCGGCCTGGAGGCTGGCGTAGCTGAAATTCTCCAGGAATGGCGGTGATCCATCCAAAACTGTTCCCATGGCAAGAAGGCTATAGAACCAGTTACGGAATTGTCCGGGGAAAGATTCACTGATCCAGTGGGCGGGATACCATTTTTCCCAGTACTCGGAGTCAACCCTGTAGTCCAGGGTGGAGAACGGAACGATGCCTGCGTCCAGCCAGGGATTTCCCACATCAGGGACCCGGGTCATCCTGCTGCCGCATTTATCACAGGCGAGAACCACTTCATCTATAAAGGGGCGGTGAGGTGTATGGCCTTTTAGGGATTCATAGCCTTCAATGGCACGTTTTTCCAATTCCTCGTCGTCACCAACAACATGGAAATGGTCGCATTCCTCGCAGACCCAGATTGGCAGGGCCAGACCCCAGTAGCGTTTTTTCGAGATCATCCAGTCATGCATGTTTTTGAGCCAGTCCAGCTCCCGGGCATGGCCGAATTCAGGGATCCAGCGGATCTGGTCAACTACATCCATGATCTGATATCGCAGGCTGGCGTCTTTTTCGTCTTGGGTGAGTTCTTCTCTGGGTTTGTCATAGCTTTCACCCATGCTGATGAACCATTCATCTACCAGGCGGAAGACCAATTCGGTCTTGCAGCGCCAGCAAGTGGGGTAGCGGTGAGTATAAGGCTCTATATGATATAAAACCCCTTTCTTCTCTAGGTCTGCGAAGATATCTTCGGCTACATCGGAAACGTGTTGACCAGTCAGCCAATCGAAACCTTCAATGAAGTATCCCTCTTCGGTGAGGGGAGCAAGTCTGGGAAGTGGAGTTTCGAAGGAGAGCTGAAAATCCTCTGCGCCACAGCCGGGAGCAATGTGCACTATACCGGTGCCTTCATCTTCTCCGACCTCATCCCAGAGGATGACCTGGTGGGCTTCTATTGCGCTTTGCGTGATATCCTCGCTGAGGGTCTTGATATCAGTCACGCCGCCCTTCATTTGGGCTGCCGGCAGATCGTCAAATGGGCCATCAAAGGTCCATCCTTCCATCTCTGCGCCTTTGATTTCACCCAGTACTTTATATTCTCCTCGCAGCATACTCATAGTACCCTTTGACAGGTAAACAATATGTTCCTGTCCTTCGTTGGGAGCAGGGAGTGAGATTTGAACTTTGAGGTAGGTTAGCTCTGGGCCAACCGCGGCTGCTACATTGCTGGTTAGAGTCCAGGGAGTTGTGGTCCAGATCAAGAGGGATTCCCCTGGCCGGTCCCGGAGGGGGAAGCGTAATGTGACTGAGATGTGAGTTAGTTCAGCATAGCCGTCAGTCACGATTTCATGCTGGCTGATGGCAGTGGCGCAGCGGGGGCACCAGGGCATAACATCTGCACCCTGATAGAGCCAGCCATTCTCCCAGCATTTCTTGAGGAATTTCCAGATCATGTAGTTGTTTTCGTTGGAAAAGGTAAAGTAAGAACCACCCATTTCCTGCATCCCCAACCGTCCAACGATCTGTTCCACAGTATCTGTCACTGGCCCCTTCGGGCCGGGTACAGTGATTTCCTGCAAAGGATCGTCAACTAGTTTTTGTGCCAGGTCTCGCAGGGTTTCAGGTTTGTTCCAATCCATCCAGTATCCAAGACGGATAGACTGCTCGGTCTGTACGGCCGCATACTTCAGTACCCGGGCTTTGCATTCCCGGACGAATTTGGCCAATCCGTAGCTTTCAATATCTTTTTTGGATGTAAACCCTTTTTCTTTTTCGACTTCCACCTCAACCCATAAACCCTGGCAGTCAAAACCGTTCTGGTAACGCAGTTCATGCCCCTTCATGGTCCAGAATCGGTTGAAGAGGTCTTTATAGGTTCGCCCCCAACCGTGATGTACGCCCATGGGATTGTTGGCAGTGATGGGTCCATCGATAAAGGACCAGGGAGGTTGCCCTTTGTGCAGATCACGTTGGGTCTGAAAGGCGTCAATGTCATCCCAGAATTTTAGGGTTTGATGTTCCTGTTTTATAAAATCAACTTCATTTGGCGCTTTTTTGATAGCCATCCTGCCTCCAGAAATAAAAAACTCCCATCCCTGTCGGGACGAGAGTGTAAAACTCACGTGGTACCACCCGGATTCCCGCTAAAAAAGCGGGCTCTCAGCGAGGGCTCACAATTTATCTAAACACGTTCATTGTTTAACCTCGCACCCTGGTAACGGGGGTGAACCCGGATCCCTTAATAGCTTGCGGCGTTCAGGTCACGGCTCCGAAAGGATTTTCAAGCTGGTTTTCTGGTCCGGCTTCCACCAATTCCGGGTTCGCTGTCAGTAAATTCCAGCCCTACTCGTTTTCATCCAAGCCTTTGTCAATATGATGGGGTGATTATGCCATAAAGGTACGGGCAGGTCAACGGTTCAGGGGGTGACAGATTCCAAGGCTGGGGAGTTTTCGGCATCGTCGGTCAAAACAAACCGGTCAGCGGATTTCGCTTGAATGCCGGCAAAAATAGCCGAGGAAATGAGCATAAATACGCCAGCGCCATACCAGACCCAGTTGGGGTTGTAGTTGTCCATTACCACGCCTGCCAGCAAGGGACCGAAAGTGTTGGGTATGGTCCAACTAAATCCGAAAACAGCCATATACCTGCCCCTCATATCTTCGGGGGACAACTTGGCGACAACAGCCTGCGCGGTGGGTGAGACCAGCATCTCCGCGATGGTGATAATGACCATAGCGACGGCAAAAAGCCAGAATGCCGACACAAAACCGTACATGGAGAATCCAACAGCATAGATCACCATGCCCCAGGCCATGATCTTCATGGGGGCAAATTTCTTAATTCGGCGAGTAATCCAGAATTGGAAAATAACAACCATGGCGGCGTTCATGCTCAACAGGAGCCCGTATCCTGAATCAGGTAATCCGTGTACATCCCTTAAGAAAACGGGCAGGGTGATATTCATCTGCATATATGCCAGCACCATAAAGATCGAGGCCAGTATGTAAACCATAAAGACCCGGTCTTTAGCAACCTTGAAGTAACCTGCCATGGTTTCTCCCAGGCTTTGCTCTTGTTGGGGTTGTCCATCTGCGCTTGGCGCTTTTTCAGGTTTGGTCTCTGGCACAAACAAGAGGATGATGATCGCTGTGATGGAGCTGAGGATGACATCTATGATGAAGAGCATCGTATAGGAGCGGGCTGCCAGGAATCCACCAATAGCAGGACCAATCGCCACTGCCAGATTGGCAATCACGCGCAGAATACCAAATCCATCGATGCGTTTGTCCTCCGGGAGCACATCTGTGATCATGGCTTGATGGGCAGGGCCAGCCATATTGCCAAACAAACCGACGATTACAGCAGCCAGATAAATGAAATCCAAAGAGGGTGCGAAAGCCAGCATCAGGGTGCTGACAGCGCTCACCACTAGACCGAAAAGGATCATTACCTTGCGGCCAAATTTATCAGTTAGGGCACCACCTATCAGACTACCTACCAACCCGGATACGGCCAGGATCGAAAACATCACACCTACTTCAGTCATCCCAACCCCATATTTGGAGGTAATGTAAAGGCCGAAGAAGGGAAAGATCAAAGCTCCACCGAGCTGATCAATGAACATGCCCAGCATGATCAACCAGAAGGTTTTTGGATATTCCTGGTAGATGGATCTAATTTTGCTCAACATAGAAACTTGTTTTCCTATAATTTCGAGTAATTTTTTCCAATTGTAGCATTAAGTTTATAAAAGTCAACATTAATATTGAATTAATCAATATTTAACTATAATATATCAATTTATCCATTAAAAATATTCATATATGCATAAGCCAGAGGATTTTCCGCCTCAGACCATATAAAGCAGGATTTTAGTCCTTGACAAAAATTTAGATTAGCCTAAAATAAGATTTAGTATACTAAAAATGGAGTTGAAATGGATAGGCAACTGTCAGATACAGTAGAAGATTACTTGAAAGTCATATATGACTTATCCGATGGCGATCAACGAGTAGGGACCGGGCAGATTGCTGAAATGTTAAATGTCAGTCCCGCATCCGTGACAGATATGTTCCAGCGTTTAGCCGGTGATGATCCTCCTCTACTGGATTATGTGAAACACCAAGGAGTAGCTCTGACCGAAGAAGGGAAGAAAGCGGCATTGGAAACAATACGACACCACCGATTATTGGAGCTATTTTTACACGAGGTCCTGGGGTTTTCCTGGGATGAGGTGCATGCCGAAGCAGAACGGATGGAACATGTGATCTCAGAAAAATTTGAAGAACGGGTAGTAGCAGTTCTTGGAAATCCCGAACGGGGATTACATGGGAAACCAATTCCGTCTCGGAATCTGGAAATGCCGGATCTTGACACCTGTATACTGCAAGATCTGCGTCCCGGCCAGGCAGGTGAAGTCCATAGTGTGAATGATGATGATCCGGGATTGTTGCGATATTTAGAGTCCCTGGGCCTTGTTCCGGGAGCTTCATTTGAAATTATTGATTATTCCCCATATGATAATAACCTCCGTCTTAAAGTAGTGGGAGATGATGAGGTAGTTGTTCTTGGAGCGAATGTTACAGCCCAGATCCAGGTTGATGCCCAGGATCCAGGTGAGAATAAGGAGTGATGATGCCTAACCCCCTGTTTGCTTTATTGATCGGAATTGGTGTAATGGGAATTGCAGGACTGATTTTCTGGCCCCAGACCGGGTTGTTTTGGAGGCTGCAGAAAAGGCAGGAATTAACCGAGAAAGTCCTGATAGAGGATACTCTGAAATATATCTTTAAATGTGAACGAAATCAGAAAACCGCTACTGTCGAAAGCCTGGCAGGTGCACTCTCTACCAGCCTGGCTCAGGCTTCGGAAATTCTGGCGTTAACCCAGTCAAGAGGGTTATTGGAATTAAGTGAAAATAATTTTAGTTTGACGGACGCGGGTAAAAGAACCGCCATCCAGATTGTTCGAGCTCACCGCTTATGGGAGCGTTACCTAGCTGATACAACCGGCTTTGATGAAGGCGATTGGCATCCTCAGGCGGAAAGATTGGAACATAAGCTTACTGAGGAAGAGCTGGACCGTTTATCGGCCAGCCTGGGTCATCCCGCCCGCGATCCGCACGGGGATCCAATTCCAACCCGACGTGGAGAATGGGTTTCTCATGGGGGTATGCCCTTATCTGATTTGGCGTTGGGAACGCCATCCCGGATCGTGCACATAGAAGATGAACCGGATGTGATTTACGCGCAGATCATTGCCGAAGATCTGCACCCGAATATGGTTGTAGAAGTTGATGAGGTCACAGCAAATAGGATCCGCTTCTGGACGGCTGATCAGGAACATGTCCTTGCACCGATCGTTGCGGCCAATATCTCCGTAGTTCCCCTGTCAGAAGAAAACCTTGACCGTCAGATCGAGGGAGTCCCCCTGGATTCCCTGCAGCCCGGCCAATCTGGTATTGTCACAGGAATATCATCTCTCAGCCGCGGAGTTGAACGTAGGAGGCTATTTGATTTAGGAATTATTCCAGGTACGGAGATAGATGTTGAAATGGTCAATCCCGGTGGAGACCCCACCGCTTACCGGATCAGAGGTTCTGTGATCGCTTTGCGAAGCAATCAGGCCCGGCTGATCAAGGTAAACCAGAAAATTGAACCAGCAACACCCCTTACTGGTAGGAAATCTAAGATAAGGAAGTAAACCTATGGATAAGGAAAAAAATATAAAAACCAAAGAAGACTCAAGCTCGAGTATTGCTAATGCAGATTGTGCCAGCTGCCCGGCCCATAACGCCGCGAACTTAAAGAAATTAGGTGTGGATATGGAAAATTGGGATTATGTTGTCGCTCTCGCTGGAAATCCCAATACCGGGAAAAGCACAGTATTTAACGCTTTGACCGGATTACGTCAGCACACTGGAAACTGGCCAGGAAAGACTGTGACCAGGGCTGAGGGTGGATTTGAATATGCAGAAAATCGGTATAAAATGGTTGACCTGCCAGGGACCTATTCCCTGTTGGCTACAAGTTTGGATGAAGAGATTGCCCGAGATTTTATCCTCTTCGGCCAACCGGATGTCACTATTGTAGTGGTGGACGCTTCCCGGTTGGAAAGGAACCTCAATCTTGTACTCCAGGTGTTGGAGATTACAAACCGAGTCGTAATAGCCCTCAACTTAATGGATGAAGCTGATCGGCATAATATGAAAGTTGATCATCGGCGATTGGCCCGGGACCTCGGAGTACCAGTAGTGCCAACAGTTGCCCGCTATGACGAAGGACTGGAAGAGCTGCTGGCCGCCATCCACGAAGTTGCCGTTGGTGAAACTTCCACCAAACCCTATCAAGTCCAATACAATCATCCCAAATTGGACCAGGCTGTATCTCAGCTGGTTACACAGATTAAAGAAACATTCCCCGAAGTGCCGAATGCCCGCTGGGTCGCCTTGCGCCTACTTGATGGTGATGAAAGGATAATCAAGGCCGTTCAAGACGGAGAGCTGGGAGAACTTACCTATACTAATGATGATCTGGAAGGGACTAGCGTGACTCATGTTTCTCATAAAAGCGGGTTCGCACAATGATCCACAGATTGGTGACCAGCTGCTATTCGATAACTAAGCAGGTTTATTTATGAACCCAAACTACGAAAAAATCCTAAAATCAGCCCAAGATCTACGCTGGGATATAGGTGTCGATTTCCATGAGAAGACCATGGAAGCGCTATATACCGATGCGACCAGGATCGCAGACCGGGCAGTAACCCATCCGGAAGAAAAACCCCGTTTTGACCTGGATAGGACCATTGATAAATTGGTTACCAGCAGAGTATGGGGTTTTCCACTGATGATCTTGATGTTAACCTTTGTATTCTGGTTAACGATCACTGGAGCAAACCTTCCGTCCGGCGTGCTGTATTCCTTATTAATCGATAAGCTCCATCCCTTATTGAAAGCTGGCGCTGCGAGCATTGGGATGCCCTGGTGGCTGGATGGTGTATTGATCGATGGAGCTTACCTGGCGACTGCCTGGGTGGTAAGTGTTATGCTTCCGCCGATGGCGATCTTCTTCCCGCTCTTCACTTTGCTTGAAGATTTTGGTTACCTGCCTCGAGTGGCCTTCAATTTGGATCACATTTTCCGCAAGGCTGGTGCGCACGGTAAACAAGCCCTAAGTATGACCATGGGATTTGGCTGCAATGCTGCAGGAGTGATCTCCACCAGGATCATTGACAGCCCACGGGAAAGGTTGATAGCTATCATCACCAATAACTTCTCGCTCTGTAATGGGCGTTGGCCAACCCAGATCCTGATCGCTACAATCTTCATCGGCACGATGGTTCCTGCTAGCCTGGGAGGATTGATATCCGCTATCTCTGTGGTCGCGATTGCCCTCTTGGGAGTAATGCTCACCTTTGGTGTTTCCTGGGGTTTATCAAAAACCGTCCTGAAGGGAGAAGTCTCGACTTTTACTTTGGAACTTCCTCCCTACCGACCTCCCCGCATTTTGCAAACTCTCTACACATCTATGATAGACCGCACCATGGTTGTGTTATGGCGAGCTATCATATTCGCCCTTCCAGCCGGCATGATCCTGTGGATCTCGGCCAATTTGATGATCAGTGGTGTAAGCCTAGCGGAACATTTGGTCAACTTCCTGAATCCGTTTGGATTGCTCTTGGGATTGAACGGTGTGATTATGGTGGCCTATATCGTGGCTATCCCGGCCAATGAGATCGTAATCCCCACGATCTTGATGTTAACCGTCCTGGTAACAGGTGGGAACGGAATTGGAGCAGGTTCTGGCGTTATGTTCGAGCTGGAATCCGGATTGGCAACCCTGAACATACTTACCCAGGGAGGATGGACATTATTGACTGGTGTGAATCTAATGCTTTTCAGCCTGATCCACAATCCCTGCAGTACTACTATTTACACCATTTACAAAGAAACTGGCAGCGCCAAATGGACTACAATTGCATCCCTTTTGCCAGTCGTGATGGGTTTTGTGATCACGTTCTTCACAGCCCAAATTTGGCGGCTGATAGCAGGGTGGTAGGGCAATATAGATTATCGTTTTGGCCTCGAATATTGTGAAAGGGAAGAATTACCTGGGAAGAATATAAATAATGACAAAAGGTATGCTTGCTCCCGGGGACGGGAGCGAGAGCATCATATATTTCCTCCCTCGTCCGAGGATGGGTGATGTTCCCTATTTACTGGCAACAAAAAAGAAGCCAATCCTGGCTTCTTTTCACAAGATCAAAAAGGACGACAATCAAAGTCGCCCTTTTTATATTCCAATCAGTAATAAACGGTTAATCTAAAGCTTCGTACCCGGGACCGGCGGTGAAGTAATCTTCGTTGATCTGAATGGAGGGGGTCAGGTCTACAACTTCACCCTCATCCAGGACGCGGGTTGCCTTGAGTGCCCAGGTGACACCATTGACATCCTCAGACTCAAATTCCTCAGTATAACCTTCGGTACCAACCGGCATATTCATGCGCTCATCGCCGTAGGCTTCGTAGGCGGAAGGAACTTCATCTTCCATATAAATGGCTTCATAGGGGCATTCGGGTGCACAGGCACCACAATCGATGCAGGTCTCTGGATCGATATAATAATTGGGATACTCTTCAACTGGTTTTCCGGGCACAATGCATTCTGTTGGACAAACTTCCACACAGCTGCCATCGTGCAAGCAGAAAGTTGTGATTACATGAGTCATAATAATCCTCCACGCTAATTGGTTTTAATGAGTATAACTTAAAAACTATCTAGCTACTGTATAATAAACTCTTTAGAAATGAATTGTAGTACTCGATTTTTTCTTTGTCAAGAAAATTGACCAGTTGTAAACTTTCTTTATTGAAAGAGGTTACATTCTTCATGAAAAAGGACGCTATCCATCCTGTAGCCCCATACCTGCTTGTCCCCGTTGGTATTGTTGCAGTATCCACAGCTTCTTTGCTGATCCGATACTCCCAAGAATATGTCCCTTCAATCACCATAGCAGCTTTTCGGATGGGATTGGCTGCCCTGATCCTTCTTCCGTATACTCTCATCAAACACAATCGCGAAATCAGGAGTTTATCTTGGGATGACCTGAAATTTGCCTTGCTGGCGGGTTTTTTACTAGCTGTTCATTTTGCCTTCTGGATCACATCTCTGGAATATACATCGGTGGCGAGTTCTGTTGTTCTGGTGACCACCACCCCACTCTGGGTCGCACTTCTGGCACCCTTCTTTTTGGGAGAAAAGACACCCCGGATTGCTTTCATTGGAATGGTTATTGCTTTGTTGGGTGGAATCGTTATCGCTCTCAGTGATGTATGTGTCTGGATGCCTGGAGGGATCAGCTGCCAGGGTATACTCGGAAGTCTGGGTTCTAAAACACTCCTCGGTGATTTCTTGGCCCTGTTTGGCGCCATCGCAGCTGCATCCTACTTGATGATCGGTAAACACTTGAGGACCAAGATCTCTCTGACACCCTATATTTTTCTGGTTTTCAGCGCCTCTGCGATTTTCCTTGTGATAGCTATGCTGATCATGGACGGAATTCCCCCTGTCTATCCTGGAAAGGTATACCTCTGGTTGCTTTTATTGGCTTTAATACCGCAACTGCTGGGACACTCCATCTTCAACTGGTCTCTAAAATATCTGCCTACCGGCTATGTTGCTTTAAACTTGCTAGGTGAACCAGTAGGATCCACGATACTGGCTTATTTCTTCCTGAACGAGACACCTCCGGCGGTGAAAATAATTGGTGCTATACTTATTTTAGCCGGGATCGGGTTGTCGACTTTCCGGCAAACATCACAAAGAAAAGAGGAAAATTCCTAGGAGTTTCTGTGGTGAATAATCAGGACCCCCGCAATATCAAAGATATATTGGACTCGCTGTCAGAACAAAGCAAGTCCTTTCAAGGGATCTGGAAACGCGCGAAAAATTACGGCTGGGATATTCTTGGCATCCTGCTGATAGCTTTTTCTGTAATGGTATTGATCGCTACTATCCTGCCAAGCCTTGTTGCTGGATCGGCATTATTAAAATGGACCAATTTCATTCGTTTTGGCCTGGGATGGGGGAGTATATTTGTTGTAGCTTCCGGTATTGTTCTGGGCATCTGGATGTTAAAGAAACAAGCAGGTGAACCTTATTCGGTTATCTGGGTCAGGATATTTGCTTTGGAGATCGCGATTTTCTCTCTGATCGCCCTGTTCACTGTCTTTGGAGGTCATTCACTAACCCGGGCCAGGGAAGGGTTGGACGGTGGTTTGGTGGGATGGGGATTAGTAGAGGCGGTCTCGAGTTTGATTGGTTTAATTCCAACCGGGATATTGGCTTTCCTGTTTGCTTTGATCGCCGGTGTGATAGGGTTCGGTTTTACCGAACGGGTAAAAGAACAGCTGGACTTGATGCGGGAACCATCCCTGCAGACCGGGTTGGATCATACCCTGACGGGAGAAAAAGAAGGATCACCGGTTGTGCCTCAACCGGATAAACCCGGTATTACAAAACGGACCCAAAAAGTTCCTCCTGAGTTCCGGAAACAATTTAAGGTGGATGTCAAGGATGACAAACCGGTCAAATCCCCACCAAGGGATATGACTCTTCCGCCCCTGGATCTGCTGATTGCCGGCAAATCATTTAAACCCAATCAAAGACATATCAATACTTCAGCAGGGCTGATTGAAAAGACTCTGGCTGAATTTGGAATTCCAGCCCAGGTGGTGGGATTTCAGGTAGGGCCGACCGTGACCCAGTTCGCAGTAAAACCTGGCTATTTGAACGGTGCGGAGGATGAAGCTGACGATGAAAGGAAACGGGTTAGAGTATCACGCATCACCTCCCTTAAGAACGATCTGGCCCTGGCCTTGTCTGCTACTCAATTAAGAATTGAAGCCCCGGTTCCCGGTAGATCATATGTTGGCATTGAAGTGCCCAATGAAAAATCATTCCTCGTCACTTTGCGTTCAGTGATGGAGTCTGAAGCTTTTTACAAAGTGGATTCTCCACTGGCAATCGCGTTAGGCAGTGATGTTTCTGGCGAGCCGGTTGTGGCTGACCTGGCCAGCATGCCCCACTTATTGATCGCCGGTACCACTGGATCAGGAAAATCGGTATGCATCACTTCTATAACTACTTGCCTGGTGATGAACAATACACCGGAACAACTGAAGCTGGTGATGATCGATCCTAAAATGGTCGAGTTGGTCCGATTTAATGGACTACCGCACCTCTTTGGGCAGGTAGAGACCGATTTGGAGCGGATTCTGGGTGTATTGCACTGGGTAACGGGAGAAATGGACCGCCGTTATCAGGTTTTGGACGAAACCCGGTCCCGCAATATCGATACCTATAATAACAAGATCCGGAAAAAGAAAGATGAGAAGATCATGCCGCGCATCGTGGTGATGATCGATGAACTTGCGGATCTGATGATGATGGCCCCGTCGCAGACAGAATTCACCCTGGTGCGCCTGGCCCAGATGGCCCGAGCGGTTGGCATACACCTGGTAGTTGCAACCCAGCGCCCCAGCACTGACGTTGTTACTGGTTTGATCAAAGCAAATTTCCCGGCCAGAATGTCCTTTGCAGTGGCTTCTTCAGTAGATTCCCGGGTTGTCCTGGATATGAATGGAGCTGAATCCTTGCTCGGAAACGGCGATATGCTTTATCTCTCTCCCGAAGCTTCCAGCCCTGTTCGGACCCAAGGCTGCTGGGTGACCACAGAAGAATTGGATCGAGTGATTAAATCCTGGAGAGATATATCTGATATTGAACCAGATGAGTTGATTATCCCGCCC
>RCNB010001818.1_pt1 | contig 13301 bp, 15 predicted proteins | sample 2041321 | NCBI WGS metagenome assembly RCNB01 (sample SAMN09708232, study PRJNA481090) | Marine sediment metagenome, whole genome shotgun sequencing project. | reverse complement strand
CCAGCTCCCCTTGGGCCAAGATCGAAGTCGGGCGATTGCCACGACGAGAAGCACCACGACAGTCAGCACGAACAGCAATCCGGTGCGGCGAAACACCTCGATGTCGTCGTCGCCGGTGAAGATATCCGCGGTATAGGTGCGGGCGTCCGCGATGCGGTGCCAAGCGGGCGGCCAGGCCCATTGGATCTCCGGAACCCCGAGTTCGCCGCGAGACAGCCACCACAGAAGGAACAGCGCCGTTCCAACGCCAAGCGGGATCAGGACGCCTCTCGCGTTCTGCACTCGGCCGCGCATCACCGCGCCCACCAGCGCCAGCATCAACAGCGCGAACGGGAATCGGTACGCCTGGGTGAAAAAGAGCAGCACCAGCACCGCGATCAGGGCCACCTGCGTGCGGACACTTGGGCGGTCGACCACCCGCAGGGCCAGTCCGAGGGACATCGCAAAGAGTCCGAGACCCGCCAGGAAGTCGACCAGGCCCCAGTGCGCTAGAACGCCCCAGGCCGGCACGAGCCCCCAGAGGCCGAGAAACGGGGATTTCCGCAAGCCCCAACAGAGCACCATCAGACCGGTCGGCAGAAGTGCGAGCAACAGCGCCGCGGCTAGCTTGGTCGCCGCGATCGGCGGGAGCACGATCATGAAGATCGCCGACAAGGCGTACAGGGTGACGCGCGGCACGGCGAGCATTTGAAATACGAACTGCTCGTGAAAGTGCCAACCCGGGTCTGTGTAGTGTCTGAACACCGAAGAGGACGCCGCGTGAAACGGAAACTCCGTCATCATCGGGTAGTCCGCGACCCAGAACGGTGACGCGACGACGTAGGTGATCGTGGCCGCTGCGCACAACCACGCGAGCCACAACAGCGGCTGCGGTCCGGTCACCCGAGTCGCAACCGGCTCTATTCGGCCCCCCGGCATCGCCGCCACGGTATCACGGACTTGGGCTTAGGCCTTGAGAGCTTCAGAGCCACCAATGATTTCCATCAATTCCTTGGTGATGGCGGCCTGGCGGGCTCGGTTGTACTGCAGGGTCAACCGGTCGATCATATCGCTGGCGTTGTTGGTCGCGGAGTCCATCGCGGTCATCCGCGCGCCGTGCTCCGACGCGACCGACTCGAGCAGTGCTCGGTAGATCTCGATCTCGACGTACATCGGAAGCAGCGTGTCGAGCAAAGCGACTTGGCCCGGCTCGTAGATGAAGTCACCGAGCTGGTCATCAGCCAGTTCTAGGGGCTTGATCGGCAAGAACGGTTCGATCACGACCTGCTGAGTGATGGCACTCTTGAACTCGTTGTAGACGAGGTAGCAGGAATCCAAGTTCAACGAGGTGTAGTCCTCGACGATGTAGCGCCCGATCTCGCCTGCCTTGGCGGCGTTCAAGTCCTCGAAGACGCCCATGAAGTCATGGCGAATGTTCGCGTCCCGGCGATTGAAATAGTCGCGGCCCTTGCGCCCGATGATGCCGAAGCAAACGTCGCTGCCCTCGGCCTCGAGTCCCTTCCAACGAACATACGCGGCCTTGCAGATGCTCGAGTTGAACGCACCGGCCAAGCCACGATCGCTCGTCAGGACGATGAGCATGACTTTCTTCGGCTCTCGTCGCGTGAGCAGAGGATGAACGTCCTCGTCAGAGCCCACTCGCGCGGACACGCCGCTCAGCACCTCGTGTGTCTTGAGGGCGTAGGGACGAAGGCGCTCGATATTCTCCTGCGCCTTCCGCAAACGAGCACCGGCCACCAGCTTCATGGCGCGGGTGATCTTCTGCGTGCTCTTGACGCTTCCGATACGTTTACGAATGATCTTGAGGTTTGCCATTGCTGCTCAGTTCTGCGGAACGGGCTCGAAAATCTCGCCGAAGGTCTTGAGAGCGTCTTCGATTTGGTTCTCGAGGGTGTCGTCAATCTTACCCTTCGAAACGATGTCGCTGAGGATCGAGGCACGCTCGGCCTTGAGCCACGAAACGAGCTCTGCCTGGTAGCGCCCGATCGACTCCGGCGGAAGAGGGTCGAGGAAGCCGTGGGTGCCAGCGAAAATCGACACGATCTGCTCTTCGACGGGCCATGGCACGAACTGATCCTGCTTCAGCACCTCGACGAGACGCTCACCACGAGACAACTGCTGCCGGGTCGCGGCGTCGAGGTCGGATGCGAACTGGGCGAACGCTGCCATCTCTCGGAACTGCGCGAGTTCGAGACGGAGGGTACCGGCCACCTGCTTCATCGCTTTGATCTGTGCGTTACCACCGACACGTGACACCGAAATGCCGACGTTGATGGCGGGTCGCACGCCCGAGTTGAACAAGTCCGACTCGAGGAAGATCTGACCATCCGTAATCGAGATGACGTTGGTCGGAATGTACGCCGAGACATCACCTGCTTGAGTTTCGATGATCGGGAGCGCGGTGAGCGAGCCGCCTGAATCCGGGAGTTTCTTGGCTACGAAACCGGCGCCCTTCTCTTTTGCGGCGGCCTCCGCCTCGTGCTTCGACTTGGGGCCCGTGAAGACCTTGTTGCCAAGCCGGCTCGGCTCTTGGTCGTCTTTTACGACCACCCAGTCCTCGGCCATCTTTGCGGCGCGCTCGAGGAGGCGGCTGTGAACGTAGAACACGTCGCCCGGGTAGGCCTCGCGTCCGGGAGGACGACGAAGCAGAAGCGAAAGCTGGCGATACGCAACGGCCTGCTTTGAGAGGTCATCGTAGACGCAAAGCGCGTGCTGGCCGTTGTCGCGGAAGTACTCGGCAAGGGTCACGCCGGTGTACGGCGCGATGAACTGAAGCGGGGCCGGCTCGGAAGCGCCGGCGAGGACCACGGTGGTGTATTCCATCGCCCCGAACTGCGTCAGCTTGTCGACGACCTGCGCAACGGTCGACTGCTTCTGACCAATCGCGACGTAGACGCAGAACACGCCCTTGCCCTTTTGGTTGATGATCGTGTCGAGCGCGACGGCGGTCTTACCCGTCTGGCGGTCGCCGATGATGAGCTCACGCTGACCGCGGCCGATGGGAATCATCGAGTCGATCGCCTTGAGGCCAGTCTGAAGCGGCTCGCTAACGGGCTGACGCTCGACGATGCCGGGTGCCTTGAGTTCGACTCGACGAGTGAGCTTGCTCTCGATCGGGCCCTTGCCATCCACTGGCTGGCCGAGCGCGTTCACGACGCGGCCGACGAGCGCCGGACCAACCGACACCTCGACGATGCGACCGGTACGCTTGACCGTGTCGCCCTCGTTGATGCCAACATCGGAGCCGAAAAGCGCGCAGCCGACGTTGTCTTCCTCGAGGTTGAGGACCATGCCGTAGACGCCGCCAGGAAACTCGAGGAGCTCGCCTGCCATGGCGCTTTCGAGACCGTACAGACGGGCGATACCGTCGCCGACCGTCAGGACGGTACCTGTCTCGACCACGTCGACCGACTTCTCGTACGAAGCGATCTGCTGCTTGATGATGTTGGAAATCTCTTCAGCGCGAAGTTGCATTTGGCCAGGCTCCTGATTCGATGCGGTTACGGCGTTTCGCCGTTCGCAAGCAACGTCTCTTTAAGCTCACTCAGTCGGTTGCTAAGGCTACCGTCGAACACTTGGTCGCCAATGCGTGTGACCACGCCACCGATGAGTGAAGGATCTTGTTTCTTGACGAGAACGACCTCGCGGTCGGTAACTCGTTGGAGTTTCTCTGTGAGTCGGGTGTAGTAGGCATCGTTCAGCGGCTTCGCACTGACTACCTCTACGCGGACTCGACCGGTCTCTGCCTCGGCGAGCTCTTCGAGCGAACTCAGCACCTCATCGAGGTACGCGAGACGCCCCTTGTCGGCGAGCAGTTTCACGGTGTTTCGAATGAGGTTCGAGCAACCGAGCTTCTCCATCACCGCGTCGACGGCACCCTTGAGCGCTGGCCTCGGGATGACTGGGTTACGAACGATCGCCCGGAGGTCGGGACTCGTCTTCCACGCTTCGGCCAACGAGCCGACATCGCGGAGCACGTCGTCGATTTGATCCTGCTCGCGGGCTAGGTCCAGCAATGCCTTTGCGTAGCGTCGCCCAAGCGCGCTCATGATTGCCGCTCCTCGATCACCTCATCGAGTCGATTGAGGTACGCCTCGGCGAGCTGGTCCTGATCCGAGTCTGTGGTGCGCTGCTGCAGCAACTCTTGCGCGGCAACGACCGCGGCACTCGCGGCTTCCTGCGTGAGCTCCTTGCGAAGCTGCTTTATCTGCTGCTCGATGAGGAACGAGGTGTCCTTCCGGACCCGCGCGGCCTTCTCTTCGGCCTGAGCCACGATGCGATCGCGCTCTGACTCGCCAGCCTTGATCATGTCGGCGCGAATCTGGACCATCTCCTCGTCGAGTTTCTCGAGGCGTGCGGCGGTTTCCCGATGCCGCTTCTCCGCGTCCTCACGAAGCCGCTGGGCCTCTTTGAGCTCTTTTTCGACCTCAGCGCGGCGTGCCGCCAGGGCTGGATTGCCCTTCTTGCGGATGACCCAGGTAATGAGGCCAACCAACACGAGGAAGTTGATGACGGTGCCTTGGAAGTCCCGGTTGCGAATGAGGGAAGAGAACGTGAGTTCGTGATCTTCGCCGTGGGCTCCGTGGCCGGATTCCGCCTCAGCCACTTCATGGGCCACGGACTCCCGGTGGGCGTCCTCGGCCAGCGCCAAGCCAGGCGAAACCAGAGTCAACGCGATGAGCATCGCCCAAAACCCACGCATTACTGGACCTCCCGATTGAGCATCTTCGATGCGATCTGCTTGGCCAGCGTGGGCACGTTCTGTTGGATTTCCGAGCGGAGCTTAACGGCCTCCGACTTGAGTTTGGTGTCGGCTTCGGCGAGCTGCTTGTCGGTCTCTTCGCGGACCCGATCCAGCACCGTGCGCTCGAGACGTTTGCCCTCGACCCGCAAGCGATCGCGCTCTTCACCGGCCTGAAGGCGGATGCGCCGCATCTCGACATCGAACTCGTCGCTCTCCGCGGACGCTTCGTCTTGTAGGCGAAGGGCCTCGAGCTTCGAGCCCTCGATGGCGTTCTCCCGCGCCTCGAACAACGCGATCATCGGTCGGAAAATCAGCGGGCGGAGCACAAAAAACGCAACACCGAACAGCGCGAGCTGAATCCAGATCGTGCCGTCGAGGTCGATGATGGAGCCCTCGGACAAGAGGGCTGTGAAAAGCACGTACATCGGAGCGGTATTCCCGGTCGGTCTCAGAGCCCTCCAAGACAGAGAAACTCCAAACGGCGCTTGGGGCCGAATCACAGGTCCGGCAAGGAGAAATCCCTAGCGGCGCGCGTTCGTAGCATGGGCCCGAAACCAGTCAAGGTCGGCGGAGCCCGTGCGGCAGAGGCGTTTCAGGTCTATCCCTGCGGACCCTCGGACACATGCGCTCGCAACGCCCGAACCGTCCTACCGGCGGCCCGCTCGTTCTCGCGGCTGAAGATCGAGGACGGAAGGGGAATGTCCGGATCGACGAAGATCTTGAAATCAACCTCCGTGCGCGTACCGCCGTCGAGCGGGGTCAGGGTCCAACTCGCGCTGAACGCGTCGACGTTGCCCTGCATCAGCCTCGCCTCGACCACGTGCGACTCGCCGACTTGAGGACGTTCCGCGAGGTTGAGTTGCGCCCAAAGCGTGAATGCGCCCTTGGCGACACTGACTTCCATGTAGACCATCGCGCGGCTGCCGCGCTGTGATAGCACCCGTGACTTGGTGAAATTGGGCATGAATTGCACGTAGTTGGCGTAGTCACTGATGATCGGTAGGACTTCCTCGATCGGTTTGTCCACGATCAGCACGGCCTGCCCCCAAGAAATGTTGGAGCCCTCCTCGGGAATCTGGGCGGTGAAGATCCCGGCGTTCTCGTTCTGTGCTTCGGACGCGAGCGCTGGGCTCAAGGGGGACGCAGCGATGAGTGCGGTCGCGATCATTCCGATCAGGGCTGTCTTTTTCATGACGCGTCTCATTTCGCTTCTGCTTATGGCGAGAAGCGTGGTGACGTTACGTCACCCGGCTAGCCCCTCGGCAGAAAGCTGAGCCTTCGGGCCTGGGCTTGCTAGGTTGAGCCTCTGATGGTGCAGGTGCTCAGAGTGTCTGTTTTTGCTAGTCTTTTCCTGTTGGCTGGTGCAACGGCGGCGCATGCCGAGGACGAGACAACGGCCTCGCCTGCAGCGGTGCAGGAAGAGAGCCTCAGGCTCCCCGTTCTAGTCGCGTTGATTGGAGGGGGCGCTCGATTCCGTAACATTCACCTCGAGGTGGGCGACGGAACCGGTGGGAGCGAGCCGCGGACCTTCGACACCGGTGCGTACTTCGACTTCGGTTGGCATCTGCTGATACGGCCGGCCGCCGCCCGTTCCCCGAGGGCCTCGATTCGGGCGATCGCGATCCAGATCGACGGCGGCTCGGGCATCGGCCTCGAGGTCCAGCCCGCGGGCACTGGGATTTCGCTGAAGACCAACACCTGGCGATTGCTCGGTCAATTCGGTTATCTGTATCCGATCAACCGGCTGCAAGTGGGCGGTTTCGTAGGCGTCGGCGGTGACGTGTTCACGATCGATCTCAACTCCGTCCTGCCGTCTTCGAGCATCGTCTACGTCCGGCTCGGACCAGCCGTTGTGTACGACATCCTGCCCAGCTTCTTGATCTTGCGCGCCGATTTTGGCCTTCGTTTGCCGTTCTTCTACGGCGGCCTGGAGGACGCCTACGGCACCGACGGCTCGGGGGTGGGCCTGGACGCCGCGCTGACATTGGGGGGTCGGGTGCCGGCCGGATTCACCTACGCGTTCCGATTCGGTTGGGAGTACTACCACCTGCGCTTCGCGGGCCCGACCACGAATGTCCCCGCGATGGGGAACGGAGCCGAGGGCTCCGACCACGCGGTCACATTTCAGTTTCTGTTCGGCTGGTCCTTGTAGCCGTCGGGAGACGTATCTTCCGCCGAGCGCGTAGGAGCGGTCTCTTCGTCGAGATCGTGAATCTCACCCATGACGCAGGCGCCGTCGAAGACGACACCGCGGTCCATGAAAAGTGCCTGCGTTCGAATGTCGCCGCGCACCTGGGCGGGCGCGTGCAGCTCGACCAGCTCGGTGGCGTGAATGTCTCCATCGACCTTTCCGCCCCGAACGATCAGGGTATGGACGCGAATGGCGCCCTTGACGGTCGCTTCTTCCCCGATGATGAGGAGCCCGTCGCTGAACACCTCTCCCTCGAAGTCGCCATCGATACGCGCCCTGCCCTCGAAAAAGAGCTTGCCCTCGTATCGGGTTCCGACGCCAAGAAGGGCGTGGATGACGGGTTCATGCGGCGACATCGATAGGTGGAGGGTAGAAAGCTCCGACAGAGGGGTCAATCCAGCGCCGGTTAGGACTTGCCAGCGTACACGATGACCCTACTCCGTTGAGGCTGGGATCGTTGACCGCCCCGAGGGGCCGTGCTAGGTCGCGCTCGCTTTATCCGCGGAATATACCGCCAGCCGAGACCCTTTCAGAGAACCGGAAAGAACATGGCAGAGCTTCAGAACGGGCGTGTTACTCAAGTTATTGGTCCAGTCGTCGACGTGGCCTTCCCCCAGGGGAGCCTTCCGTCGATTCTCACTGCGATTCAGGTCAGCAACCCTGCGATCAATGAGAAAGATTGGAACCTCACCCTCGAGGTTGCGCAGCACCTAGGCGAGAACACCGTGCGCGCAATCGCCATGGATTCGACCGACGGTCTGGTCCGAGGGATGGCGGTGAGGAACACCGAGAAACCCATCACGATGCCGGTCGGCAAGGAGTGCCTCGGACGGATCCTCAACGTGGTCGGCGCTCCGGTGGACGAGCTTGGGCCAGTGAACGCGACGCACTTCGCGCCGATTCACAGAGACCCTCCCGCTTTCGTAGACCAGAGCACCGAGGTCGAGATCTTCGAGACGGGCATCAAGGTCATCGACCTTCTCGCTCCGTACCGAAAGGGCGGCAAGATCGGCCTCTTCGGCGGCGCGGGCGTCGGCAAGACGGTTCTCATCATGGAGCTGATCAACAACGTCGCGAAGGCGCACGGTGGTGTGTCCTGCTTCGCCGGTGTCGGTGAGCGTACCCGTGAGGGTAACGACCTTCTTCTCGAGATGAGCGAGTCGAAGCTCGAGACGGGTGAGACGGTTCTCTCGAAGACGGCGCTGATCTACGGTCAGATGAACGAGCCGCCCGGTGCGCGTGCACGAGTCGCGCTGAGCGCACTGACGGTTGCAGAGTACTTCCGAGATGAGGAGGGACAGGACGTCCTTCTGTTCGTCGACAACATCTTCCGCTTCACGCAGGCGGGCTCCGAGGTGTCGGCGCTTCTTGGCCGCATTCCTTCCGCGGTCGGCTACCAGCCGACGCTGGCGACCGAGATGGGTGAGCTCCAGGAGCGCATCACCTCGACCAACAAGGGTTCGATTACTTCAGTCCAGGCGATTTACGTCCCGGCTGACGACTTGACCGACCCGGCGCCTGCAACGACGTTCGCTCACTTGGACGCGACGACCGTGTTGTCCCGCGCCATCGCGGAGCTCGGCATCTACCCTGCCGTCGACCCACTCGACTCGAGCTCGACCATGCTCGACCCGCACGTCCTCGGCGAGCGTCACTATCGCGTGGCCCGCGGTGTGCAGGAGACCTTGCAGAAGTACAAGGACCTGCAGGACATCATCGCGATTCTCGGCATGGACGAGCTCAGCGAAGATGACCGCATGGTCGTCGACCGTGCGCGTAAGATTCAGAAATTCCTGTCGCAGCCGTTCTTCGTGGCGGAGCAGTTCACGGGGCTCAAGGGCGCGTATGTGCCGCTCGAAGAGGCCGTGTCCGGCTTCGAGGAGATCCTCAACGGGAAGCTCGACCACGTGCCAGAGCAGGACTTCTACCTCAAGGGCAACATCGAAGAGGTGAAGGAAGCCTTCGCCAAGCGCGACAAGGAGTGATCGGCTGAACGATGGCTAACTCCGAGCATCTTCAACTCGACGTCGTCACGCCGAACGGTTCCGTTCTTTCGGCGCAAGTCGATTCGGTTCAGGCGCCTAGCGTCAAAGGCGAATTCGGTGTGCTTCCGAACCATCTTCCGCTCCTGGCCGCGCTCAAGTGCGGACTCCTGGTGTGGGAAACCGATGGCAAGAAGAACATCGCGGCGATCGGCCCAGGCTTCGCCGAAGGCGGGCCGGACAAAGTCCTCCTGCTGACCGACCTGTTCGCATCGCCAGAAAACATCAAGCCCGACACCGTGCGGGAAGAGCTGGCCAAAGCAGAAGTGGCACTCAAAGCCTTCGACGAACTCTATGAAGGGCCGGAGTACAACGAGCTGCAGCGCGACGTCGACTGGGCGCACGCGCGACTCGAAGCCTACGCAGCGTCGCGCGCGGTCTAGTTCAGCTGTCCGCGTTCACCTCGGAGGCCGCCTGCTCCGCCCAGAGTTCGAGCGATGCTTTCGCGGCGGCTTGCTCCGCTTCGAGCTTCGAGCGGCCTGCGCCCGTGGCGATCTCCTTTTCGTGGAGTTCGAGCACGACGGTGAACTCTCGATCATGGTCCGGGCCGTCGGTCGCGATGATTCGGTAGACCGGTGTTCCACCTAGATGCGCCTGCGCCCACTCCTGCGCTCGTGACTTGGCGTCACGGCGACCGGGGGCGCTGGTGTGCAAGCGAGGCTCGAAGATTAGTCGAGCCGCAGCAAACGCAGCGGCGGCGCCGCCATCGCGATAGATGGCGCCCACGCACGCTTCGAGAGCACTGGCGAGCAAGCGCGACTTGGAGCGGCCGCCAGACTTTTCCTCGCCCTTTCCCAGCCGCATCGCTTCGCCTACGCCGATCTCCTCAGCGGCTTCGAAGAGGCCCTTCTCACTGACCAAGTCCGCCCGCCGCCGAGTGAGTTCCCCTTCGTCTGAGTCAGGAAACTGCAGGTAGAGGAGCGAAGCAACCACCAGGCCAAGCACCGCGTCTCCAAGGAACTCCAGGCGCTCGTTGTCGGCCAACGCGATGTCAGGTCGCTCGTTCCTGAAGGAGCGGTGCGTGAGCGCGTCGAGCAAGAGCCCTTTGTCCGCGAAAGAGTAGTTGAGGCGTTCACAGAGGCGCCGTACGGCATCGTCGAGTGGCTCCGCGCCGGACATGGCCCGCAACCTATCAGGTGGGTCCAGGCGGATCCATCGCGAAGCGGTGCCGTGCTATAGCGCGGCGTGGAGTTCCCGCCCGAAGAGTTGGAAACGGCGCGACTGATCCTGCGCCGCCCGACGGTCGAAGACGCCGCGGCCGCGTTCGAATCCTATGCATGTGACGCGAAGATCACCCGCTATCTCACCTGGGCGGCACACACGACTCCCGCGCAGACGCGAGAATACTTCCAACAGGCGATCGACGCCTGGGACCTCCGCATGGGCCACCGAATGTGGCTCATCGAGCGCAAGGATGGGGTCTTGGTGGGGACGATCGGCTGCACCATCCACTTCCACCGCGTGGAAATCGGCTTTGCGCTCGGCAGTCGCTTCTGGGGCGAGGGATACATGCCTGAAGCACTCGAGCGCGTGTGCGAGGCCGCCTTGGAAGACCCGCGAATCGCCCGTGTTCAGGCTCTTTGCGACGAAGAGAACACTCGTTCCTCTCGCGTCATGGAGAAGGTCGGCATGCAATATGAGGGGCGGCTCCGTCAGTACGGCCACCATCCCAATCGCTCTGACGCGCCGCGCGACTGCGTGATGTACGCGATGGTCCGCGGCGATTGAATCAGCGATCGAAGCGGCTACACTCCGGCCCGCGATGCGCCTGTTGACGACCGTCCCCGATCAGGCCGAGGCCAAGACCCTCGGTGATGCACTCTACGCAGAGGGCGTGGCGACGACGATCAAGGAGACGAGGGACAGCTCGTTTGCCGTGTGGGTTCACGACGAAACCCAAATGGAGCAAGCCCGCACGTTCTTGAACGGCTTCGATCCCAAGTCGAGCGAGGTGTCCGACATGGCCCGCAAGGCGCGGGCGAAACGCCGGCAAGAAGCCAAGGCTGACGAGCAGCTGCGCGTGAAGACGGAGAAGATCCGGCAACAGATCGACGCCAAGCAGAACATGCGCATCGGAACGGTGACGACAGGTCTGATCGCCATCAGCGTCGTGGTCTTTTTGCTGACGGACACCGGGGACAAGATAGACACCGTCCGCTACTTCACTTTCATCCCGCTCGTGCCCGTAGAGGGCGGCTACGTTTGGGGGAACCTCGGCGCGATTTGGCAAGGCCAACCTTGGCGCTTGATCACGCCGATCTTCCTGCACTTCGGCTACATGCACATCTTCTTCAACATGTGGTGGATGAAGGACCTCGGGACCGCCGTCGAGCGCGTGTTCTCAGGCCGCTACCTGTTGACGTTCGTGCTTCTTACCGGTGCGTTTTCCAACTCCCTCGAGTTCATCGTCTCGGGACCAACGAAGTTCGGAGGGATGTCGGGGGTCGTCTACGCGCTGTTTGCTTTCATTTGGATTCGAGGCCGGCTCGATCCGAGCTTCCCCTACCGAATGCCTCAGCAACTGGCGACCTTCATGATGATCTGGTTGGCGCTCGGCTTCACCGGCTTTGTCGGGCCTATCGCCAACTGGGTGCACACCGGTGGATTGGTCTCAGGGGCGGCATGGGCGTTACTCTCGTCCGGCTACATTCAGCGCAAGCTCGGCCGCTAGCCCTCTCGCTCACTGGAGCAGTGGGAACAACTTCGCGTACGTTCGATCTCGGTCTTCTCGAATATCCCGCAGAACAGCGGCGAGCTCGGCCTTGCCCTCCCGCTCGAGCATCCGCTCATTGTGCGCCAACACCGATGCGGCGACAGTTCGATGCGCCGTATCGCCGGCGAGCTCGCTGAGGTCCAAGTCGAAGATGTCGGTGTAGTGCGGAGGGTCTTGCGAACGGATTTCCTCGAGGCGACTTCTTCGGACCAATTGGACGGTGGGGTCCGGCGTTTGACGAAGGAACTGTACGGAGCCTGCTGATTCGGAAACGGTCGGATAGAACGGCGCTGCCAGGAACACATCACTATGGCTGGCGGCGATCGACGCGGCCCAGTCGGCAAACTCCGCCGCGTCACCAGCGAAGCGTGGCACGATCAGAAACGCGACCTCCACGGCAGCGTCAGCGACCCACGCTTGCAAGGTCGGTTGCAGCGCCGCCTGGCTACAGGACGCCTCGACGATCACATGCACGCGGGTCCGCCCGTCCATGCGCGCGGGTTTGGCCCAGGGACAAACTGCGAAACGCTCGATGAGCTCACGGTGATAGCGTTCGTGCAAGCGAAGAGCCTCGCGCGTGAGGGCCTCGCGTGGATTGACGGGGCTCAACCGGCCGCCCGTCCGATTCGTCTCGCGAGATACTCCTCGAGATGCGGCACGATCTCCAGGCCGAGAGCTTCGTCGGGCGTGTGAAACTCGGCCCTCACCACTTCACGGTTGTCGACCCTCACCTCCGGCGCGGCGTCGACCTCGAGCTCGTAGATGTCGAGGGTGTCCTGCCGATGCTCGAAGACATGAGTGGCGTGGTAGGCGTGCACCAAACGCTTGGGCTGCACTTGAATTCCAACTTCCTCGTGAAGCTCGCGCGCCGCGGCCACCCGGCGATCCTCGCGCGGCCGAAGGTATCCGCCTGGCAGGGTGAGTTGCTGCCGGTAGGAGTTCTTGACGAGAAGAACGCGGCCGTGGTGCCAGACCGCAACGAGTGCCCCCGTGGTCTCAGGTCGACGAATGAACCAGAGGAGTCGCAACCCCCAATGTGCCACTCGATACACCGCCCGAATCAAGGCGTTGATCATGGACGTAGGTTATCAAAAGATCGGGTTGCGGAGAAATCCCCTGCCCGCCAGCGTTCATCAGATCCGCGCACCGGACTGCGCCCAGGCCCCGCGTCGATAGGCCAGCACGCCCAATGACATACGGACCACGAACGAAATGGGCACCGCTACCCAGATTCCGAAGGCGCCCCACCCCACGACGAAGCCGAGAAACCAGCTCAAAGGGACCTGGACGATCACCGTCCCGACGATGTTGATCATCAGGCTGGTGTTGGTCGCGCCAGCCCCGCGAAGCATGCCGATCAGGGCGATGTGGACGCCGACGACGGGCATGCTCCAACCGAGGATCTCCATCCAGAGGACAGAATACCGACCTAGGTCGGTCGCCGGGCCGACGTCGAAGATCGCGAGGAGCGGCTCTGCGCCGAAGACGATCGCAAGCCCGATCACAGTCGCGATTCCGGTCGACAACATGACACCGCCACCGACGACATGACGGGCTTCCCGCTCATCGCCGCTCCCAAGCGCGTTCCCGACCATTGCACCAATCGCTTGC